>Ga0315535_1002077_pt1 | contig 13045 bp, 9 predicted proteins | sample SalMarSW160220MG_2_FD_203092 | JGI IMG/M metagenome (GOLD analysis project Ga0315535, IMG submission 203092) | Salt marsh sediment microbial communities from the Plum Island Ecosystem LTER, Massachusetts, United States - Salt Marsh Sediment SW1602-20 ...
TGACGGTCGCGGACGCTTTGGAGAATTTGGCGGACGCTACGTGCCGGAAACCCTCATGCACCCCATCGAGCAGCTTGAGCGCGCCTACCGGGAGGCCAGGGACGATGCCGCGTTCCAGGCGGAATTCAAGCGCCTGCTGCGCTACTACGCCGGACGCCCCACGCCGCTCTACCATGCCGAACGTCTGACCAGGCATCTGGGCGGCGCGCAGATTTATCTGAAGCGGGAAGACCTGCTCCACACCGGCGCTCACAAGATCAATAACTGCATCGGCCAGGGACTGCTGGCAGTGCGTATGGGCAAGACGCGGCTGATTGCCGAAACCGGGGCCGGACAGCACGGAGTAGCGACGGCGACGGTGGCGGCGCTTCTGGGCCTCGAGTGCCGCGTGTATATGGGCGAAGAAGATATGGCCCGGCAGTCGCCGAATGTCTTCCGAATGCGCCTGCTGGGCACGGAAGTGGCGGGAGTCAGCTCCGGCTCCAGAACGCTGAAGGACGCCATCAATGAGGGCATGCGCGACTGGGTTGCCAACATTGAAAATACTCACTACCTGATGGGCTCGGTGCTCGGGCCGCACCCCTACCCGATGATGGTTCGTGATTTCCAGCGCGTCATCGGGCAGGAAACCCGCCGGCAGATTCTCGAACTTGCGGGACGACTGCCGGACTGCCTCATTGCCTGCGTGGGCGGTGGCAGCAATTCCATCGGGCTGTTCTATGACTTCATTCCCGACGCCCAGGTCAAAATGGTGGGCGTCGAGGCCGGCGGGCGGTCGCTCGACCTGGGTGAGCACGCGGCGCGCTTTTCCGGCGGCAAACCGGGCGTGCTGCACGGCACCTACACTTACGTGCTGCAGGACGCGGACGGCATGATATCGAAAACGCACTCGGTCTCAGCCGGCCTTGACTACCCGGCCGTCGGGCCCGAACACGCGTTGCTCCACCAGCAGGGACGTGTGGAATATACTGATGCCGGGGACCAGGAAGCGCTGGAGGCCGCCCGCCTGCTGGCCCGTACGGAAGGAATTATTCCCGCGCTCGAATCTTCGCACGCGCTGGCGGAAGTGGTAAAGCGCGCCCCCGGCGCCGGGAAGGAAACGATCTTTGTCGTCAATCTTTCCGGCCGCGGTGACAAGGACCTGGGCATTTTCCAGTCCGCGGGAATTTTGTAAAGCCAACAGGAATCGATTTCGCTCGACATGCCTACACTTTCAACATCGCGAATTCAGGAGAAGTTCCGGCAACTCGGCGAGGCCAATGCCAAAGGCCTGGTAATTTATCTGACCGCCGGCGACCCGTCCCTTGAGGCTACGGGCAGCCTGCTCGAAGCCATTGAAGCCGGTGGTGCGGACATCATCGAACTGGGCATTCCCTTCTCTGACCCGCTGGCGGACGGCCCTGTCATCCAGCGGGCATCGGAGCGCGCGCTGGCGAGCGGTACAAGCCTTCGCAAGGTGCTCGGAGCGATACCGGAATGGAGAAAGCGGGTCAAAGCCCCGCTGGTCCTTTTCAGCTATTACAACCCCATCCTGCAATACGGCCTGGAAGAGTTCGCTCGCGACGCCAGCAAGGCCGGCGCGGACGGAGTGCTCGCCGTTGATCTCTCACCGGAAGAGGCCGGCCCTTACATCGAAACGATGCGAAAGTGGAACCTGGATACTATTTTCCTTGCCGCGCCCACTTCAACCGATGAACGGCTGGAGCGCGTGGCCCGGGCTTCCACAGGCTTTCTCTATCTGATTGCGCGCGCCGGCGTGACGGGTGAACGCAGCCAGATGTCACAGAGCACCCGGCCGCTGATCGAACGGGTCAGGAAGATGACCCGGCTTCCGCTTGCCGTCGGCTTCGGCGTTTCCAGCCCGGAGCAAGTCCGTTCGATACAGGAACTGGCGGATGCTGCGGTTGTGGGAAGCGCGGTGGTTCGAACCGTCGAAGAACATTTCTCCAGTGAGGGCGCAGCCTCTATAGAACGCTACGTACGCTGGCTCAAACAAGGCACAGGGAGTTCACCTGCATGAGCGATTTGGACGACTGGCGCAAGAAAATTGACGAAATCGACCAACAACTGGTGAAGCTGCTGAATGAGCGCTCGAAGTGTGCGGTGGAAATCGGACACTTGAAGAAGACGTTGAATTTGGCGGCCTGGCAGCCGGACCGGGAAGCTCATATCCTGCGCAACATCGTGAAGTCCAATCCCGGCCCGCTCGATGATGCCGCGGTCCGCCGCCTTTTTGAGCGTATCATTGATGAAGCAAGGTCTCTGGAGCGCCACTCGATGGAATCTTCGGCCGAAGCGAAAGAGACCAAGGAGTAACGGCAATGGTGGTAGTGATGGAAGAAGGCGCGACGGAAGAACAAATCCAGCATGTCATTGACCGATTGATGAAAATGGGCTTTGACGCCCACCGCTCCACGGGCATGCGGCAGACCGTGGTCGGAGCCGTCGGCGCAAAAATTGACTTTGATACGCGCGATATTGAGTTGATCGACGGGGTCGAAGAGGTCGTCAGGATCACGGCGCCCTACAAGCTGGCTAGCCGCCACTTCCGTCCGGAAGGCTCGGTGATCCAGCTGGGCAAGGACGTCGCCGTGGGCGGCGAGCAGGTGGTTGTGATGGCCGGCCCGTGCAGCGTCGAGAGTGAAAGCCAGATGGATGCCATCGCGGCCCGTGTCAGGGAACTGGGCGCGCTTGTTCTTCGTGGCGGAGCTTTTAAGCCCCGATCTTCCCCTTACAGCTTTCAGGGCCTGGGCTTGCCCGGCCTCAAAATGATGCGCGAGGCCGCGGACAGGTACGGCCTGCTGGTCATTTCTGAAGTCATGGACCACACGCAGATTCCCGCCATGCTCGACTACGTTGACGTCTTCCAGGTGGGCGCGCGCAACATGCAGAACTACAATCTGCTCAAGGAGCTGGGAAAGGTTTCAAAGCCGGTCCTGCTGAAGCGAGGCATTTCCGCCACCATCGAAGAGCTGCTGCTCTCAGCGGAATACATCATGTCCGGCGGCAACTACAACGTGGTCCTGTGCGAGCGCGGCATTCGAACCTTCGAGAACGCCACCCGCAACACGCTGGATATTTCCGCCATTCCGGTCATCCAGAAACTTTCTCACCTGCCGATTGTGGTGGACCCCTCGCACGGCACCGGGAGGCGCGACAAGGTTTCCCCCATGGCCCGCGCCGCCGTGGCCGCCGGAGCCGATGGCCTGCTGATTGAGGTCCACTCGGATCCGGAAAAGGCGCTGAGCGACGGCGCCCAGTCGCTCTACCTGGAACAGTTTGAACAACTGATGCAAGAATTACGAATGATCGCACCCGCGGTGGGACGAACCATCTGATTCCCCGCCGCGCAAGGGAATGATTCCCCGTGGAACCTACCGAACCATTTTTCAAGCGGATCTCTATTGTCGGGCTGGGCCTCATCGGAGGTTCCTGGGCGCTGGCTCTGCGGCAGCTGGGTTACACCGCACGGCGTGTGGGATTTGACGTCCCGGACGTTCTGAAGCAAGCAGTTGAATCCGGGGCCGTCCATGAAGCCGCGAAGGACATCGAAGAAGCCGCACGAAACGCCGACCTGGTGATCCTGGCAACCCCTGTCGGGAAAATCCTCGAATACCTGCCGCGGTTGAAATCGTCCGTCCCTCCGCAGGCGCTCATCACCGACGTCGGCAGCACCAAGCAGCGCATCCTGCAGCAGGCAAAGGAATTGCCGCCCGGCGGGGCGATGTTCCTGGGCGGGCATCCTCTGGCTGGCAAGGAACGCTCCGGCTTTCGGTTTGCTGACGCGGAGTTGTTTCGAAACGCCTGTTACGCCCTTGTTCCAGCTTCTGCGACGGACATGGAAGACGCGCGCGCCAAGGCATTTGTCCGTCTTGTCGAGTCGCTTGGAGCGCAACCCTGGGTGATGGACGCCGCCGGCCACGACGTGGCCGTGGCCTACCTTTCACACATGCCGCAGCTTCTTTCAACGGGACTGGCCGCCATGATGGAGGAAAAAACCGGCCAGGCAAACCTGCCGCTGCAACTGGCGGGCTCCGGGTTCCGCGATCTAACTCGCCTGGCCGAAAGCCCTTATTCGATGTGGCGCGACATCTGCCTGACCAACATTGAAAATATTCGGTCCGCTCTCGACGCAATGATCCAAAAACTTGATACCATAAAAACACATCTCAGCACGCGGGAGCTTGAGCGCGAATTCGACCAGGCGCGCAAACTGCGCGAGCGGTTGCGCGAAAAGGATTGAACCGGACCACGGGTTTAGCCTGGGCCAGGCAACACGGCTGAAGGAGAAAACGGGGCGCACATGAACAAGGTCTGCACCAACGCCGACGCCGCCGTTGCCGACATCCCCGATGGCGCCACCATCATGGCGGGTGGCTTCGGGCTTTGCGGGATTCCTGAAAATCTGATTGACGCTCTCCATCGCAAGGGCGTCAGGGACCTGACCGTCATCAGCAACAACGCCGGCATCAGCGACTTCGGCCTGGGCCGCCTTCTCCAGACGCGCCAGGTCCGGAAACTTATTGGAACTTACGTGGGCGAGAACAAAGTGCTGGAAGACCAGGTGCTGAATAACGAAATCGACCTGGAATTGAACCCTCAGGGGACCTTTGCTGAACGGATTCGCGCCGGCGGCGCGGGCATTCCGGCCTTCTACACCCCCACCGGCGTCGGAACCGTTGTGGCCGAAGGGAAAGAAATCAGGGAGTTCGAAGGCCGCCCATACGTTCTGGAGAACGCTTTGACGGCGGATTTCGCCCTGGTCAAAGCCTGGAAAGGCGACCGCTGGGGCAACCTGGTTTATCGCAAGACGGCGCGAAACTTCAATCCCATGATGGCCACCGCAGCCCGCATCACCATTGCAGAGGTTGAAGAGCTGGTCGAACTCGGAGACTTGGATTCCGACGGCATCGTCACCCCGGGAATCTACGTCAGCCGCATTCTGCAGGGCGTTCATTACGAAAAGCGGATTGAACGGCGGACGGTAAGGGAAAAAGCCTGATGGATAGACGGGAATTGATTGCGCGGCGCGTTGCGCAGGAACTGCAGGACGGCTTCTACGTCAATCTTGGAATCGGGATCCCGACTCTGGTCTCCAATTACATTCCTTCCGGCATCGAAGTGATTCTTCAGTCGGAAAACGGCATGCTGGGCGTGGGGCCCTTTCCCCTGGAGGACGAAGTGGACCCTGACCTGATCAATGCCGGCAAAGAAACCGTATCCGAGCTTCACGGCACCGCTTATATGTCCAGCGCGGAATCCTTCGCCATGATTCGCGGCGGCCACATTGACCTGACGGTGCTGGGGGCCATGGAGGTTGACCAGCAGGGGGACCTGGCCAGCTGGATGATTCCCGGCAAGATGGTGAAGGGCATGGGCGGCAGCATGGACCTGGTTTCAGGCGCCCGACGCGTCATCGTTGCCATGGAACATACAACGCGGGACGGGCGGCCGAAAATTCTGAGGAAGTGCACCCTGCCGCTGACGGGAACGCGCGTGGTCCAATCCATCGTGACGGAACTGGCCATGATTGAAATAACGCCGGGAGGGCTGCTCGTTCGGGAACTGGCGCCGGGAGTTACGTTGGAAGAGGTCCAGAAGCGCAGCGAGCCGGAATTGAAATTAGTTTCGAATCCCGGAACCTATCGCGTCTGACCAGGCCGCTGGACTGATCATATTTAGCACTGACAACTTTGCTGGTGTAACCATCCATGTCTTCACGCGTGCTCACAACGGCCAACCAGATTACCATCCTGCGCCTGGCCTTTGTTCCCGTATTCGCCATTCTCGTGGTGGGCCGGCACGATGTTGGGGCGCTTGCGGTGATGGCCGCTGCCGCGTTTTCTGACATTCTTGACGGCACGGTCGCCAGGGTCTTCCGGCAAGTCTCGCCGCTCGGAGTAGCGCTCGACCCTATCGCCGACAAGGTGCTGATGAGCACCGCGTTTGTGACGCTGTCATTCCGGGGCGCCCTGCCCTGGTGGCTCACCATCATGGTGTTGAGCCGTGACGCCGTCATCCTGATTACCGCCCTGCTCATCGTCCTGGTGGCGGGTTACCGTCCATTTTATCCCACCGCCCTGGGCAAGGCCTCCACGGCGATCCAGTCGGTCACGATCTTCTCGGCGCTTTGTCTCCTGGCCCGGGTTCCGTGGGTGACGGGCGCAGTGGTTGAAATTTGCACCTTCCTCGCCGCCGCCATCACTGCGGCCTCGGGTTTCCACTACCTGCTCGTCGTCCAGAAACGATACTCGCACCGCGAGGAAGAAACGGGGTAGCGCGGTCCTCCGTTTTCTGAGGTCCGCGGACCTACCGCCGCCTATCAACACAAGGGGTGCAGTAGGGTAGCGCAGATTCTCCAAGGTTCGAGACCCAGCCCAGTCAGCTTGTTACTTTACCCGACAGTCTGCGAATTTGCTTGACATCCGTGGCCTAGCGTGGTAGTCTTTAGATTGCCTCGGGGGGCGGATTCTGGGACAAATGGGACAAGAAAAGATGTTATTTTAAAAAACGAACCGGAGAGGTTATTGAAAACAAAGGATCGGCCTGAAAAACAAACCGGAACAAAGCTAAAAACAAAGCGGAGAAGTTGTTGAAAACACGTTCCTGTGGAAAAAACAAAGCTAAAAACAAAGCTACCGATGTTGTTGAAAATAAACGATGCCGAAAAAACAAACCTAAAACAAACCGGAGAATTGACCGGTCAACGCCTAGCCTGTAGCCTGCCACCCAGCCCCATCTTCCAGCTTCCATGTATGTGATGCCCTCGAACCTGTCCCTGAGTAAAGGCGGCTTTGCCCCGCCGCGTGGCGGCGTGAAGCCGCCCCTACAATTCGCGAGGCTTGCCGGCGAACAGGCCAAATTGACGCACACAATGGCAAAGAGTAGACTGGGTTGTTAATTCATCACCGCGCAACCGGGAGACCGTATGCTCCGGCTACGCCACCCCTTCCCAAGGAGCAGATTGTGGCAACCTCTTCCATTGATTACTTGCAAGCGAACAAGGAACAATTCCTGGACGGTTTAAAGGAACTGCTCAGAATTCCCAGCATCAGCACGCTGCCGGAAAACAAGCCGGATATCCGCCGCACGGCCGAATCCATTGCCCATGAACTTCGCGCAATGGGCATGCGCGGCGTCGAAATCATCGAAGGTAAGCCAGGCCAGAATCCGCTGATTTACGCGGAGTGGCTGGAGGCGCCGGGCAAACCCACCCTTCTGCTCTACGGCCACTATGACGTCCAGCCGCCCGATCCGCTGGAAGAATGGACGTCGCCGCCGTTCGAGCCCACCATCCGCGGGAAAGACATCTTTGCCCGTGGGTCCTCCGATGACAAAGGCCAGACTTACATCCTGCTGAAGGCGGTGGAATGCTTCCTGCGAAGCGAAGGAAAATTGCCCATCAACGTCAAGTTCCTCATCGAAGGCGAGGAAGAGGTTGGCGGTGAACACATCGAGGAGTACGTTCCTCTCAACAGGGAACGCCTGAAAGCCGACGCTGCCGTCGTTTGTGATACCGAGATGTTTGCGCCCGGCCTGCCGACACTCACCACCGGACTGCGCGGCCTGATCTACACGGAAGTGGAAGCCCGCGGGGCCAGCCACGATCTGCATTCAGGCGTCTATGGGGGAGCCGCCCCCAATCCCATGCAGGCGCTGGCGGAAATTATTGCAGGACTCAAGGGTCCCGACGGCAAAATCCGCATTCCCGGTTTTTACGAAGACGTGCGCAAGCCCAGCCGAAAAGAACTGGAAGCCTGGAAGCGGCTGCCCTTCAAAGAGAGCGCCTTTCTAAAAAAGGAAGTCGGATCTTCGGCATTGACGGGTGAGAAAAACTTCTCCGTGCTGGAGCGCACGTGGGCGAGGCCGACTCTTGAAGTGCACGGCATTCGCGGCGGCTTCGTCGGCGAAGGCGCCAAGACGGTGATCCCCGCCGTGGCCACGGCCAAAATCAGCATGCGCCTGGTTCCGGAGATGAATCCGAAGAAAGTGCTCCGGCAGTTCACCGCAGCCGTGAAAAAACACACGCCTAGGGGAATCAGGACTAAAGTGCGCGACCTCGGCGCAGCGCCCGCTTCAGTGGTTTCAACCGACAGCCCCTACATCGAAGCGGCCGCAAAAGCCATGGAAGGCGTTTTCAGGAAGAAAACTGTTTACATGCGCTCCGGCGGGTCCATTCCCATCGTCGGCATTTTCCTTCAGCATTTGAAAATACCAAGCATCATGATGGGTTTCGGCCTTCCGGACGACAACCTCCACGCTCCCAATGAGAAGTTCCATCTGCCTAATTTCTTTGGTGGCATCGAATCCGTCATCCGCTATTTTGAACTTCTGGGCCCATAGCTTCGCCTGCCATCCAGCAGGTTTCCGGGGGAACCGCCTGAGCCCCGATCGCAGATGGTTCTGAGTGGGCGGTTCCGGCCCCCGCAAGGTCCCGCAGACGCGCCATCAGTCGTGGCGGCTGCAGCGAATAATCTCTGGAAAGGACGAGAGAAACGATGCGTCATTTCAAACACCACCCGTGGCAAATCGCGATTTCAGTTCTGTTGTTCACTGCGGCGGTTGTTGCGCTGAGTACGAGTGTATTTGCAGACGAAGGCATGTGGACGTTTGACAATCCGCCGGCCAGGCAACTGAAGCAGCGATACGGGTTCACGCCAGCCAAAGCCTGGCTCGATCACGTTCGCCTCTCGAGCGTGCGCTTCAACGACGGCGGCTCGGGATCGTTCGTCAGCCCGCACGGCCTGGTGCTGACCAACCATCACGTGGCGCTGTTCCAGTTGCAGAAACTCTCTACGCCGCAGCACGACTATGCCAGCGGAGTTTTCTACGCCCGGACCGAAGCGCAGGAGTTGAAGTGCCCCGATCTGGAGCTGAACATTTTGATTTCAATGGAAAACGTTACGGCCCGCGTGATGGCGGCCGTGAAGCCCGGCATGACCGACACAGAGGCGCTGAAGGCCCGCCGCGCCGAAATCGCCGGGATACAAAAGGAGAGCCTCGGTTCCACCGGCCTGCGCTCGGACGTGGTTCAACTCTATCAGGGAAGCGAATACTGGCTCTATCGATATAAGAAGTATACCGACGTGCGGCTGGTCTTTGCCCCTTCACAGCAGATTGCCTTCTTCGGCGGCGATCCGGACAACTTTACCTACCCGCGCTACGACCTCGATTTCGCGCTTTTCCGGGTTTACGAAAACGGCAAGCCCGTCGAAAGCAGGAACTACCTGAGGTGGGACCCCCAGGGGCCGGCGGACGATGCGCTGGTCTTTGTCTCCGGCAATCCCGGCTCTACAGGCCGGCAGGATACGCTGGCCCAACTTGAACTATTGCGAGACCATATGTTCCCGCTCACCATCCAGATCCTCAACCATCGTCTCGCAACCCTTCAAAAATATTCGGCCCTGGGAGCGGAGCAGGCACGGCAGGCTTCCAGCAGCATCTTCTTCCTCCAGAATTCGCTGAAGGCCTATACCGGAATGGAAAATGGTCTGCGCAACCCCGCGCTGATGGCCAAAAAGGAAAAAGAGGAGAAGGAATTTCGCGGCCGGGTTGCGGCCAATCCCGAGTGGCAAAAGAAATACGGAACTGCCTGGGATGAAATTGCGGCGGCGGAAAAGACCCTGGCTGCGAACCTGAAGCCCTACCGCTTCCGGTCAATCGGCGGAGCTCCGCTGGCCAATAGAGCGCTGACCATCGTTCTCTACGTCCAGCAGGTGCAGAAGCCGGATGGCGAACGTCTCCCGGGTTTTCACGATTCGCAGCTCCCTTCCCTGCGGTATCAGCTCTTTTCACCTGCACCGGCCTATCTTCCCCTGGAGCAGGCGATGTTGGCCAGCACCCTGGCGCAATCGAGTGTGGAACTCGGCCCGAATGACCCGTTTGTGCAGGCGGCCCTCCAGGGAAAATCTCCGCAGGAAGCGGCGCGCGAGGCTTTTGCAGGAACGAAAATGGGTGACGCGGCGTTCCGCAAATCGCTGGTTGAGGGCGGCGAGGCCGCTGTCAAATCCTCCAAAGACCCGCTGATCGCCCTCGCCCGGAGAATCAATCCGGAGATCCTTGCGATGATCAGGTGGCACGAAGACAACATTGAAAGCATTGTAACTCACGCGGGAGAAAAGATCGGCAAAGCGCGCTTCGCGGTGTACGGCAAGAGTGCTTATCCCGACGCAACCTTCACCCTGCGACTGGCTTATGGCACCGTCAAGGGCTACCCGATGAATGGAACCCAGGCGCCGCCGCACACGACGTTCTACGGCCTCTACGACCGCACCTACGGCTTTGACCTCAAGCCGCCTTTCAACCTGCCTGAACTCTGGCGGAAGTCAGAAGGTAAACTTGAGCTGAAAACGCCGCTGGATTTTGTGACCACCTGCGACGTGGTGGGCGGCAACTCCGGATCGCCTGTGATCAACCGCAACGGCAATGTGGTGGGAGTGATCTTCGACGGGAACATCGAAAGCCTGGTCGGCTACTTTGTCTACAACGAGAAGGACAATCGCTCCGTGGCCGTGGCCACGACGGCCATTATCGAAGCGCTGCGCAAGGTCTATGATGCCGGCGCACTGGCCGACGAACTGGAGGGAAAATCGCCGTAACAGGCAGGCGGCAACACCGGCACCCGACAGGCAACACCTACAGGGGCCGGCGCTACGACACCCATCCAATCACTGCTCCCTATGCTGACTACCGGAAGACGACGTGCCGTGGCTTGGGCATGGGAACGTTGCCTTTCAGCTCCCGCCACAGGATCCGGTTGAGTTCCGCGGCATTTGCCTGATCAGCATGAACAAAGTCCATCCGCGCAGATGCCCGCCCACCGGGCGCTCCAGGCAAATTCTTTTGGTAGATCAGCCCGTTCTTCTGGTTCTGGTAATCGGCGGTAAAGGCGGGCTGGTTTCCGGACCCCGAAAATTCAGGGACCATCACCGGCGCCTGCGCATCGTTGTTGTTCATGGGCGGCAGGCCCAGCAGGGATTCCATGGTACGAATCGTGCTGACCGTCGTGTAGAAATCATGATCAACGAAGGGCTGGCTGGCAGAGCCTTGGGAATATTTGCTGATCACGAGCATGGTGCTGCGATGAGCGTCCACGTGGTCGGGCCCATCCTGGGCGTCGTCTTCCAGAACGAAGATCGCCGTGTCGTCCCAGTAAGGGCTGTGCGAAACTGCGTCAACCACCCGGCCCACCGCCAGGTCGTTGTCGGCAATGGAAGCCGAAGGGCTCGGCATGCCAGGGGACGTGCCTGCCGTGTGGTCATCCGGCAGCCGGAGAATCACAAACTGCGGCAGGGTCTCGCCGTGCCCCGCCTGGCGTGCCTTAACAAATTGGTTGAACTCGTTCAGGAATTCGTCGGCGCGAAACTGGTCCGGATAGTCGAGCCGGAAATCGGCAAACTTCGGGTCAAAGTGTCCCTGCAGTTCGGGCTTGGTGGCCTCGTCGTAGGCAATCATCGGAACAGGCCAGGGCCAGGGGCTGGCGGAACCACGCGGATCACCCACGTCGGGAGGCAAAGGCCGGCCCGGGAGGATCGCCTTCTGGCGGCAGGCGCCGCGAGAAGCGAGCGGGGTTCCAGCCCTGGGCGAAGCGCCTGTTGCACCCTTGTCACACCAGTGTGTCGTGACAAATTCTCCATAGTTTCGATGAGTCAAACCGTTGCGCGCAACGTCCGCCCAGATGTATCCCGTGCCCGGGTCGTCAACGTCGGGAATGTTTTCAGCAAGCGGATTGTGCCCGAGGACTTCGCCCTCAAAGTCATACGTCCGTTCCCCGCTACGGTAACCAATCTGCCAGGTCCGCTCGTTATAATCGCTGGTGATCGCAGCCATCGACCAGACATGCCCGTCGCCCGAGACTTCGCCGCTGCAATAGAAGTTGTCGACAACGCCAAACTGCTTTGCCAGCGCGTGCTGGTTTGGCGTGATGTTTTCGCCGTACATGCACAGGGAAGGATCGCCGTTGCCGGGCTTCAGATCTCCGAATATCTGGTCGTACGTGCGGTTCTCCTTGATGATGTAAATCACGTGGTGGATGGGGCTCTTGCCGCCATTGAAGAGAACCTTATCTCTGGACTTTGCCTGCATCAGGTTGCTGAGCTCAACCTCATGAGTAAATTCGGCAAGACGGTCTTGGACATCGCTCATGCCCACTACAGTAACCGAACCATGCAGCAATGCGGCAATGTAGGGATAACTTCTCTTTCCTCTCGGCCGTGCCTTGACCAGCGGACCTGCATTCGGTCCGGATCCCTGGCCTTTTCCGGTGACAATCATCAGATCGCTTCCATCAGCCGCAAGCGCGGTCGGGTACCACTCCGTGGGGATGAAGCCGATCGCCTTTTGTGGCGTCGAAACACTGAGCGATTGGGGACCCTCATTGCTCATGTCAAAAACGGCCACGGCGTCGGCAGAAGCGTCGGCCACGAAGAGCCGTTTACCGTCTGGGCTCTGGGCAAGCGCGTCGGGGGAACTGCCCCCGAACTTCTGCTCGGGCAGATCCGTGGAAAGCAGGCCAGCCAGTTCAGCCTTTGCAACGTCAACCACCGCCACCCGATCGCTGTTCGTGAGCGTTACGTAGAGATATTTCTGGTCAGGACTCAGCAACATCGCCGTGGGGTGCGAGCCGGGCGCCACCGGAGATTTCGGCTCCAGAAGTGGAATGCGGCGAATCACCGCTCCGGTTTCAAGGTTCAGTTCGGCAATCGCCGAGGCGTTCCAGAGCGAACAGAATCCAACTTTCCCGTCACGCGTTGCAGTCACCCCCACCGGGAAAGCAGCGGGCACAACGGCTGCGGTGCTCATCGGAAACCGCTGGAGAACCTTGCCGCTTTCTGCGTCCAGCACGATGGCGTCGTCAGCCAGATTTTCCGCCACCAGAAGCTTTTCGGCACCCTCTCCAGGAAGCACCGCGAGCCCCGCCGGGTAGGGAATCGTCATGCCTTTCGGCAGTGCTTTCGAGTCCATGATTGACTTCTTGCCGCGGGCAAGTGGAGCAAGGGGAACTCGAATGAACCTTTCCGGCGTAAGTTTTCCGTCCTTGAATGAG
>Ga0315535_1002079_pt1 | contig 13041 bp, 15 predicted proteins | sample SalMarSW160220MG_2_FD_203092 | JGI IMG/M metagenome (GOLD analysis project Ga0315535, IMG submission 203092) | Salt marsh sediment microbial communities from the Plum Island Ecosystem LTER, Massachusetts, United States - Salt Marsh Sediment SW1602-20 ...
TGTTGTCTTGCGCGTCCAGGCTGTATTGCAGCTGTGAGGTTTTCTCGTTTGTTGTGAGCGTCAGCGCCACGTCCGACGTGGAGTACGCTTGTGGGTACGGCGCCAGGATTCCGATGTGGAGCGGGGTGAGGTCTACGGCAAAAGTAACGGTTGAAGAACCGCTTATCGTGAAATAGGCTTCTGCGTAGGGATACTTGTAAGGATAATATTCTCCATAATAAACCGCTGTAACTGTCACGGAGTTTACGCCTTGCGGTATCTTTTTCAGTTCAATTTCATTTTGCCAAACGTCTACCACATATCCGCCAGCGTCATCGTTGAAAACAGTCACTTTGTTCGGTTGCCAGCTTGCCGAATAATAAACTTCAACAAGATTACACCGCCTCCTGGCGATAGGGTCTCGCGCAGGGGTAATTTTGAGAGCGAGCCAGATGTTGGATGTGCTGGTTGTAGTGTTGTTTTGAGGGTCCAGGATGAGTACTGTTGGCGGGACCGCTGTCGATTTCGGAGGCACTTCTCCCATGTCTAAAATAGGGTCGGCTTCTGTTATGTTTACAAGCAGACTCCACGCTAAGACCAAGGTCAACAGCACTGTGACTAGTGTTGCTGTGAAGGTTTTTTTGTGTTGTCTGGCTTTTGGGAGAGGAACATCTTATGTTGCCTCTGTGCTCATTCCTCTTATAAAATTAAAGACTCGCGTTCGATTTAAGAGTTTTTGTCAAGGTTTCTTGACCTGGCTTAGTCAAGGTTTCTTGACTAACAGTTCCAGCAGGATTGAGCGATAAAAACAGCGTTAAAACTAAGTCCCTCCGCGTCTTATATTAGCCCCGATAAATCGATACAGCGAGTACGCCGTGTAGAAGCCGTAGGCAAGTGCCAATTTAATGAGCAAGGTTAGTCTGCCCGCCCTTATCGCATCGGCTATTATGTTTAAGCTACCCCTAATAGTCCAGACGCTGTCAGGCCTGTGATGAACGCAGTATGGATTGTAGCATGCAATCAGCTTGTACCCTTTTCGCATTATCCAATCCTTGATATAAGCGTCCTCAAAAACATGGAGGACCTTCGGGATTTCTATGTCTTTAACAAGTTCTGTGCGGATAAGAGTGTCATGAGTTCCACCGCGAAGGTCAAAGATTTTACGCGTTACCAACAAAAACAGTTTAAGAACCACAGGGTTTTTTATTGTAGACCAAACTTCGATTCCCCAGACAGCGCCCACGTTCTCACCCAAGTGTGTCTCGGCTCTCTTGAACCAGTCCTTACAAAGAACCGCGTCACTATCAACGAACATGAACCATTCGGTTTTCACCTGGTTTATGCCTTTTTGTCTCGCAGTGGCACGAGTCCCTTTGTCTTGTATCACCAAAACGTTTCCATGTTTCTTCTGAAACTGACGCACTATTTCCAATGTCCTGTCGGTTGAATACCCATCGACAACTATTAGGCGGTTGACTGGAACGTTTTCATACACAGACTTGAGGCATTCGTTGAGCAGGCGTTCACTGTTTTTTGTAATTAAGACAACGTCCACGCGCATATTCACTATTGAACCACCCATTTTCTTAATTAAGATTCTTAATAACACATTATATAAAACTACAAGACATCAGCTAATTCTTCAGGCAACAAAAATCTGCATTTTTAGCAATTCCCGAAAGTTTCGCCCTTTTTTGCCTCATGACTTATATAAGTGTGGGCTAAGTCTATTAAAACAGCCGCAATCGACGTACATGGTGCTTAACATTTGACTATAAAATTGCGAAAAGCCTCCAGAATAGCCATAAGCGCGCTAACGCCTAACAGACCCCATCATGCCCAGTGGATGATCACGAGGAAATGCAATTACCGCTGCAGGGGCTGCAACGTCTGGAAAGAACAAGACCAGAGAGAATTATCCACCGAAGAGATAAAGCGGGGACTGGACATTTTGAAGGACCTGGGCATTGTAGAGCTTGTGATCTCTGGGGGAGACCCGCTTTTAAGAAAGGATGCTCCCGAAATAATCGAGTACGCTTCAAATCTTTTCATAACCACCGTGTACGACAACGGCAGCATGGCCAAGAAAAACCTTGAGGCTTTGCGAAACGTGGATTTTGTGGCAATTTCAATAGACAGCTTAGACGAAGCCAAAAATGATTACATAAAAGCTGTTCCAGGCGCCTGGAGAAAAGCCATGGAAGCCGTGGAAACACTGCACAACGAAGGAATAAACGTAAGCGTAACACCCACAATCTCGCAGCTGAACCTTTACGAAATCGTGGACATCACAAACTACTTCACTCAGAAAGGAATCCCAGTTTGGTACTGCCTCTATTCTTACGACCAAACTAGCGACGTAAACCAGCTTTTTAGAATCGGAAAAGCAAATGACGAGTTCATCATAAAGGACAGGCAGGCTATGGTTAAGCTTTGCGATACTCTACTCGAGATGAAAAAGAAGAACAGGAGAATTCTAATGACGACCAAGTTGTTGAAGGTGCTTAGAACATATTTTCAAGAGGGCAAAAGAACGTGGAACTGCCGTGCGCTTCAGAACTTTCTCGTCATAGACCATCTGGGCAGAATCGCGGGTTGCCATAGTCATAATTTCGCAGGTTCAGTGTTTGATTTACCCAAAATATGGAACAGCAAAAAATTCGAGTTGCTACGCCAAACTTACAATGAATGTACACAGTGCGCCTATCTGTGCTACATTTTTTATTCGCTTTACGGAAGCCCTTACGGAAATCTGGCGCTGGCTAAAGATCAGTGGAAAAACGCCAAGCTTTTCATATAGAGAAGCCCCTAAACTTCCAAGCTCGGTAAAACTGCGATGGTCTTTGCCAATGCTTGTATCAGCGAACTGTCGAATTTTTGTTCATCTTCAATATTAGCGATGGGAATGAAATGCTTTATGTGCCTGTTCACTTCAGGAATTTCCGCTGTTATCATTCGTGGACCTCCGTCTTTTGGCTTTTTTAGTTCAATAAAAGCAGGTAAGAACGTGATAATTATGAGAAGGGGGGTTGTTATAATTATTATGATAATTGCAGTCAGGTTCGGAATCATTCAGGGTCTTTCGACCATTATGGGTTAATTCTCAACATAACATTTTCCATTGCCCAGATGACGAGTCTTCGCCCAATCACCCTGACTTTTCCTAAACACTTTCGCAGCAAAAAGATCCAAAAAAGCCTTTGTCCAGATTAGGATGTTATACAGATACGCGAAAAGCAAAAGAGGAACCAGCCACTGGAGTCTTGTTCTACCATCCAAATAGGCACCAATACCGATTTCAAAAAACGGCGCAAAGTTGCCTACGACACTGTAAAAGGACACGGGCACAAAAAGCCAAAGGATGTTAGCAAATTGTGAAGCCTGAGAGATAACAAGGAAAACGCCCGCAAACAACGCGAGCAGAGTTAGAACAGGTACGAAATACACGTGCAGAAGAAGCAGACCGTCAATTTTCTTTTTCGCATTCAGTTTTTTGCTTCGTAAGACGCGCGGCGCGTGCTTTAAGCATACTTGCATGTGTCCTCTCGCCCACCTGTGCCTCTGCCGCCAGTACGCTTTCCAGTTGTCCACGGCTTCTTCATAGCATTCAGCGTCGCCTACGTAGCGAACCTTGAAGCCGGCGAGGTAAATTTGAAACGTCAGGTCCGTATCTTCAGTCAACGCTGACTCGTCAAAACCGCCCAGTTCTTCCAAGATGCTTCGCCTGAAGCCGCCGACTGTGCCGCCGAACTGAGGTATAAGGCCTAGGTTATCACGCGCTTCTTGGTCAACTCGGTAGCCGCCGATTCTCTCCAGTGTTACTAATCGCGTTACGATGTTTTGCGCTTCGTTCAAGACCACAGGGCGTCCCTGCACCGCGCCAACCGTGGGGTCAATAAATTCCTTTACAAGTTTCTCGACAATGTCTCTCTGCGGGTAGTAGTGCGCATCGAAGCAAAGCACGACTTCGCCTGTTGAACGTTTTAATCCAGCGTTCATGGCTGAGGCTTTGCCTTTGCCGCCGGTGTTTTTATCGCGGTGCAGCATTTCGATGAATGAATAGCGCTTTGAAAATTCTTCGGCGATCTGTCCTGTTATGTCAGATGAAGCGTCGTCAATGGTTATGACTTGGAGTTTATCGTGTGGATAGGTGAGCTGAGTCATCCGCTGTAGCAGTCGTCCAATTACGTGCTCCTCATCGCGTGCTGGGATCAGGATGGAGACTTCGGGTTTGTACTTCGCGTCTAAAGCAGGGTTGCTTCTGGTTTTTTTGGTTCTTCTCAGAACGGTTAATGTGAAAATGTAGTGTCTGACGAGGTAAGCTGCCATCAGCACAGTTGAAAACAGGAATATGGCTTGCATCACTTCGGTAATCAAGGTTTCACCTCTGCTTGAGTGCTTTTGGGCTTAGGAAGAAACGCTAGGCTCATGGACCAGAAGGACACGACCCACGTGAAATTTAGAAAAGGATAAGAAACTGCGTAGAAAGCGTTAAATGATTCCCCAAAGAAAGCGACTCCAGCGACGGCGAAGTATTGGAGAACGAAGTTCCAAAATAGACCTATAATGTTGCCTAAGGCTAGGATGCCCAGTTTTTTGTTGAGGGTTCCGTTCAAGTGAATGGTGAGGGAGAGAAAGAGCAGGTTAAAGATTGAGAGTGTGGCTGTGGCGGCGATGTTGATGAAACGGAAGGAGGCTATCAGGCATAGCGTTATTGCTTCCAAGAAGAGTCCTGTAACTAAGCGACTGCTTTGGAATTTCATCGACTTGATCCCCTCCCCGTTCCAAAGAATTGTTCTGCGGAGAAATATCGTATAAAGTTGAATTTTGGTTTTAAAACTTGTGGTATCTTATTATTTTACTTTTAAGCAAATCACTAGAGTACTATCGATTCCCACTTTTGAGGACAACATTATCCATTACCATGCAGAGAACTTGAAAAACGTCTCCTGCGTTCAAGTTGTCAGTATCCAAAACCATATGGAACGGCTCGAAATCTTCGCCTAACGTAAAGCCGTAAAGTTTCTTGTAGATGGCTTTTGTTCTTGCTTCTTTTTCTTTCAACACTTGCAAGGCTTCTTTTAGGGGGATTTTGTCTCTCTTGGCTATCCTTTCCGCTCGCTTTTCCACTGAAGCCGCTAACCATATTTTGAAACCCGTTTTAAGCAACCACGGCATTGTCCAACTATCTAAAAGAACACGCCCTTGCTGCGCGTATTCCAAGAGTTTATCATCGACGGCTTTGTCAAATTCAAGGTTTTCTTCTCTTTTTTTCAAAAAGTTGAGGCCCTCGGGGCTTTCCCACCATCCGCGACTGACTGAATCGTATCCTTCCTCTGCTGCTAAAACCTTTAATGCGTCTCCGCCTGAGTAGTACCTTAACTCGTATTTTTTGGCGAGCCTCTTAGATAACGTGCTCTTTCCGGTTCCAGCCATTCCAGAAATGCATACCACTGTTTTTTTCTCGGGAGCGCTTTTCGCCTTTTCGTTTCTGGTCATAGCGCTCAACCATGCGTTTTACGCTATAGGCGTTACACCTATTATGCGAGAAGCAAGAGTGCCAAAGAAGAAAGAACAGAGCATATACCAATATAACACAGGTATAGCGCCTAATCCGGGAACGAATGCCACAGGATTTGGAAAATTAGTTGGTGTTAATAAGAAGACCCAAATTAATATGTAACTGAAGGAAATAGGGAGCAGTATTGCTTGTGGCTTCATCATCTTGCTTTGCATGTTTCTTATTTGTGTTTCTTTCTTTTTCAGTTTCTCGACGCGCTTTGTGTCGTTAGCGCGCATGGCCGCCATCAGCTGAGACTGGTATTCAGATGTTTCCTTGCGCATTATTTTGTATTCTTCCCATCCGCAAATGCGGGTGATCAAAAGGCGGTTTATTACCATGTTAAGAAAGGAAACAGCAACCGCGACAAGCATTACTATAAATGTTGCAAACGGAATAACTGCAATATCTATCATCTTTGTTTCTCCTTGCACTGCCTATTTGTTTTCTCGTTAATAACCATTTTTGCTCTTTGAAACGGGTAAGCTATCCAAAAACAGGTTGATAGGTTGAGAGTTAATCCTCTAAATCCGGCAAAACTTCGATAACCTTGGCCAACTGCTTCAATAAAGCATCATCAGACTTCTGGTTTTGCTCTATGTCCATAAGCGGAGATTGTTTTCGCATGATAAATCCATAGACGATTAAGGTTATAGCAGTTCTTGTCGCGCAAGCTTCGAACTTCGAAGTAACAAAGTTGTTTCCCTAGAAAAAATTAACAGATAAACTTAATTTTTGGCGTTTTACTAAGCCAAAATTGCAATATTTAATTATTATTGCACGATGGATAAAGGAAAAGTGAAAGCACCCATTTTGAAAAACGAATTTTGAAGAAAAAACGGGAGAGGGAAAGAGTATTTCGAAGTTGCATGTGTTCATGCGGGAAATAACGTGATTGATAGCAACGCACTCATTGCTATTTGCGTAAATTTGAACCCTTGTCACTCAGCTTCGTGTTCAAGTAATTTCTGTATCGCTGAAGCTTTGAAATTTTCGGGATAGACTTGACTCTTTCCCTCACTAGTAAATAGCCTACGAAAATATTTAAGAATTATGTACGGAGACTACATGTGCATCAAGCGGTTCTGCTCTTGGTTTCCAAGAAGATAAGCGTGGAATCCATCTGGGAACGTTTTGTTTGTAAATCAGATACTCATCGCGAAACCTTTTCGCCAGCTTCTGCTCCTCCACCATTGGAACGTAGAACAAGTTACCTAAAATAAACAGCAACGTCCAAAGCGCTACCGCAACAGAGCCAATGAGAATACTTTCTCCAGCCAAAATAAAGAACACTCCAACATGCATTGGATTACGAACATGAGCATAAACCCCAGTTACTATGAGCCTTTTCGGGGGATCCCAAGGAGCGATTGTGCCGTTTCCTTTTTTGATGAAAAGCGAAATTGTTGAATAAAGCAGGATAAAGCCTAAACCAGTCAAAACTAAACCCGCAACAAGAAGGAACATTGCGGCAAGATATGGGATGCCCCAAAAAGGAACATACGAGAATAAACAGACCAGCGCAGCGGGCAGAATGACGAGCACTGCGACCGGAAGAGTTACGACGCTAGCCAATTGGCGAATCAGCATAAGTGGAGTTAAGAGTTCGCAACAATATATTCTCATCCCATTATACAATGCAGCCCTGAGGAGTTTATGAGTTGGAAAATGTTATAGTGAACCGATCAGTTAAGCCTTAGCTGGTGAAGTTGCATGTTTAGAAGGCGCGCCGAGATAAGGGAGCATCTGATAGAGACCATAGAGAAGTTCCGAAAGAAGGGCGCTTTAAGCCCAGACCAAGCTCCTCTGACCGCAGAGGAGCTTGGTCTTCCAGCCGAATTCAAGGGGAGGATGAAGAGACGTTTGGGGCAGTTGGGTGTTTTTGTGGAAGTTGATGGCAAATACTATCTCTCGGAAGAACGGTTGAAGGAATTGAAAGAGAAGACTAGTGAAAGAAGAAGACGTTGGTAAAGCAGCAACGAGCTATTTAGGTTTCCTTCTGCTCTTCACTAATCCTAAGCTATCCTGATATCTGCCGTGGTAAGGGCTGCTGGACGGTTTTCCTGTTTTATGGAATAACACTTGAGCAAAAGGCTCATTTTTTTCTATATGAACAGGTGACTCACCTGAGTTAAATAAGGACAAAGTTAACTTTCCCTTAAATCCTGGGTCGATTACCGCGAAACTTCCAATAAGCCCTTCTCTGCACAGAGAGGACCTCAGATGGATCGTCCCCAAAATGTCAGCGGGCAGCCCAATACGTTCCGCTGTGGCTACCAGCTTCTGCTGCTTTGGCTGCAGGTCAAAAGTGGTTCCAGACGAGAAATCGTATCCCGCGGATGTCAGTCTATCTTTCAAGAATGGCTCTATGATTATACTTCTTTCATTAATTAAAGAAAGAATTTCATTATCTGACAGTACAGTCATCTGAGTGCGGCACCTTTCACCATTTAGATTTTCAGCTTCTATTTATGACCTTGCCTTGTTTCTTGAGTTCATTCCTTCTTGCAAAGTATGTTGCTGTTTTAAATTGCTACTCAAACCGTAAAAGTTTCCAAAATTCTCAATAATTTCACAAATTTTTTATTTGCATAGCCGCAATATGAGGCTTTGAGGAGAGAGGAAAGGTGCCTTTTTGTCCTAAATGTGGGAAAGAAGTAACTGAAGAGATGAATGTGTGCCCTTATTGCGGTAATCCATTGAAGGTCATGCCGACGCAAAGGGAAGTGCCTGTTTCAAGGGTGACCGTGGGAACTAAGAGTTCAGGTTTAGCCGCGATTCTTTCACTTATACTTCCAGGCTTAGGTCAGATGTACGCTGGACAAATAGGCAGAGGTTTGCTGTTTCTTTTCATAGGAATTCCCTTGACAGCGATAATCGCCTTGTTCTTCTTCTGGCTAATACTGCCGCTGTTTCTGCCGGTAGCTTTCTGGATTTGGAACATATTTGACGCATACAACCTCTGCAATGAATACAATCGACGCCTGATCCAAACGGGAACTCCTCCTTGGTAAACTACCCGAGGATTTCATCTAGCTACCTATGATTTTCCAGCATGCGTGGTTGGCAAAACGAATTCAGATGTGCAGTCACGGATACCCCTAACCGTGCCGTCACAGAAACTGTGAATAAGAAAAGCCATATCTGCCTCATGAGGGTCCTCTCCATTGGGGAGAACTATCTCACTGATTGGCTTGTCAGATTCAAAGACGATGACGCAGTCAATTTTCTTTAAATCCACCAGTCTTTCACCGAAACGGAAGGGTTTCTGTTCATTAAAAGGTGAGATAATACTTGCCATCATGTTTTCTTTGGAATGGTCAAAACTGATGCCTTGCCTCCAGAGACCCTGTTTTTCCAAGCTTTGAATGAATACATGATAGTATTTCATTAGTAACCGTGCTAGTACAGGCAGTTAGGCTCAAAAGCTTTGCTAATATTTCCAGGCAACTATTCTATACCCCGCAAAACCAAGTTAACTCTATAAATAAGGGGGGTATAGACTGTTCCGAGCGCTATAGTCTTACGGCTATTCGCCTAGGATTCTTCTGAAAGCTGGGAACATCTCCGCTGCTCTTTCACGCATCAGCAACTCGTAGTACTGGTAAATTATGCCCACCGAAAGCAGGATTCCTGTTCCTGTACCGAAAACCCCTAGGAAATCCGCAAGTCCAGCAATCAAACCTACGATTAATCCGCCGAGAACCGTAACCACAGGAATATACCGTTTAAGAATCGCCTGAATAGGCCTTCCAGAACGCCTGTGACCAGGAATCTGCATACCTGAATCCATAAGCTGTTTAGCAACTTTATCAGGTCCAAGACCGCCAACCTCAAGCCAAATAAGCGAAAACACCGCGCAGAAAGCCACAAGAATAACCAAATAAACCGAAGCCCGTATAGGCTCAGCCGCTACGCTGATAATATTTTGAGGTGGAGTTACATAATAAGCTAAACCGCCAACAGGCGTCACAGTCCCTGTCGTAGCGTTTTGACTATAATCGCCTAAAAACTGGAAGAAAATGTTCGTCCCAGGAGCAGGTGCACCCATCTGGCTCCACAGAAGCTGAGAAAAGAAGTAAACATTAGCGAAAAGCGCAGACGCGAAAATAACTGGAAGGTTTGACACGTACAAGAGCTTGATTGGATAGCGACTGCGGAACCCCTTGTACCCAGCGTAGGTCATCGGCAACTCAACCCTGACACCTTCCAAGTAAATAATTATCAGGAACGTGCCGATCGTCGCTATGAACCCAAGCAAAGACGGATAAGACCCTGCGCCAAGTATCCACTCCGTTAATCCATACGATTGTTGACCCCGCAAAAGCGTAGAAAGCGAACCCACAAACAAGCCAGTGCCAGGATTAAACGCTTGCCAGAGAATGTTCTGCGCAACCCCAGCCATGATAAAGAGGCTGATTCCGCTGCCTAGTCCCCAGCCTTTCTGCACAAGCTCATCCATGAGCATCACGATTATTCCAGCGCCTAAAAGCTGTATGAAGATGACTATTGTCGTGGGTCCTGCTAGGCTGCCGTACATGCCGCTTATTATGTAAGCTGACGCTTGGATTCCCGTGAGAAGTATAGAGAAGAATTTGCTTGCGACGGTGAACAAGCCTCTGTCTTGAGGATCGGACATGTCGCATTGTATGATGGCGGAGCCGGATAGCAGTTGCAGGATTAAGCCTGCGGTGACTATGGGGCCTATGCCGAGTTCCATGAGGGTGCCGCGGTTTGAGGCGAAGATTACTCTTAGTTGGCTGAATCGGTCTGTTACTGTGCTGGAGATTCCGTAGAGTGTGATTTCGGACATGACGAGGTAGACGATGAGGACTATGGCGGTCCAGAAGATTTTTTCGTTGAAGCCGACTTTGCGTTCGGGGACTTTGATTTCAGGCAGTACTCTTCCGAGCGGTTTGAAGAGGCTTAGGAATCTTCCAGCCATTGATTAATGCTACTCTCCGTTTTCCTTGGACTGGGTTAGGATTTTTCCGCCAGCTTTTTTTATTTTTTCTGCTGCGGATTTGGAGCATGAAGGTACGGTTATGGTCAGGGGTTTTGCGATTTTGCCTGTGCCGAGGAGTTTGGTGTAGCCTAGGCTTGTCAGGTTTACGTTTGCGGTGTCCTTTTCAACGGCTAAGTTGTTGAGTTGTTTGAGGTTGATGGTGTTTTCTTTGCGTTTTAGGCTTTGGGGTGACGTGAAGCCTTTTTTGCCGAAGTAGTCGGGTTCATGTGTCACAACGTAGCTCCACAAATGCTTGTGGCGTCCGACTTTTCGATGTCCTTTTGAACCTGCGTCTCTGTGTTGGCCTATTCTGCCGTAGCCGTGTGTTCGGCTGCCGCGCATTTTTCTGGTTTTTCTTAGTTTGTGTGGCATGTTCTTTTAGATTCCTTTTTCTTTTGGTGCTTTTTTAAGTTTGATTTCGAGGACGCCGTTTTTGTAGGTGGTGTGGACGGCGTTTGGAACCACTACTTTGGGTAGATTTAAGCTTTTGTAGTATCTGCGGTCTTTTGCTTTTGCAGATAGTGTTAGTTTCTGGTCTTTCACATTTATCTTTAGGGTTTCCCTATTAAAGCCTGCGATTTCGGCGACGATGGTTATCCAGTTTTTTTCTTGGAAAATGTCGATGAGTGGTTTTGGCGCTTTCCATTTTCGTTTCGCGTAGTTTTTTGATGATCTGTAGTATGGAGGAGCTGACCTTGCGGTTCGCGTGGTTTCGATGCGGAGTATCCTGCAGCGGTTGTTGGCGTCGATCCTTTCTGGACTAGCCGTGTCTAGCCACTTCAGGCGCTTTTTGCATCTCCTCCATTTCGCACTCATCTTTGCGTCTCCTAGATACAATGGCATTTCCAACGTAACTTTAAAATGTATCGCAAAGCCGCCAAGATTTTTTCTGTTGGTTTGATTGCGCTAGAACTGTTGCGTTTTTTTGTCTATACCCCCCTTATATAAACTAAACTGCATGGTTTCTGCGAAGCACTGTTTTTTGCATGTATTGGGCTGTTTCCACGCCAATAGGGACCTACCCCTCTATAGTTTCTGCATTAATTGGCTAATAGGCTCTTAGTAGACGGCAGATATGATGGTTTTTGGTTTAGTCAAGAAATGTTGACTAAGCTGGGTCAAGAAACCTTGACAAAAAAGGCTATAACACACAGAAAACCTAGAATTACCACGGAGAATAAACAAAGGGGCATTACGATTGATGCTTGGCAAGAGTTTACGCGGTAAAAGTAAAATCCTGATGGTAACTCTACTCTCTGCTTTTCTGATTTCAGCATTAGCTGGAAATTTTTTTACTGATTTGGCAATGGGAGACGACTTCCAGTTGAATGTCAACGTGGTGTCACCACAAAATAACAGGACATACCCTCAAACCGTTTCAGTAGCCTTCATGTACACGTCATCAACTGGCAGCTCCATTGAGTTGCAGTCGCCAGAATACAGCTACGTGTTGGATAAAAAGGAAGTTGTGGCTTTCTCTCTAGAATTCAACGGCTCAGCGTACAGTACAACGTTATCAGGATTGTCCAATGGCGTCCACAATCTGACTATCCGAGTGACAACTTGGCAAGAAATCGGTGAATGGAAAATCCCCAGTTACGAGGGGTATTCCAGTGCTGTAACCTTCACAATTGACGCTATTCGACCGAGAGTCAAGATTTTGTCCCCTGAGCCATCATTGTACATCGCATCTGACGTGACGTTGACGTTTACGTTGAGTGAGCCTGCTTCTCAAATGGTCTACTGTCTTGATGACATGAAGAACGTGTCAATAACTAGCAACGCTACTTTGGCTAGCTTGTCGAGTGGCAGGCACACGCTTGTCTTGTACGCCAGTGATGAGGCTGGAAACACAGGCGCATCCGAGAAGGCGACCTTTGACGTGAACATCCCCACCCCTTTAGCAACAACCTTGATTGCTATTGCCATAGTCATTTCAACTGTAGTAATTTCTTTTGGGCTGGTAGCGTACTTTGTTCGGCGCAATAAAAAGAGGAGCGCATCATGAAAAGAGTCTACGCCGTTGTTTTTGTGTTAACGCTACTGTTTTTAGCATTAGCTGGAGCCTTACTCGTTAATTTTGCAGCAGCGAATGCAACGCCATACCTACCTCCAGCATCGGTCACAATTCAGCTTCCAGAAAGCAAAATGTACAGTAGCAGCAAGGTTCCCGTGGCTTTCACAGTAGAGACGGAGCCAGATTACTCAAAATGGCTGTCTAACCAGTATTGCACTTACATCCTGGACGACAGAAGATTGCAGTCTTGGCCAACACAGTTATCCGAAGGCACTCATAGGTTGCGCATAGGTGTTCACCTTACTTACAATTTAGGCCCCCTATGGGGCATCGTAGAGACCTCGGGTATCTCTAACGAGGTGGTTTTCACCGTTAATGCCGCCGCGCCACGCGTCTCAGTTCTGGAGCCCAAACCAGCAGAAACCTACCACACAACCAAGATCCAGTTAAACTTCTCCGTCTCCGAACCCACCAACTGGC
>Ga0315535_1002081_pt1 | contig 13039 bp, 9 predicted proteins | sample SalMarSW160220MG_2_FD_203092 | JGI IMG/M metagenome (GOLD analysis project Ga0315535, IMG submission 203092) | Salt marsh sediment microbial communities from the Plum Island Ecosystem LTER, Massachusetts, United States - Salt Marsh Sediment SW1602-20 ...
GATGAGAGACGGTCTAAGGATTCAAAGTAAGTCATCATACCTATGGTTTCTGAACCCTCAAATGAAATACTTGGGTTTGAACTAATATCTCCTAAAATATGGTCCCCACTAAAGATGACCTTGCGTTCTTCGCATACAAAACATGCTGACCCAGGAGAATGACCTGGAACCCAAATAGTAAAGACCTCACCAATACCTGTTTTGAAAGATGCACCATCTCTAAAACTATGGACTGTTGGGACCGATTCTCCAATCGACTTGAAGAGTTCTGTGCGACCTTGTTGTGCTAGTAAATGGGTTTCATTCCTTGGTACACCGGATGATGCAACTAATTTCATAATGGCGCTCATATAACGTTCCATGTATCTCTCATAATCAATCAGGGTCTCAGCATCTCTCTCATGAATCCAAACATCCGTGGGATTGCCATGAACGTGCACTCGTTCTTCAACAAATTTTGCCACAAGTCCAACGTGGTCAATGTGACCGTGCGTCAGGAGAATCTGTTCAATCTCAGACATATCGTATGATAATGTCTGCAGCTCTTGCTGAATAACTGCTAAACCTTTTGGAGTCTTTGGACCAGTGTCAATCAGAGTGAGTGGTGATCCCTCTATCAAGTAACAATTAACGTTGCCAACAGGAAATGGAGTCGGTATCTCAATTCTAGATACTCCATCAATTAGGGTTTTCATAAGTAATAAGACCAATTGAGAAGTTCGTGATATTGACCATATAAAGAAGGTTGTTCAAACAGGCCAATAACAAAAATAGGATTGACAAAAAGCGAGAACACTCACAAGAATAAATTGAAAAAAAGTATAGTCCAACTTTGTCATAGATCTAGGCTGCAAACGACCCTTATCAAGTCCAAAGAGAGATCTATCAGGAGCCATTCCTTTTAAGGGGATTCGATTAGGTTATGCTGGTCTCGAGTTATTAGACATCTATAGTTTTACTCAGGTTTTGGTTTTCTTTGTAGTCCCACTTTCCTCAGTCAGCAGTATAGAGTGAGTACCTAATAATTTAGCATATAATTGTAAAGGTTGACTAGTACCAAGTATTGATTTCTCATCATATGCACATTTAAATTCTATTTGACCCGTCAACATTTCATGGATTTGTTTTTCATATCCTTCGAGTTCTTCAATTAAGTTATTATCAAAAAAGAACTTCATCTCACTCGCAATAGCAAGACCATTGTATCCAAGATCTTGAGATTCAAAATAAAATTCATCCCATATATCAATAGATTTCTCAATGTTAAATGAACCATCATCAAGCAGCAAATGGTCCCATCCCAGAATTCGTATCTGTTTTTGAGCATTAATAAATTTCTTATCAAATCCAAAATTGTACATAGCCTCTTTTACATTCTCAATGCAATCTTTTCCACAAACATAGATAATCATGGCACCATTTTCAAAGTGAATTTTTAGAAAATTTAGCAGCACCTTATATTTCGTATCTGAAGAATTATAAAGTAAAATTCTGTGTACATGAGAACTTCCGCCCTCTGAACCGTCTTGAGGTGAAACAGAGAGTGAAATTCCATCAATTGTCTTCCAATGAACTGAAGCATGCCAATGCTCTTCAAAATTGCTTGATGTCAGTGTAACAAGACCCATATTATCGGTCCAAAGGCATGAACCAGAAGGGAGATGGTGAGCACCAGAAGCAATGAACATAAGCTGATTCTTATCCCTAATAAAATAGAATGCAGTAGGATTCAGAATGTATTTCACATGTATTTCAATATCACCTGGAAAACGCCTTCTAATGATTTTGGGAAGCCTATCACGACCTGATGGAGGCTCGCTAAGTAATTGAATCTTCACACCACGGTTAATTGCATCCTGGAGAGCTTCGCCCTGTGTTGAGATAAGCCAAATTAAATCCGTGCGAGTGAACATGACATCCAAATGTTTTGTAGCCTGGCTTATCATTTCAAATATTTTCACTCTAATCGATTCTTTCTCTTGAATGAGTGAGAAGTCAGAGTCTAATATCTCTTCAGAAGAAGATTCTATCACCTGATGGCCTAGAGATTGAATTAATTCTTTAGATTTATTTGAGAGCTCCGCTATACGATCTTTTGCTTTCTCTCTCTCTAAGTTCACTAGTGTAATAATTGCAGATTGAGGGTCAGGAGTTTTCAATCTAAGTGGTTTTCCAAGAAGTCGTTCTACTAAGCCCATCTTCTCGAGTTCGGGCAGAAGGCGATATACTTCTTCTCTACGAACTTCTGATTCATCTGCGATTTCTGAAACTGTGGGATTTCCCAAACGAGTTGTTGCAATGAACACCTTTGCTTGATTCTCAGTTAATCCAAACTCGGATAGGATATCTAATCGTATTTCGTTCGTGTCATTCATTAATTATACCCCGACCCTATAGCAGATGGTTTGTGACTGTGGTACTACATTCACACCTTCTTAATAATAGTTTCATTGTTTACCGGTTCCTAGTAAGTGGCATTCACTCAACAAGTACAGGAAGGCCCAATATATGATTACAAATATCCTAACAAAAGACTCGGAAAATACACCTATTGAGGAGTTATACGAGTCACTAGAATCAAGTTCTAGTGGACTTTCAGCTGAAGAAGCTAAGAAACGCTTTGATAGAGAGGGCCCCAATGAATTGGTAGAAGAACAAGTTCATCCAATATTGAAATTTCTTCGTTATTTTTGGGGGCCAATTCCGTTCATGATAGAAGCGGCTATGATTCTTTCAGTTCTTGTTCAACACTGGCCTGACTTCTGGATAATAACATTAATGCTAGTAATGAATGGCCTTGTGGGATTTTATCAAGAGAATAAAGCAGCCAGTGCAATTGAGAAACTCAAAGAACGACTCTCACCTGTAGCTCGTGTTTTACGAGATGATAACTGGAAAGAAATTTCTGCAAGAGAAGTTGTACGTGGTGATATTGTAAGAGTTCGTCCTGGAGATGTAGTTCCTGCGGATTTAAAGCTAATTTCAGGAGAGTATCTCTCAGTTGATCAGTCTGCATTAACTGGGGAATCGTTGCCAGTGAACAGAAGCATAGGTGAGGTCACATTTCAAGGGTCTCCAGTTCAAATGGGAGAAATGGAAGGTCTCGTAGTCAATACTGGTATGAATACGTACTATGGTATGACAGCTAAGCTAGTTGAGGAAGCTGTGACAAAGAGCCATTTTGAAAAAATCGTTAGGAAGATAGGTAACTACCTGATTGTGTTAGCTGTCGCAATGGCTACTATTGTCCTTATAGATGGGATCCTTCGCGGATATGATATTCTTGAAAATATTAGATTTGTACTTGTTCTAACAGTAGCTGCAATCCCAGTTGCTCTACCAGCAGTGCTTTCTGTTACAATGGCGGTTGGTGTTGTAGCTCTTGCTAAGAAAGGCGCGATTGTTAGCAAACTTGCCGCTATCGAAGAGATGGCAGGGGTAGATATTCTTTGTACTGATAAAACGGGAACGATAACACAAAATAAGTTGAGCATCGGAGCCATCAAGACATTTAATGGTTTTACCGAAGATGATGTCCTAAAGTATGGATTATTAGCATCTAAAAAGGGAAACAAAGATGCGATAGATGATGCAATAATTAATCGAGCTGAAAAGACCATTAATCTTGATTTCCGCTCGAATCTTGAGATAGTTGATTTCAAACCTTTTGATCCAGTGGCAAAGCGAACAGAAGCCACATTCAACACTTCTGATAATGTTCAAATTAAAGTAACAAAAGGTGCTCCGCAGGTAATTTCCGGACTCACAAAGGAATCCAAAGAAGTGTGTGAAGAAATCAATAATGATGTGCTTTCTTTTGCGGAGAGTGGTTATAGAGCTCTAGGTGTTGCAAAGACAAATCCGGAAGGTGTCTGGCATTTTGTAGGGCTAATTGCACTCTTTGATCCGCCCCGTGATGATTCAGCTGAAACCATAGCTAATGCACAGAGAATGGGTATCAACGTAAAGATGGTCACTGGAGACCATGTGGCAATTGCAAAAGAGATTGCGGGCAGGGTCAATCTCGGTCAAAAAATGGCCCTACCAAACAATTTCACTGATGTGCCTGATGAAGAGGCAGAACCTATAGTCGAATCTGTTGATGGATTTGCCCAAGTATTCCCTGAGCACAAGTACCGAATTGTAAGCCTTCTTCAAGGAAAGAATCACATAGTGGGGATGACAGGTGATGGAGTCAATGATGCTCCTGCCCTAAAGAAAGCAGATGTTGGAATTGCAGTAGAAGGTTCAACTGATGTTGCCAAATCAGCCGCTGATATCGTTCTTACAGGGGTAGGCATTTCAGTAATTATAGATGCAATAAGAAACAGCAGAAAAATTTTCCAACGGATGAGCAATTATTCGATCTATAGGATTGCTGAATCTATACGCGTCATTCTTTTCATTACAGCATCAATTCTGGTGTTTCAGTTCTATCCGGTTAATGCAATCATGATTGTATTACTTGCGTTACTCAATGATCTACCCATAATGACCATTGCCTATGACAATGTGAAGTATTCTGACAAACCTGAGAGATGGAATTCAAAGAGTCTTCTTAGCATAGCGACGTTCTTAGGCATAATCGGTGTTACTGCTTCATTTGGAATCTTCGTGATTGGAGATGTATTCTTTCATCTAAGTCGTGAAGTACTCCAATCATTCATCTATCTGAAACTTTCCGTAGCTGGACAACTCACTCTTCTTGTTGCCCGGACACGTGGTCCATTCTGGTCTGTGAAACCAGCCTTGCCATTAATGGCAGCAATGATTACAACACAAACCATTGCCACATTGATTACCGTATACGGATTTCTACTCCCAGCCATGGGTTGGGGTCTTGCTCTGTTCGTATGGGGCTATGCATTCGTGTGGTTCTTGATCACTGATGTACTAAAGACTGCTTTCTACAAACATGGCGGTCTTGAATTAATAGAAGAAACATGAAAAGGAGAAAAAAAAATGGCAATCGACAACTCTGACCAAGCTCAAGGCAAAGAGAAAGTTAGTAAGGGAGGCCTAAAGCGAGACCTTGGATTGACAACTCTTGTCGCACTTGGTGTGGGGAGCATAATAGGTTCAGGCATGTTTGCCATGCCTGCCGTAATGGGATCCGTTGCAGGTCCAGCACTAATTATTGCAATCGTGTTGACCGGCATCGTAACAACACTGTTAGCTATTTCTTATGCAGAATTAGGTTCAGCATTTCCGCTTAGTGGGGGACCATATTCACTTCCCAGACTAGCACTTGGGGATACAGGTGGTTTTCTAATGGGATGGGGATACTTTCTCTATGCGTTTATCGGAACAGCGGCAATCATTGACATCTTTGTCACATACTTGGCATTTTGGGTGCCAGGTCTTGCTGTAGGAGAGACTCTAACACCTCTTGGAATCACAATTGCAGTAGTTGCATTGTGGATATTCACTGCGATTAATGTTGTAGGTGTAAAATGGGGAGGACTCTATAGCCTGGTGACAACAATTGGAAAAATAATTCCATTGATAGTTTTTGCAGCAGTAGGACTCTCTTTGTTCAGCGGAGTGAACTTCGTACCACTATTACCTTTTGGGCTTACTGGTGTCACTCTAGCGATGGCCTTTGAATTCTGGGCATTCACAGGTTTCGAATCCGTGGTAGTCCCGACAGAAGAAGTCAAGAATCCTGAGAAGACCATTCCTCGTGCAATGTTATTGACCATGGCAATTGTCATAACTGTCTATGTATTGATTGCAATCGCGTTCGTAGGCATGATCAATTGGAGCGGTCTTGGCATCGCAGTTGGTGATTGGGGCAGTATTGGTAATCTTACTTCACCATTATCAAACGTTGCACAAGCTGCAGGATTACCCATTCTAGCAATTGTAGCAACAGTCGGAGCACTCATATCCACTGCTGGTAGCGGAGGCGACTGGGTTCTTCTTCAAGGTAGAATTCCATATGCAATGGCAAAAGACGGGCTCTTCTGGGGTCCAATGGATTCTGTGCATCATAAATGGGGAACTCCATTCATTGCACTGATATTCGCATCAGTTCTGACAATGATCATTCAGATATTCATACCAAACTTCCCGTCGGTTGCTCTGATAGCTTCGATTACAGCACTTGTTCCTTACGCAGCTGCAGTCTTGTCAGTACCTATTCTAAGAAAGACAAAACCTGATGTCAACAGACCATTCAAGCTGCCAGTTCCACTAGTGATCACAGGCTTGGGCTTTATTCTAGCAACACTGCTAATCTATTGGGCATCATGGCCTTGGACCCTTGTGGGAGCAATCCTAATGCTTGTTGGATATCCTCTGTACTTGACATTCAGAGGCAAGAAATTCGAATTCACACGCAGTCTGTGGATTCTAGTATATCTAGTTTTCATAATCGTGATGTCCTACATTGGAGACACGAACTTCATCTATGAAAACTTCCTTCCGATTGGACCTCTTGGTTTGATACCAATGCCCTATGATATGGTCGTAGTAACTGCATTTGCAATACTGATCTTCGTATGGGCATACAAAGCGAACACTAAGGAGATTATGAATTAGAAGGAGATGATAGGAACATGGCACACTCTATACTATCTGTTGCAGACCTATCCACAGAGGATATGAATGATATCTTCTCTCGATCTCTGAAACTCAAATCGCAACTGAAGAAACATGAGAGTGTGCACGTCCTACAGAATAAGGTTGCTGGGCTTCTCTTTGAGAAGCCCTCTACCAGGACGCGCACAAGCTTTCAGACTGCGGTACTGAGATTGGGTGGTCACGCAGTTTATCTTCCTTCAAGCGAATTGCAGCTTAGTCGTGGCGAGCCAATAAAAGATACAGCTCGAATCCTTGGTAGTTACTTGGATACGATAATTGCCAGAGTCTACAGTCATCAGACCGTCGTAGACCTTGCAAGGTTTTCAGATATTCCAGTATTTAATGGATTGAGTGATTTAGAGCATCCCACTCAAATCGTGTGTGATTTACTCACTGTAAAGGAAGTAAAGAAGGACTTAGAGGGCTTAACCCTCGCCTTTATTGGAGATGGAAATAATGTTTCCAATTCACTATTATTAGGCACCGCACTTATGGGAATGAACATGAATTTGGCATGTCCAGAAGGACATGATCCAGATAAGGCAATTTTAGAGAGAGCGAAAAGGATTGCCAGTGAAACAGGTTCAAAACTGCAGATAGTTCATAATCCCAAAGAGGCTGCAAAAGATGCAGATGTTCTATACACAGATGTCTGGGTAAGTATGGGAGAAGAAAAGGAGAGAGAGGAACGCCTCAAGACGTTTCAGGGATATCAGATTAATGCAGATCTGTTATCACTTGCCGCAAAAGATGCTGTCGTTATGCATTGCCTGCCAGCTCATAGAGGTCTTGAAATCACAGATGATGTAATTGAGGGAGACCAATCTATAGTCTGGGCACAGGGAGAGAATAAGCTGTATGGAGCAATTGGGCTTCTCGACTTTTTCTTAGGAGGTAAGTAAAGTGAACACAAAAATCAAAGCTGAATGGGACACACTTCGGACCATTGCTATACATAGGCCTGGAATGGAGACGTTCTTTGGACTCCTTGAACCGTTTGCCTCTCTATATGAGCGAGCTTTCAGCCAAAACGGTGCAATACGAGAACACGAGCGCTTAGAGCATGTTCTCAAACATGAATTTCACATAGATGTTATTCGGATGAGAAAGAAAATAGTAGAAGTCGCTGAACGGAACCCAGAAATCCATGACCGACTCGTAAAGGCAGCGGATGATGTTATTGGTGTGACTGGTACTAAAGTAGGGGTTAAAGAGGCACGCAATCAATTCGAGAAGAATAGAGACATTCTTGATCCTGGCCACTTTCTTAGTGTTCTACTCCTTAATCCTCAGATTGATCTAGAGAGTGAGAAAGGAACACGAATGATTCACCTAAATATAACTGAGAAATCACCTCTATCGAATATCTATTTCATGAGAGATCAACAAGCAGTTACAGACAAGGGTATTTTTCTATCCCGCATGAGTAAACCACAGCGTAGAAGAGAATCTGATGTTACAAAAATACTATGGGATGTTTTGGGAGCAGAGGTGGTACATAGAGTCACTGAGCCAGGAACTTTCGAAGGTGGAGATTTCATACCTCTGAAAGACTTTGCTCTTGTGGGTGTGGGAGACCGAACAAATGAGGCAGGAATCGAGCAACTGCTAAAATATGGTGTCGGATTCGATGAGGTAGGCGTTGTTCATCAACCCAATCACCCACTTATTCCAAGTGATGAAGTAGACCCTATGATTGACATGCACCTTGATACGTACTTCAATATTGCTTCTAAAGGAGTAGCAGTCGGTCTAAAATCACTCTTGAAAGGAGCAAAGGTGGACATCTATAGTAGAACAGGTCCAGGAGAATACGAGAAAGAGAAAGAGAGTACAGATCTTCTCAGTTACATAACTGGGTGGGGATTTGATGTTGTCGATATTACCACACTTGAACAACTCAGCTATGCATCAAACTTTCTCACAATCAAGGACGGAACTATACTAGCTGTCGAAGTTGAAAGAGGTATCAAAGATGTTCTCTTCAATCTAAAATCCAAGGCAAAAGCTGAACCAGCACGATATGGAGCTCTCCTTGAGCAAGCAGAGAAAGATTATGAATTTCTTAAGAACGAGTCTGAGTTCTTCCCGCATAAAAAGGAGATCTATCAACATGGAATCGATGCATATCCAATGGTTCTCAAAAATCTCACAGGTGGGTATGGAGCAGCTCATTGTATGACCGCAGCATTAGAGAGGAGGTAATTGTAGATGTCATCTGAATCAAGCAAAACGAGAATCATGGTTGCACTTGGTGGAAACGCTATTCTGAAGCATACTGAAGAAGGAACAGCTATAGATCAATTGAGAAATGTGAGAGCAACATCAAAAGTATTAGTGGAAATGGTTCGCAATGGCTACCAACTAGCAATAACACATGGAAATGGTCCACAAGTTGGTGATATTCTATTAAAAAATGATCTAGCAAAATCATCCCTACCACCAATGCCTCTTGATATCTGTAGTAGCGAAAGTCAAGGTATGATTGGTTACATGTTACAGCAGAGTATGTATTCAGAATTGCATCTAGCTGGACTAGATTCCTCTATTGCAACGATTGTTACTCAAACAGTGGTAGATTCAGAGGATCCAGCATTTAAACACCCTACAAAACCAATAGGGCCATTCTATACAGCTCTGGAAGCCTCTAAACTTCGAAACGAGAAAGGGTGGACTATAATTAATGACAGCGGTCGAGGATATCGACGTGTGGTTCCTTCACCACAGCCAATTCGGTTTTTAGAAGAGACTGCCATCAAAACTCTCTTTGAGAAAGGTGTAATGATTATAGCATCAGGAGGCGGTGGGGTTCCTGTAATCATCAAAGAAGATGGGGCGATATTGGGTGTTGAGGGAGTAATTGATAAAGACCGCGCATCCGTATTATTGGCTAATACTCTCTCTGCTGATATACTTCTTATACTTACAGATGTGAAGAATGCCTATGTTGACTATAATCGACCCAGTCAAGCGCCACTCTATGATATATCGATTGAAGAAGCAAAGAAACTAGCTGAGGATGGTCAATTTGCAGAAGGTAGTATGGCACCCAAAATCGAATCCGCAATTAAATTCGTTGAAGAAGGTGGAACGAGAGCGATTATAACCTCGATTGATAATGCTCTTCAGGCTCTGAAAGGACAAGGAGGAACAGTGATTTCAAAGTAAGATGCATAAGGGGTAAAGACAATGTCACATATGATAGAACTACTTAAGGAATATGAAAAAGTTGAGAAAAAGGATTTGGATACTCGAGCAATTCTTGTGCTTGACATGATTGAAAGGGTCATAACATATCCTCCTGTCGAATCATTCACTAGAAAAGAGATTTCAACTGTCAATGGAAATGTTCAGCGTCTGGTAAAGGATCTAAGAAGTGATGAGCAATTCTTATTCAGTGTAAGAATTTCGAAGATTTGGAAAAATAGAGAGCATCTCCTTCAATTAGCTGAGACCGGACATGAAATTCAAAAAGATTACATGGATGAAATCGAGTATCATGAGGAAATTAAATGGCTTATAGAGGAGCGTAAAAGGCTTATTGTGAAACAACGTGAAGCATAATAAATTAATATATTAACTAATTTTTGAATTAAATAAATAGTAACGTAATACTATAGTAATATTGCATACTAATGACTTGATTTTTATTGCCGTTTGTAGACTCCTTCTAAAAGGAGGAGATTCGAATTAAGAAGCTACTAATTCTTGTGTTAGCATTAAGTGCATTCATCCTTTTTGTGACACTAATTGTCGTGCCGCTGCAAGGTGGTGCACCATATGCAGTTCCAGGAAATACAACGGAATATCAAGATACGCTCCCTATCCAAGATGTAAATATTGGTGAACAGGGACGTTCGATATTTATTGCAGTAGTGATGCTTGGACATGTCCTGTTTGCAAACCTGCATCTTGGTGGGTCCTGGATAGCAGTAGGATCTGAAGTCCTTGGTGAAAGAGAGAAGAAAGAGCGGTATACTAGAATTGGAAAGTCAGTTACACTGTTCAACGTTATTCTCTTTAGTCTAGGAGCTACATTTGCAATTGCAGGAGTTTTGTTCTTCATTGCACTGTTTCCAGTCTTTGCAACTGAATTATTCCATATATATTGGTGGCCTTTCTTCTTCGAGGCTCTCGCATTTGCTGCCGAAATAGTATTCCTTTACACATACTGGTTCACTTGGGATAAGCTATCAAAAAGATGGCACATATTTCTGGGATTTATGTATGCAATCTCCGTTTTCATTCAGACACTCTTAATTAACATGGTAGCTGCTGGGATGCTCACACCAGGTAGTGATAGTATAACTTGGGGTGATTCAGGAGTGATTACGATGCCCCTCTCTGATCTCATGGCATGGTGGTTTAATCCGACCATGTTACGACTACAATTCCACAGGGTTTTTGCATCCATCTCTTACTTTGGATTCCTACTTGCGATGTTGGCTATGTTCCATTATATGGATAGAAAAGATGAAGAATCAAAGAAGTATTGGGATTGGGTAGGATCATATGGAATTGGTTGGGGGCTATTGGGTCTTATACTTCAACCAGCCTTCGGTATGATTTACATGCTTGCGATATTTGATGCAAACGATACAGCATTCCAGGCAATAATGCATGGGCCAAGAGCATGGGAGATGCTTATGATGGTTGGACTCTATTCGGTATTGGTTTTGACTATCATCGTGTATTTCATTGACCGGCGAGAACGAATCCTGAGTCTGCCAGAAAATAATATGATAAAAACACTGTTCAAGATTTTCTTGATTGTTGCAGTAATTTGTGCGCTCATACTAGTTCAACCTGCATGGCTTGGTGCAGCTTCCATCGATGACCCTGCAGCATGGCAAAACCCGCTTGGTATAATGGACTACAAATATCCAGCATTGTTTATACTTGCGACAATTGGAGCGCTCATTCTGATGCTCGATGGAATAATGCTGAGTAGTACGAAAGAGTCAGAATGGGGTAATCTATCTAAAGTTTCCCGCTACTCTGCAATAATGACTGGAATCATTGGAATGTGGATTGTAGTGATCATGGGTTATGTGAGAGAGTCTGCACGATCTCCATGGGTCATATATGATATCATTCCAGTACCTGCTTCGGATACTAATCCGACGCCAATTTGGATTGGTAGAATATTGATAGTCTGGCTCATCGTTATGGCAATAGCAATCACAGTATTCTGGTTTACATCAAAGGTGACCGCACACCATCCAGAACAGGCAGAGGTGATAGAGGAGAAACCGACTCAAATATAGGTCGGGCTGGAGAACCAAATTCATGGATAACACAATCGAAGTCACTCTACCTCGCCATGGTAGAGTGACGCTCACAAGAGCTAGATTGCCTGGTACTTTTCTTATCTGGCAATCAAAAGCTCGAATTGGTATGTTTGAAATGATGGAAGATTATGGTGGGGAATCCGTCAGAATGGCCCCTGTACATCTCCCTGTATTGGCAAGTCTGGATGAAGGTGTATTTCCAGTAAATCTGACAACAAGAGGTATAGGAGTATTACCGAAGGAAGAATATCTTACAGAATTCACTGAGAAATTCCAGAACGCAAAAGTCCTTGTTGATAGATCTGAGTATGGGAAGAGTCTTACAGAGAGGGTAAGCCACGCAAGAGAGTTCTACAAAAATCCTGATTTATTCAATCCCTACATCCTTGGAGGACTTGAGATATTTGAAGGACAGACCTCCAAGAATCTGACGAAGAATCCAATAGCTTCACTTCTATATACAGGTGAAGCTCCCAAGTTTCCATCATATCAATTGAATGGAATTATTGAATTCGTCAAACCAAAGCATCCTTCGTATGAATTTCTACTCGCTGCACGAGAGTTATTTGCGTTCGATCACTTCCACGTCACACAACACAGTTATCCCTATGGTTATCTCTTCCATGTTACAGAAGTTAAGGATAAGACTCCTTTCACGAGGAAATAGGTATGTATAACCGAATACTAGTAGCTTTGGATGGGACACAATGGTCTGACATGGCAATGTATGCATCATTGAAGCTTGCAGAGTTGATGAAGAACACCACAATCATTGGCTGTCATGTATACGGAGCTCAAATGCATCGGAAGCGATTCGAACAGATGGAGCCAGGTCTGCCAGAAAGGTATCAAGAGAAAGAAGAACTGACACGACTTCGTGGAGCACATGAAGACCTGATAACAGATGGTATGCAAATAATTTCTGATGCATATCTTTCTCAATTGAATGAATTGGCTAACGAAAAACAAATCAAATTTGAAGGATTTACGCCTGAAGGGAGGAACTATTTTGAGATCCTGAAAGCAGCAAGAGAACGAGAAGCTGATTTGATCGTTGTTGGTGTTCATGGACATGGTTATGTTCCGGAGGCAATACTAGGAAGCACATCTGAACGAATATTGAGTCATAGTTGGCATTCTGATATCTTTCTTATGAAACAGCC
>Ga0315535_1002083_pt1 | contig 13035 bp, 10 predicted proteins | sample SalMarSW160220MG_2_FD_203092 | JGI IMG/M metagenome (GOLD analysis project Ga0315535, IMG submission 203092) | Salt marsh sediment microbial communities from the Plum Island Ecosystem LTER, Massachusetts, United States - Salt Marsh Sediment SW1602-20 ...
TTGTGCCTCATGATGAAAAACTCTAACGGAATATTATCATATCGTTCTAAAGCGCATCCAGCAAATAGAAACATTCATGCTGAATTATATTGAACACATTTCTTGATTCGTAGGTTGTCTTGGAACCGATATCCCCATTTACATGGAAGGCATGAAAGATAGGAGAGGATAGGGCCGACCCCTTGAGGGCTCCCTTCGCTCGGTCGGCTGTTTGCCTTCAAGCCACGGAGGGGCGTCACATCTGTTTAAACAGATGCAGATAATTTCGGCTGACGGTGAGCAGTTCCGGCCTCTTCTTAAGTCTGAGTGTCCCCCGGCCGGTAAGGGAACGACTGACCCGCTCGATTTCGGGCTAAAATGCTCGTTGATAATTCCTTGGGACAGTCCCATGCTCAGATCACCCGGCCTTTTTCTAAAATGTATACTGCAAACCCATCATGCATTGGTAATCCAGGAGGCCCCCGAACTCCGTATCGCCTCTTCCCCCGTTTACCGTCCCGACGGCAAAAAGCTGGATATGATTTCCGAGAATATAGGACCCAAGGGCCGTCAACTGGCCTGACCAGTCATCCAGATTCTGCGTCCAGCGGAAGGTCAAGTCGATGCAGTCTTCGATATTGTTCCGGTTGTACTGGAGAAGGGCGTAGTTTCTTCTCAGGTGCCGCAATCCCGTATTGACCGTCTGCCAGAGTGTCAGCCGCCCAAGCCCGGATATAGGGCCGCCGTAAGCAAGGGCCTCAGCCGCCTTTCGCCTCAAGACATAGTAACGGTCCGCCTCGGCGCCACTATACCCCGGACCGTAGTAGGCGTATTCCCCCGTAAACGTGCCGCCCTCCGCGAATGTATAAGAGCTTCCCAACAGAATCGCCGGCTGGACGGTTGAATCATCCGCGTGGATCCTCTCCATGGACGCACCGAAAGGAGAGCCGTCCCTTCGGGGGTACAGGGCATAGTCATGCCGGATCATGGCGCCTTCGGCATATACGAGGACGGCGTCTGACAAAGTCACGCCGCCGTAAAATCCCAGGCTGTTTTCTGAATTCTCGCGGTGTGTCAGGATAACCGATCCATAACCCTCCCGTCCCTGGTAGTCCATTTTCAAGGCATAGGCCCTTTCAAAGGGCCCGGGCAGGTTGATGTCGTTTCGTCCCTCGTCCGTATTTGCTATAAAAGAAACCGTCCAGGCGCTGTCCGGAATCCAGATCACCCGGCCGAAGTCCATCCCCGGGACCTCCTCGTAAGGATTGCGGCGGCCGTTATCCGGAAAAAAGGGATTGGACGGGGAGAATAGAAACGAGGGTCCCCATTGCAGGTTTTCCCGGCCATAGGATACGAAAAGGTTCTCGTTCGCTTTCCATCTGGCCAGCCATTCATTGACGTACAGATCGCTTTCCCAGTCTCCCCTCCCCTCACGAGATCCTTCTTCCCACTCCCGGTATTCGAGACGCAGTCTCGGTTTGGCCATAAGATCCAGCGAATCGGTCTTGAGGGCCAAATCGGGTCGGAATTCCAGATTCCCGGTGTAACGTGGTATCTGCAGGAAATTGTTGCCCGGATTCTGGCTCGAGTCGGACGACTGCTGGATAATGCCGTAACTCAGGACCCGGAGATCGAAGCGAAAGGCTTCGGCCGGTTTCCGGATTTCGGATGACCCGGGACTGTCGCCCTCGGCGGACAGGGCCGGCGCCGGCCGCCATACCATTCCGGCAAGCAGAACAAAAATAATGAGGACATTCAATTTCTTTGACAGGGTCGTTTGCATCCTCACTCCTGTCCCGTCCTATAGGAGATCATCTCGTCAATAAGTTGAGATTGAACACGGAATCCGGGATCTTCCTGATCACGACCCGGCCATAGTTCATGGTGGTGACATCGTTTTTTATCAGCGCACTGGTGATGACCATTCTGGAAATAAACTCCCGGGGCTTGCCTGCGATGGTGATGCTGTTCTTGTATTCGAATACGGCGGTCTTGAACATCTTTCCCGAAACGGTATAGAATTCGGCCTTGAGCCCGACCAGCCTCTTCATGGATATCCAGTACAGTATCCGGTCGTAGGTCGCCCTGTTGTCCGAGGCCTTCAGGTCGAAGAGATAGCATTTTTCTCCGTTCACCATGCCTTCCGACGTCTTCACGATGTTGTAATCGCCCGCATAATTGGTGGATGCGATATCACCGTTGGCCGCCCCTCCGAGCAGTTTCTGCCGGGGAGAAATAGGAACCGGTTTCGACAGACCCGGTTTTGCAAACCACATGTTGCGATCCAGCATCAGGAGCTTCTGACCTCTCACATTGGGCGGTGCAAGGAATTCCGCCAGGGAATTGAAACTTCGGGCACTTACCCGGAGCGTCCTCTGCTGTTTGCGTCCCCTCTCGACGGATCGGATATCGATGCGCCATTCCACCCCCTCTTCATTTCCCCGAGCCTCATCCGCCTTCCTGAGAATCTGCTTGGGGGACAAGGAGGCATAAGCACAAGAAAAATGAAGACCCATGCCCACAGCCATCGTCCAAAGGAGCGTCTTCCGAAACCGTTTACTGGATCGCTTGGTCATTGTTCTCCTCCTATCATCATCTTAGACATGCCCGAGGGCGTCCACCACATTTTGTGCGGCCGCCCGCCTGGCCGGAATAATAGCCGCCAGCAGGGAAAGTACGACCAGACAAAGCACCAAAATAATCAGAAAATGGGGGACCAGGTCGACGACCAGCGGCACAGGCGTCGATACGCCCGGAGGCGTATAGGTGGGCGAAATGATTTTAATGGCTCCCCACACGATCACATGTAGAAAAATTCCGATGATACTGCCGAAGAGCCCCAAAAGCCCGCCTTCCAGAGCGAAAATGAGTGATACGCCTCTGCGCTTCAGCCCAAGCGCCCTCAGGGTCCCGATCTCTCTCGTTCTTTCCAGAACAGCCATGCCCATCGTGTTGACGGTGCTCATGATCACGATCACCAGGACGATGGAAAACAGGAAGAGAAAGATCATGTCAAACATGCCTCTGACCTTATTGTAAAACAGGGAGAGTTCATTCCAGGTCTTTATCTCGGTGGGAATCCCGGCCTGACTGAGCTTGCTTAATAGTTTCGTTCGCATGCTCTCTGTCTTCTTCCAATCATTCAGGAGAACCACGATTCTTTCAGCGGATTTTGTATCCACGAGCGACTGGGCGAAGCCGAAAGTGCATCGCATGTATTTGTCATTCGTCGCATCCGAACCGGTATCGTATACGCCCCTGACGAGAATATCCATGGCGTTCATCTGGCCTCCGAGAGTAGTCGCCATGACGACCCCGTCGGCGCCGGGCGAAAAGCCGAGGTACCTGGCCAGGTCCTGGCTCGCTTCCACGCCATAAGTAATCTTGTCGTCCAGGGTCTTTCCCTTCACCGGCCTGAATTCAGCCCAGGCGCCCTTGATGATCTTTTCGTCCTTGGGCACCACACCCTGCGCGATGAAGATGGTGGATGCCGTGCCATTTGACACGATGCCGCTCACATGGATCTGAGGGGTAGCCACGACCACCCCGTTCTCCGCTGAGACGATTTTCATGATCCGCTCGGTTTCCTCTTTCGAGAGCATATATTTTTCCGGATCGAGCTTCCCTTTTTCATTCCATCCGGCCTTGAAAATCGTCAGATTCCCGAGTCCCTCGCCCCGGATTGCCGATACTCTCAGTCCATAATACATGTAGCTAACATACCCGTAAAAAAGGCTGACGGCCGAGAAGCCCACACCGATGGCCAGCAGGGTGACCAGCGAGCGGCGTTTGTTTCTGAGGACGTTGCGAACGGCAAGTTTCATCCAGTTGATCATTGTCCCGCCCCTCCTTCAATGATTCGGCCGTCCTCCATACGAACCAGGCGTTTGACCCGATCCAGCAACCGTTGATCGTGCGTGGAAAAGATAAAAGTGGTCCTCTCTTTCTCATTCAAATCGCGCATGAGATCAAGGATCATGTGTGCGGTTTTCGAATCCAGGTTGGCGGTCGGTTCATCGGCGATCACCAGTGAGGGATCGGTCACCAGGGCCCGGGCAATAGCCACCCGTTGCTGTTGTCCGCCGGACATCTTAAAGGGGCGATTGTTGACCAGATCCGCCAGGCCGACCGCCTCCAGCCGTTTAAAGGCTCTGGCCTTGGCGTCACCCGGGGAGGTCCCTTTGATCTGGAGGGGGAGCATCACATTCTCCAGGGCGGAGAAGACCGGGATCAGGTTAAAACCCTGGAAGATAAAGCCGATGGATTCATTACGAAGCTCACTTCTCTGATTGTCCGACAAGGAGCTTACTTCCCGGCCGGCGATCTCCAGAGAGCCTTCCGTCGGTTCATCAATGGCCCCGATCAGATTGAGCAAGGTGGTCTTACCCGAGCCTGACGGCCCCCAGATGCCCACAAACTCCCCCGTATCAATCTGCAGGTCGATCCCCTGAATCGCATGGACCACGGCTTCCCCGAGAAAATAGTCTTTCTTGATGTCTTGCATTTCAATAAGGGCCATAGAAATCACCTTTCCTTTTCTCCTCTTCTTATGATTGTGCAGTTCCATCCTAGAGGATCAATCGGATTTTTGAAAGGTTGTAAGACAGAAAGGCATATGGTGCGATGAAGGGGTTGCAATGGGAGCGAAATGTTGAAAACAGTTCTATCCACCATGCACCATATGGCTTCTGACATTTTCTCCTGACTTGACCACTTTATTTGACTATTTCATGAAAGAAGGAGGTGGTCACGTGAAGACAATGGCCATTAGTGAATTCAAGGAACATGCGCCAAAGGTACTGAACGAGGCTGCAAAATCCCAAGAAACCATCGTCATTCGGAAGGAGCCGGCGTCCTTCGTCTTCTCCGCGGCTTCCTGGCCTCGGCAAGCTTCTGATATTTTGCCCGAAGTCTCGGCAATATGGTATATACATAAAGCGTATTCAGGATCGCGAGGCCCAGGATAAAAAAAAGGGCAATGTGCTGGTCCAGTTCATCCTGGGGCTTGACCGGGCCGAAGAGGATAGATCCCGCCACAATGCCATACACAAGAATGACCACAATGGGAATGGTGATCCCTCCTTTTATCCTGAAGCCCCTCTTTGTGTCCGGTTCCTTATACCGAAGACGGATGACTGAAAGGGCCATGACCATATAAATCATACACTCGGTGGCAGCGATGATCAGGATCATGGAAAGCACATAATGGGTCAAAAAGCCATAGACCGTTATGATGACGGCGTACACGCACACCACGAGCATAGCCACCCAAGGGGTTGCATACTTCGGGTGAAGTTTGGCGATGAACCGCGGGATGGACCAGTCCCTGGCCATGGCATAGAGAAACCTGGAGGCGGTCATAATGCCCGCATTCAGGGAGGTGAGAGAAGCGAAGAGGGCCATGACGATCATGAAGTACAGGCCAAAACCGCCTAGCAGCTTCTTCCCGTAGAGGAGGTGCGGGATGGGGAGTCCTTCCGGCTTCAGGACCCAGGCGAGCTGCTGTTTATCCAGGATCGAGGTCATTGCTGTTGAAAATAGGGCATAAGTAATGGCCAGAAGCCCCAGAGACAACATCATGCCCTTCGGGATGATCTTCGTATCCGTGACCTCCTCGGAGAGGGTAACCACCCATTCAAAGGCAATGAAACAGGCGATCCCGATGGCCACCGCCTGGATAAAACCGTCCAGGCTCCCCACTTCAAAGGGCATGGCTATTTGAAAATCGATCCGGTAAAAACCATAGACCGACACCAGGATCAGGCCGATAAACATGGCATAGGCGATGATGTCCTGAACGGTGCCGGCGATCCGTATCCCCCGGTAATTCAGATAGAGCAGGACCAATCCAAACGCGATCGCCCATACCACCGGCGTCATAAACGTAAATCCCTGGCCCAGGGCCTGAGAGAGGATATAAATTTCCGCCCCCACAATGGCGAGCTGGCCCATCACGTACACACCGGCAATGATAATCGCCGCTCTCTCCCCAAAGGCTTTTTCAATGTAGAGCTTAATCCCCGCGGCCGACGGGTACATGGAGTTGAGTTCCGAAAAGCAGGAACCGGCAAGGACTGCCATGATGCCGGAGGTCAGAATGGCTATCCACGCGGAATTTCCCGTAAGATAGCTGGCCACTTCAATGAACGCCACATAGTTGACCGTGGCAAGGGCCATACCGGCGCCCGTGGAAACCACGGTCCTCAAGCCCAGGGCCCGTCTCAACTCTGTCATGGGATCACCTCTATTCCTTCATTTCTGACGACCTTCTTCAAAGCGTTCCTCCTGAATCATGATTTGCCGCAGAGATCTCTCCAGTGCATCGAGGACAACATCAACTTCTTGTTCAGTGATCACCAGGGTCGGCATGATCCTGATAATCCGCGGGTTATTGAAGGTATAAATAGTGATGACGCCGTTTTTCCTGAGTTGATAGACCATTCGCGGACCGATGCTGTCATCAAGAAACTCCATGCCCAGCATCAGGCCTTTCCCCCGCACATCCACCACCAGATCAGGATACTTTTCCCTGATAATATTGAGCCCGGCCATGAATCGTTCGCCCATGTTGTGCGCACGCGCGGGGAGATCGTTTTTCTCGATATATTCGATGGTCGCCAGAGCCACCAGGCACGCGAGGGAAGTACCCCCGAATGAATTGATGATGACGAAGGGATGGGTCATGAGAAAGTCGCTGATATCTTCTGTAAAGACAGCGCAGGAAATGGGATAGATCCCCCCTGAAAGGGACTTGGCAAGGACCATGATATCAGGGACTACCCCACTATGTTCCGCGCAGAACATCTTCCCGGTCCTTCCAAAACCGGTCTGCACCTCATCAAAAATGAGGAGAATTTCGTTCTGATCACAGACTTCCCGAAGGGACCTGAGGTAGTCCTCATCCGCGGGAATAATCCCGCCTTCGCCCTGCACCGGTTCAAGCAAAACAGCCGCTGTGTCCTCAGTGACAGCCTCTTTCACCGCTTCGATATTGTTAAAAGGCACATGGAGGTATCCCGGTGCCAGGGGCGCGAAAGGGGTCTTGTAGACGTCTCTCCCCGTGGCGGGCAGGGCGAATCCCGTGACCCCGTGATATCCGTTCTCCATACAGATGATATCCCTCCTGCCCGTATGTCCCCTTGCCAGCTTTACCGCTACCTCTACAGCCTCTCCGCCCCCGCAGCAAAAGAGGGAATATTTCAGGTTCCCGGGCGTGATCTCGGCGAGCTTTCCGGCGAGCAGCCCGCGCTCCCGCAGGATACTGATCCAGCCTCCCATGTCATACACGTCAAGGGCCTTTTTGAGGTCCGCGACGATCTCGGTATTGTGACGGCCCACGTTGAAGATGCCCGCGCCCGTCACGCAGTCTATATATTTTTCCCCGGACACATCCCAGACAGACGCCCCTTCCCGCTTGCCTTCGACAATGTCAAGGCTGGCGTTCTTGAACATCCTGAGGGCAAAGGGGTTCACGTATTCCCGGTAATTGAACTCCGTCTCTTTCCTGATCTTTTCAGGATCCGTTTCACTGAGAATGTCGTCAATCACGGACATGTCACACCTCCGGCCAGATGACCGCCGTAATGGCATCGATCCGCATGACATCTTCCTGGCTCCCTTTGACCCTTATTTCACCTTTCAAATATTTCTGGGTCGGATTCGCATCCCCCCAGAACATGTCGCACATGGTCTCGCTGTCGGTCTCGATTACCACGTCCGGTGTGCCGTGCTTCCCCATCTCGTTCCGGGTGGTCTCTCCCTCCACCACGGTCATGGTAAAGGTGTCGCCCGTATCCGCAGCCTCATAGTGGAGGACCTTCGACCAGTCCCGCTGCATCCTCCGGAGCCTCTTGTTGTTGTTGCATTGTTCCTTGAAGTCCTCCAGGGCCTCCATAATCTCATCAGCAGTTGCCATAATCCCTTTCCTCCCCCTTTTTATTGCTCTGAAACGGCTCACACCCAACGACCGTCATCTTCACAATTTTTCGTTCTCCTTTGGCCTTCCGCCCGCCACAAGGCCGGCGGGCAAACCGTGCGCCTTATGCCTGTCCTTATCAATACTTCTCAATCCCCCCCTGGTTCATGATCTCCGCCATGGACTTATCCAAGGCGTCAAGGACCTCAGCCACCTCCTCCGGTTGAATTCCCAGGACCGGCATAATACGCATAACCGAGGGTTCATTCCCGGTGTATATGGCCATGACTCCATGCTGGGCGAGCTGGTAGCTCATCCGGGGGCCGATGGAATCGTTGGTATACTGGAGCCCCATCATGAGCCCTTTCCTTCTTACTTCGACCAGGAGTTCGGGGTAGCGCTCCAGGAGGCCATCAAAGCCCTTCTGGAACCTTTCGCCCATAGCCGCTGCGTGTTCCGGAAGTCCGTTTTTAATGATGTAATCAATGGCCGCCATTCCCACGATGCACCCCAGGTCCGATCCGCCGAAGGTGGAAAGATGGGTGAATGGATGGGTCATGACAAAATCGTTGAGTTCCTCCCGGTAAATGGTCGCTGAAATGGGGTACAAATTACCACCCAGAGATTTCCCGAGGGTCATAATATCGGGCACCACCCCGGCGTGTTCACAGCAGAACATCTTTCCGGTCCGCCCGAACCCGGTCTGGATTTCATCAAAGATGAGAACCACTTCCCGTTCATCACAGAGCTGTCGCAAGCCCTGCAGATACTCATCAGTGGCGAGATGGATGCCGCCCTCCCCCTGGACCGGCTCAATGATGATCGCGGCTGTTTCGTCCGTGACTGCTTCTTTCATAGCATCAAGGTCATTGAACGGAACATGTTTGAAGCCCGGGACCATCGGCTCAAAAGGCTTCCGGTATTCCTCCCTCCCGATGGCTGCCAGGGAAAATCCCGTGTGCCCATGATAGGCTTTAAGGGTCGAAATAATCCCTGTCTTCAAGGTAAACCCCCTGGCAAGCTTGATGGCGAAATCGTTGGCTTCACCCCCGCCTGTGCCGTACATGACATACTGCAAATCTCCAGGCGTGATCTCTGCCAGCTTCTTTGCCAGATCGGCCTTTGGTTTGCTGCAAATGAGGAACCCGCCAAGGTCATATCCATCAAGGGCCTGTTTCAATGCCGCTATAACCTCAGGGTTTCTCCTCCCCACATTAAAAGAGCCTGCCGACGTGATGCAGTCGATATACCGCTTCCCGTTCATGTCCCACACACAAGCGCCTTCCCGTCTCCCCTCGATAATGTCCAGCCCCGCGTTCTTCAAGACCCGCACCTTCTGGGGATTGACATAGCGGGCATATTCCGCCAGTGCCTGCCTCTTTTCCTCCTCAAATGGTTCTTTTCCCATGATCTCCTCCTAACCCCGTTGGCCGGTAGTGCCGGTTGGCCGAGTAGGTCATCCAAACAAGGCTTCAATTTTTTGCGCGATTGCTTCCGCCGAGGGCAGCATGGCGTTTTCGAGGTTTTTGGCATAGGCGATGGGGCACTCCGGTGCGGCGATTTTCACGGGTGGCGCCTTCAGGAGACTGAATCCCGCCAGAGATACCCGCGAGATGACCTCGGAGCCCACGCTGCCGGTAAAGTGCCCTTCTTCCAGTGTTACCAGACGGCCTGTCCTGGCAACTGAATCCAGGATGGTTTGGGTGTCCATGGGGTAGAGGGTCAGGAGATCGATGATCTCCACCTCTATGCCCTCGTTTGAAAGGAGCCCGGCAGCTTCCTTCGCTATACCCACGCCCAGGAGGTAGGTGACAATGGTTACATCCTTTCCCTCACAAATGACCCGGGCCTTGCCAATAGGAAGGACATAATCATCCCGGGGGACTTTCCCCGGCTCGGCGTAGAGCAGCTTGTGCTCGAAAAACAGGATCGGGTTGCTGGACCGGATGGCCGATTTCAGGAGGCCCATGGAGGTATAGGCATCCGAAGGTGCCACCACCATCAGGCCCGGTATCCCGAGGAAAAATCGCTCCATGGCCTGGGAATGCTGGGCCGCCATCCCGATCCCGCTGCCCACAGGGCTTCGGATGGTGAGGGGAATAGACACCTGGCCCCCGGTCATGTACCGCAGTTTGGCGGCCTGGTTCACGATGGGGTCCATGCAGCAGGTAAGGAAGTCGCTAAACAGAATTTCAGCTACAGGCCGCATGCCGGTCATGGCGGCGCCAACCGCGCCTCCCACAATAGCATTTTCCGATATGGGCGTATCAATGATCCTGTCCGAACCGAACCGCTCCACCAGCCCGGCAGTAACATTAAAATATCCACCCAGGGTGACATCCTCTCCCCACAGGAAGACCCTGTTGTCCCGTTCCATCTCTTGGGCCAGTGCCAGATTGATAGCCTCGGAAACCGATCTCTCGTCCATGGCGCCACCGGTTGAAAAAGAACCTGAGAAGAGGCCCGGGTCTTCCGGGGTATAGATATCGGACAATAATGCACCCTCTTCCGGTGGTTCCGCACCCCGGGCAAAGGCAACCGCCTCCTCGATTTCCTTCGCAATGTGCTTTTTCATGTCGGCCATGGTGTCAGCATCCAGGACACCCTGGTCCAGCAGTTCCTTTTCCAGTTTCAGGATGGGATCCTTTTTCCGGAATGTGGCCTGTTCCCCCGCCGGCTTATAGGGTTGAGGGTCTCCTTCCATATGGCCGTGCCAACGGTAGGTCATCACCTCCACCAACCGCGGCTTGCCATCTGATCTCATCTTTTCAATGATATCCCGAACCGTTGAAAAAAGGGCCGATACGTCGTTCCCGTCAACACGAAAAGATTCTATTCCATAACCCGCCGCCCGCTTCCGGATATCCGTCACGGCTGAATGGCGGTCAATGCTGGTGAACTCCCCGTAGAGGTTGTTTTCCACCACCACCAGAACGGGCAACTCCATGAGGGATATCATGTTCATGGCCTCGTGGAACATCCCCTGGTTCACGGAGCCGTCGCCTGAAATGACCACTGAAATACTGTCGTCCTTTTTCTGATGCCTGATGCTGAATCCCGCTCCCAGGGCCAGGAGGTATCCCGCGCCCACAATCCCGTTGGCCCCCAGCACGCCGATGCTCCCGTCGGTCACGTGCATGGACCCGCCCTTTCCCTTGCAGAGCCCGTCTGCCTTCCCGTAGAGCTCGGCCATCATCTTCTTTATATCCGCGCCCTTGGCGATGATATGCCCATGCCCCCGGTGGGTTGTATTGAGATAATCCGATTCCCTGAGATTCATACATACCCCTGCTGCCACGCCTTCCTGCCCCAGGGAAAGATGAATGGCTTCAGTGGGGAGCTCTCCTTCCTGGAAGGCGTGGGCCAGGTGCTCCTCAAAGGCCCGGATTGTATACATGATCTTCAGGAGATCTACCGGGGAGACAGGTTTTCCCCTGGGCGTTTTCTCTGCAGATGATATCTCTGGTTGAGGTTCTGTGAATGATAGGGGAAACAAAGGAATAGTATCAATATCGTACGTGCCCGGTCTTTTCCGTCCGAATAACCTGAACGTACGTCTCTTCTTCTTTCTCTGGGCGGTTTCCGCCTTGAGAAGATCTTCCCGCCCCATGCGTTTTAAAATGGTTGGATACAGGGCAAAGGCTGGTTTCAATGCAGGGAGAAGTTTGAGGGCCTTCTGCACCGAACCCTTTGCCACCACCTTCCTGGTAGCAATGGCCATGGGCACATTGAGGGCTTCCATCCAAAATTTATGGCTGGTCTCGGAGGTCTGGATCATCTCCACATCGGACGGGGTACCTTCTTCGGGATCCCAGTAATACCTTGGGGTCTCGCCGCTGATATCGATGAACAGGGCTGTCTTGAAATCCGTGTACCGGAACTTTATCACCACTTTTTCGCCTGCTACCTTCTGTACAACAGCCGGCGTGGCAAAGATTTCGTCCCACAGAGCAGACAAAATCGCGACGAATTCATCCCTATCCCGATATGGGCTCATGACCTGCCTCCCTTCTCATGCTATAAGGGTTCAAGGTTCAATATGTGCACAAAGGCTTAATCCTGAAGTGGAACCCATATCAAGAACGTTTTTTTGGTTCTTCTAAGCTAAATAGGGTTCCTGAATAAGGCCCTTATGTTGCCTGATCATTAATAAACTTGGATAGTTAGTGGCCCCACCGCAACCCTTTGAGAGCAGGGTGTCGGAGGTTCAAATCCTCTCGCCCCGACCAGTCTTCGTTCTTCATTTCACTACGAACTACGCCGTGGCAGGCCAGTCTCCGTTCGAAACTAAGTTGAGATGGCATCTTTAGTTTGACGTCACAGCCGCGAAGGTTTCGAAACGCAATACCTTTGCATAAGCAGACCCCAGGGCCGACATGAAAGCGCCGTGAACCTGATGTGCAGGTATGGTTTGCTCTCCAAACTGGAGATCCCTTGTTGCACACGCATCGTGGATTACCAAACACTCGAATCCCAGGTCCGCGGCCGCTCGCGTCGTGGCGTCGATGCACATGTGACTCATGGCGCCGCAGATCACCAGCCGGTCAATTTTAGCACTCTCCAAGGCCTTTGAAAGTATTGTCTCCCGGAAGCTGTTGGGAAAATGCTTGATGATGATCCCCTCCCCCGACAGGGGGTTCACACGCTCGTGAATGGCAACCCCGTTGGTGTCTGGAAGGAAGAAGGTGGCCTGGTCTTGGAGGGCCACGTGCTGAATGTGAAAGACCGGCCATTCCTTTTTCCTGAAGAAACTGAGCAGCTTTCCAGCATTCTCCACTGCCCCGTTCATTCCCACCAGCTCCATCTTTCCGCCTGGGAAATAATCGTTCTGCATATCGACAACCAGCAGTCCGGTCTTCATCTCAACCTCCTAATCCTCGGTTATCGCCCATTTCTGGATTTCGACGATGTTCCCCTCGGGGTCCTTGACATATTGAACCGTAAGAATGCCCACGCGGGCACGTCCTTGACCACCAGCTCCCCTACTGGAGAGGCGCCGTGACCAAAGGCGGCCTGTGCTGTTTCTGATACGTCATCCACGGCAAAAGCGATGTGCGAAAATCCCGGGGTGTTTGATTGGACGTAGGGGTGATTCGGGCGGGTGCCATACTGAAAGATCTCGAGTGTCGGTCCCTTGTCTC
>Ga0315535_1002084_pt1 | contig 13034 bp, 23 predicted proteins | sample SalMarSW160220MG_2_FD_203092 | JGI IMG/M metagenome (GOLD analysis project Ga0315535, IMG submission 203092) | Salt marsh sediment microbial communities from the Plum Island Ecosystem LTER, Massachusetts, United States - Salt Marsh Sediment SW1602-20 ...
AAATACGCTAATACTCCAAAAACTATAAAGGAAATAATAAATCCATATATTACATGTGTTCTACCATTCATTTTTTAATACACCTCATAATTTTTTTAAATTCTTCAGTAAATCTTGCTCCACATCTACCAAGATAAATACACTTCAAACAATCTTCAGTAATATTCATTGGTGCTTCATCACTACTCATTTTTATTTTCCTTCCATTATAAATAATACCCAAACTCACTTAAATTACCAATCGCTAGCATCAAAGCCCGCCCATCTAGCTCTTTCGACTCTCTCTTTACAGTCTTTGCTACAAAACAACTCATATTCAGCATCTGGATACAACAGACTACCAACCTCTATTCCAAGATCTTTTAAGTTATCTCCTTTCCTAATAATCAAAGTTCCTCCACTGCAATGAGGATTTCTTTCTCCGTTAATATATTCTCCATAACACCTTGTCTTCCTCTCATCTCTAATATGACCGCATTTTTGACATTTCAAAATGTCTTCAATAGTTACCATTTTAACAATCACTCTATCCTAGTTTCCTTCCATACTAAATATCTTTTAAATGAATTTCTAAATGTTATAGGAATTGTATGATCTTCAATTAAACTTTCTATAAATGGTAATTTACTATGATCCATATCTAATAGACCATAGTAACAGTCACAACATAAAAACCAATATTTACTTGCTTCATACTCTGAATGAATTCTAGTTTTATATAAATCTTCTTCTTTAAAGTTTTCTAAACAAAGTTGACAACATATTAAGTCTGCTTCGTCACTCATTTTATTCACCATTGTCTAAATGCTTCCATTTTATTTTATTAATATCAAATACATCTAGAATATTCTCTTTATCTACTATTTTCTTTAAACATTGTTCTAACTCCATCTCATATAACTTATGTGGACTACGCCCATTCATTACCGAATCTCTTTTATAATTTATCTTATCTTTCATTTTATCTTTTCACCTCACTTCATTAATGGTGGCCATACCCGCATAGAATGAAATTGCGCGCGCAAAAACACACCTACATCACAGAAATAAAGGTTACGTTATCCTCTAACCGTGTTGATAGTAAGATTATGACGAACATGGCCTTATTTGGTGACCTGGGTAAATTCGGCATCATAGAATAAGACGTTGGGATTACTTTTGTAGTCTTCAGTCTTAGCCATGTATCTAGCTCTCCCTTTACCCCTGGTCATATTTGCCCCACTAAGTGTGAGGACATTCATTTTAACTTTACCAAATATTAAATTTATCACCTATTGCTGCACAGAATAAGAAACCTAAAACAAACATACCTACCAATGCAGTTGGAAATAAATTAAATAATTTTTCCTTTAAATCTTCTGTCTTATTAGTATTTGTTGGATCTGGAATATATGCTATTCCATCTCTTTTATCTACAGTAATTTCTGCTTCCCAATAACCAGATGTTTCTATTTCAAGGTAATATGAAAAGGTTATTATAGCATCTACTGTACCAATATTTTCTATTTCAATTAAAAAATAAGGAACCCTTGCATAATAAACATTTTCTGTAAAATCTCCTGTTTGATTGCTACAAATATATACATTAGTCTGCGAGATATATGTAATATTTTTAAATAAATCGCTCGCATTAAAAATAAATGAAAAACCATCTCCAACATAAACATCTTTTAAAGTTAATAAAGATGTTATTTCACTTATTCGTACATGTAACAGTGTATTTGCTGTAATCGACATATTGAAATTAGTTATTGTAAAATTATCAAATCCATATTCCACCCGCTGACTAAAAACTGGCGCTGAAAATATAATCCATTCTCCAATTGGACAAACTAATTCATCTGAAGTATTTTTATTATATGTATCAGCACTTATTAAAACTGGTAAACTAAATAACATTAATATCAATAAGAATATAAAATATTTATTTTTCATATATTCACCTTCATTTGCCCCACTAAAGTAGGGGCTATTCACTTATTCCTCATCTACAATATGCAATATATTAATTGTTCCTTTCCAATCTAAATACATCACCATATTGATAATAGTTACTATTATTAACGCTACTAATATTGAATATAGCATCCAAATATTAGGTATCCATAATAACATAAGTAACGTAACACACATACCTATCGTAAAATAACTAGTCCTTACTAGTATATCTCCTTGTTCTTGTCTATTCATTTATACACCTTCTTGATAGCTTCTAATGTCTTATCTCCAAATCCTTTAACCTTAGAAAGTTCTCCATTATAAATTGCTTTCAAGCATTCGTCTAATGTCATGAACTCTTCCTGCCAACGCTTGGCCATAGTTGATCCAATCGTTGGAAACCCTTCTAGGATCCCACGCACATATTCAGCATTGGTCAAATTCTTTTTCGATATAGTCCTAATAGGATAAACTTTATTGCTTATCTTCTTTTCAGGATCAAACATCTGTACGAGATTAAGTATTCTCAATCCAGCTGAGGCTTCAGTCCTTTCTTCAATTATCTGAATACCAAACTTAAACTGAATTGTATTAAGTGCCCCTGCTACTTGTATTGGTTTTATATTTCTAAATTTCCATATTTTCCATTTATCACCAATAAACAGCAAACAGGGCACATATTTATTAACATCCGAGGTTTCGGCCAAATTTCTCATCTGCGTGAAAAGTCTTCCATCCAGAAGCGAACTTATAAAATCCGCTTCTGTCTTTCTCTCAATAAGAAACGTTTCACGGCCGAAAACCATAATATCGCCAACATCTAACGCATCTTGCGCTACGTTGACTTTATTTCTATCCAAAAATTCATAGATTTCCATGTTCTTTTCACGGGTATCTACTACTACACAACTAAGTTCTGTCAAATTTTTCATCTCTTTTTAATTTACTACACTATAATTGAGTTACATCAACACCTCTCCTATTAACAGCTAATATGTTTTTATAAGATTCGTGTCTCAATGCATCCCCAGTTTTTATAATACAATCTATATGATAATAAAATATATCATGACTACCAGCATCATATAATCTATATTCTTCTACAATCCTATTACCACAAATTCTACATTTAGCTTTTTTACTTCTATTTTTCTCTACTCTCAAACTAATCACTTTATATTTTTAAGTACTTTATTAATAGTTTTAATAATCACACTCAGTTCGGACGCCTTTTTCATTTCAGAACTAAAGGAATCAAAGATTGTTCTTAAATTATACCAATCTTTTACAGCTTCGTTTAAAAATTCCATCCTTCCATCTTCAAATACTGTAGATTGACCTGCCTTGAAATAAAGTTTATCTGTATAATTAGACTTTCCTTTGATAATTCCAGGTATTTCAATCAAACTATCATAAATGAACTTTCCAATCTCCATTAATTCTTCATCTGTAGCATACACACCATCATCTAAATACCCTTTTAAATCTTTAAAAGCTTCTAAAGTACGTTTTAAATATTCCTTTTTACCCATTATTTACACCTTGTTTTTTTATCATCCGCCACCATAAACTTCTGAATAATAACCAGCAGTAACTTCTTCCAAATTAGATTCTATTTTATCGATACTATCACCATCTAAACTTCCACCATGTTTTCCTACAATTATCTTTGCTGCTTCTTTAGCATTTCTAGCCGCAACAATTATACATCCACAAGTATAATCACAAAATACTTCATATAAAACAAATACTTTCATTTTATTCACTCCCTTAAGGATTGGCTTTAAAAAACGCATTCGAAAATCCAGCAGGTGTTATACTTCTCAACATTGCTCTATCTTTGGAAGGTGGTAATAAATGTAAGGGTGATGGTATAATCGGCTTTACTGGATTTTTTATCAAATCTGTATTAAAATTCCCCCAAAGTAAAGTTCTTTTCTTATACGCATCACCATAATCACAAGGATGAAAACTCATCACTGGTGGTCCCAACCATTTTTTTAATTTTCCAACTGGGTTTTCTAACGCCCACCATTTAGGTTTTAAAACATATATAATTCTTATACATGCATCAACAATTGATAATCCTTCTATCATTTGTTTATCAGTTCGTTTCCACATAGCCCCACTTCCTGCAAAATATGTGCAAGGCGGCGCCGCTAAAATTCCATGAACCTTTCCTATTTTCATTATATCTTCAAATTCATTTGGTAATCTTTCTACATTAGAACTTTTTGATGGATATAATCTAACATCATATTCAGGTATAGTAATCACTCTAACATCATAACCAGCATCTGCATAAGGTTTGCTCCAAGACCCTGTTCCTCCACAGATATCTAAAATAATCTTATCTTTTTTATTTGGCATCAAAAATCACTTCTTTTTAGTTCACGGTTAAAATTTAATATGTGGAATAACCAATCCATCTACATAATAAACTTCTGTATCTTTCTTATACTTCTCAATCCAACCATTAGTTACATTTAAAGTATAAGCTATAGTTCCACCTCTATAATCATTAAGATATTTCTCTAAAGACATAAATACATAAAATCCCTCTGACTTTGTTGGTATATCAGAATCATCAGAAATAACCGAAACAAATATCATCGGTTTGTATTTCTTCTTTTTACAAAAATCAACAAACTCATTGAGTTTTTGGTCTGATTCAAACAAATTCACAACTTCCAATTCTTTCCCAAAAACTCTTCTTCTGAATTTAACATTAATGCCCAAAAGTTGTCCGTTGAAAAGATATTGATTAAATCCTTTTACATCAACTGGACAATTATGTTGGGTTTTGTTGAGATTTTCTACAGAAATACCAGCAATGTTTAAAATAAACATTCCAAAATGTTCTCCAAAATCCCCATAAATTTTGGTATATCCTTTGTCTTTAGGCATTTTCATACCTCTAATTCTAATTCATCATCATATTCTAATTCATCCGCATATGCCCATAAGAAACTAGAATCAACCATTACATCAACTAAATTTCCATCACTGGTTTCTAGTTTGATCAAGCCTCCAGTTCCATTAGACAATATTTTTAATTCCTTAAATTTTCCTTTAATCATCATTTCATTTTTCCCACTCTTTCTTCTATTAAATCGCAATAATCCTGACTAATATCTATAGCAGTAACATTATTACCTAACTTTAATGCTGAAATTACATCATTACCAGAACCAGAAAATAATATTAATACATTATCTCCAGGCTTTGTGCAAGATGCAATAAGTAATTTAGACAAATCTAATGGAATTTGACATGGATGTTTTGTCTTATCTTTAGACACATTTTTTACCATATCAAAATAGAACCATGAATAAGGCATACGTCCGTGTGAGCCTTTTGTAAGTTGCTTCTGAATTCTTTTATCGTTTGGATTCTTATAGGGCATTGCTACATTATTTTTATAGAAATTATTATCTTTCGATTTTGTACAATGCAATACCGACCGATGTGCTAATGTAAATCTATTTTTTGTTTGCCCAATATTAGTATTATAAACCCATGCGTAATCCTGAACATCATAAAACGCTTTGTCCAGATACCTCACTCGTAAATAGGCATTATTCTTGGTATAATTAATAATAAAAAAATTTCCTGTATCCTTTAACAAACTCCTTGCGTAACTACTCCATACAGTTGTCCAATTGATATAATCCTTAAACTTCACAGTATAATTCTTACCGTGGTATATTAATCCAACATTATAATCTGGATCCGCAAAGATACAGTCAAATTTTTCTCCATCCTTTACAAGCGTGCCCATCGCCTTCAAAACATCTTCACAAATTATTTTAACCTCTGTATTTTTAATTTTAATCTTCTTAACAGTAGTCATAAATATATTCTCCTAATTATCTTGCTCGAAGTCTAAATCTTCAAATTTATGTACCGTTTGGTCATATTTATGTTTTCGTTTCCTTTCAAATTCATTCGTATAAAATATGTGTCTTAGCCTATTCGTAAACACACTAGTCATTACCATTATCATTAGTAATCCACAGCTGGAAAATATCAACACTAATCCACTCTCTAACTGATAAATACCAACTGCTAAAATAAGCAAAAATAATCCACCACTAACTAAACATAATAATAACATACCAAAATAACCCATTGTAAATAATCCTTTAACATCTACTTCCATATTAATAACCTCGCCTTACATTACTTATTGCTTTAATATGTTTTTTAATTATCTTTTTATCAAAATCTTCAAAACGTGAGAATCTCTTTATAATTTCCATATCAGACCTACCAAGTCTCATCATACAATTAGCCAAATAAACTCTTTCTACATGATTCATATTATATCACCCGTGATACAACGTACCTGAAATTGTTACTGTTCTAATATTAAGATAGAACACCATAATTATAACATTGAAATTCGATAGCACTGAAATAGACCCATCTTTATCCATTGTTATTTGAAACTGATCAAGTATCAAAAAATCATTTGGATCAGTCGCATTCTCCTTTAAAACATACACAAGAGCATTAACTCCGCTAGTTATACGAATATTATAATCCAGTTTATTAACTTCCAATGTATATGTACTAAACTTTCTACTTGTACATCTATCATATATATTACCTATATCTGTAAAATGATCCCCACTTATAGCATAATATAGATTATCCGCATCCACACCTGTAAATGTCTCTTGTGCCCCTAAAACTACATTATCCGTATCTTCTACGGTTATTACTCTTCCACCAGATATGGAAGCACCTATAGCAACTCCAATTATTATCGAAATAACTATCAATGCATATTGCTTCCTACTATCTGTTCTATTATACATATTATACATCTTATCACTCTCTAAATCAATTTAATAAATGGATTTTTCTTCTTCACCGCAGTTAGAAAAGTATCCTTTATTTCTTTTTTATCATCATCAGACAATTCTATATTATTGTGTGCGCACAATCTTATCAAATTTCTTTCGAATTTGTTTAATAATTCATTAAATTCTACCTTTGAAATTGTCCAACTATTATCTATATCCATTGTTCCTAATTTACTATAAATCTTAAAGTCTCTTCCATGGTCTTTAAGTGATCTACCATCATCTTTGGACATTGCTCCGTGCCATTTCCAAGCTTCATCTTTCTTTGCTCTATAATAATCTCTAGCAGAAAATTCAATTCTAAAACTAGATCCACATATATTCATATACAAAGAATACCTAATCTTAATTTCCTTTCTATTCTTCTTAGTATTGGGTTTCTTTGTAAATGAATTTTTTACTTGTAGCAGATAATGATCCATCATATCTTCCTCATTTATAATGATTGCGATGGTCTCGAAAAACCAAAATCCAATTGTCTTGCACTAGCAATCTCTATCCCAGCAATTCTCATTACCCATTTTCCGACTTGTGTTCTCCAAACCTTATCGTATGTTCTTCTAGACACCTTATTTTTTTCAATACCATACAAAATGACTTCTCCAATCGCATCGTGAATGTATTCAACATTCATTCCTGGTTCAAATTTACCAAGCGCATCCAATTTCTTAGCCGCTCTTATATGTGCTGGCTCTGATTTATACCCATCAAGTGAATCTACTCTTTGTGAAATCACCAATAAATCGTCCCTTTTGCCACTATACAAATCCGCTTTTAATTTACTCAAATACAATATAAATTGTTTCTTTAGTTTAGCTTCATCATCTAAATTAGATAACAAAATCTTAAATACCTCATTCATAGCCTCTTTGACAATTGGAATTGTGTTATATTTCATCATAACAATACCCTTGACATCAACACTCTTTGGATCTTTAGAATCTAACCATTCATACTCTTTCCAAACCATTTTACCAACATAGTTCTTCTTTTCACTAAAGTAAATTTTTGAATATATTTTTTCAGCTCTCAAATCCAATGTGTAATTGTTTGGATCTAGATTAAATTTCTTTACCGCAACTTCCTTTAATTTTTCATTTAATTGTTCTTCTATAAATGGAATTGAGCGTACTGCTTTTTTATAATCATCCCCATAAGGAGAACTAACATAAATGGAATCAGTGTTATGCAGAAGAATGCCTCCGAGTCCTCCACAAAAATGATGATTCTCGGTTTCTATGTCATATACTGGACCATCAATATCAAACTTATCTATTGATATAATTTCTAATGGAACTCTATTTCTTGCCCTAGTTTTTCTAACTCTCAATCTAATAGTATTCAGTTTATCATCTCTTTTACTAATATAATAATCTTTTCCATTTCTATCTAGCATGAAGGTAATCCCCTCTAATAAAGAATAATCAATAGAAGTAAATTCTTCTACGCCAATTGCTGATTTATGCCCGTCTCCTTCAAAATATCCAGTATAAAACCAATTTTGAGCTGTCAAATTAGCATTCAAAATACATTTTGGAACAATTTTTTCATCATTATGTTTGCTATGACTCATATCAAAGTATTCATATAACGCAGCAACATTTCCAACTGGAACTAAATATTTCATATTATCTGCTGCATATATTATTTTAGTTTCAAATCCAATAGTTAATAAATATTCTTGTGCTTTCTCAAGTAAAGAAACATTTTGATTAGATATTCTCCATTGTAGTTTCTTTGCTCCACCATAACTGTAATCGCCTCTTGTTCCATCCGCGGCATAGAAACCTAAAACCCAAGCCATCCCTGATTGAAACCTAATATCACCTGATATCTTTGGTCTATATCTTTCTATCTTATCTCCTATCTTTAAATCTTTTGGAGATACTTCTTTTCCATTAATAATCAAAGAATGATCCTCTGTTGTTTCCACATATCCTTTATCTGTTAATATTCTATAACCAGTTTTTCTAACATTATGTTTAAATGAATATTTAATCTTACTCCAACCAGAATCTGTCCATATTTCTATGTCTTCTTTTATTTCTCTAGTTGATCTAATAACAGATTTTGCCCAATGTATATCCTCGATAGGAATCACTTCAACAAATCCATTCCTTCTGATAACTATTGGAGTATTTGGCATCACACTATCTCCATAATACACAGTATAACCCATATCTTCAGCTATTTTCTTAGCTGCTCTTAGATACCATTGTCCTGTAAGCGTAGTTGCCTCATATATTGGTTGATTTCTATACTTGAAATTCTTTTGGTCATAAATTCCATTCGCACTCACGAGAAGTAATTTATAAGCATCAGACATTGTTCCATACCATTTCTTATCTTCCTCACTAATGGTAGGATCATCCAATAAATCACGATATTTATATCTCGTTTCAATAAGTTCTTCCATTATGAGCGAATTAATTGACTTTACATATTTCTTAAAGTCTAACCCTTTAGTATTTATTAGAAAATTATCCTTCTTACCCATCGTCCAATTTGCATTATTAATACCAATATTATGAGTTCTGATTATATTAGGATATAAACTTTTGTAATCTAAAGCAATTATATTTTGTTGTAATCCTCTGATTGGTTCTAATACCAATCCACCTGCGCCTTTCTTTTTTACTTCTTTCTGATAATGGTTCCATTCATAAGGAACTCTCATTCCAATCTCTCTAGCTTTCAAATCAATATATAATTCAAAGATATACGTTGGATATGTTTTTGTAGGGAAACAGTGTAATTTTTGAGACATTGCCACATCAATTCTACATTGACTTCCTATGCCTTTCACTTTATATAACTTGTCTACTAATCTTGAATCCTGTAAAACATATTCTTTAGCTTTATCAGGTTCATCTCTCAATAGTTGCATATACTTATGGATATCTATCTCAACTTTTCCTTCACCAAGCATTCTTCTTGCTGCGCTATCCAGTTTATTATTAGTAATTTCTCCTGGTTTTCTATCTCTCTTAAGAAACTCCTTATACTTCCTTATTAGGTCAAATAAAGGATACTTATCCCAATCTAAATCTAATCCAAGCCTAATACACCTTTCTTTTATATATGTCATATCAAAATCAATCAAATTCCAACCAAGGATACAAGCATATAACGAGACCACTGCATGAATACTATTTATTAAATTTATTTCTTCATCTTTGTCTACTGATAAATCATCATTAACCTTAACTGTAAAAACCCATTCTTTTCCATCGCTACCAACAAGAGACACCGCCACTATTGGTTGTTCATATGATATATTTTTTAAATCCAATCCTTTCGGATCTACTTCAATATCAAGACAAATATATCTATCTAAATAATCATTGCATATTAAATTATGATATACCATATATTCCCAAACATAGTTAGTTGAATATATTGTTGGTATCTTTGCATTTGAAAACCATCTAATCGCTTTATTCCAATCAAACATACTTTTAAACTCTACCTCATATAATGGATCTGAATCTATATCAACAAAAGTTGATTTATTAAACTTATATCCACTACCAGTTAGATATTTTTGATTAGTAGTTTGTTTTAGAAATATTTTAAATGGTACATCATAATTCACTCTCTCATATGTCTTATCCGCGTACCAGAGGTCGATTAAAACCTTTCCTCCCTGCACATAGGATCTAGACATTTGAACTTTCTTTGTCTGCACAACACTCATTTTTAACATTCCTTTAATATCTTTTAATTACATTATCTTTAATAGAAAAAGTTCCTCGCACACCCACAGTATTTGGTTCATTATATCTCAAAGTAAATTTAAGTTCTGGATATTTTTTAGACATTTCTATTATTAATGGAATTGGTGGAGACCATGGAGAAATAAATTCATACAATATAGATTTGGATCGTTCAAATACAGTTATAGAACTTGCATTCCATTTAGCTCCCCAATTTCTAATACACCAATCATATCCGCCACTATTATATCCATCTTGTAACCCATCTAAGGATTCTCCTCTCCTATATTTATCCCAATATAGTTTGTCTTTAATAGCATATTCTTCTGGATATGATATGAATTTATTATAATCTAATTCACATTTTCCTCTAGCAAACTCTTTGAAATCATATCTTATCTCATTTATTCCATAAACATTTAAATAACAAAAACACCAATTCGGCATAAATATTCCTTCTTTTTAATTATTTCTTAAGCCTCTTCAAATTTAGCACAACATATTAACCACATTGGATCGAAATTAAATGGCCAATTAAACCAACCGTTCTTAATTCCTGTTTCATCTCCTCTAACACCCATTTGTTTCATAATTGAATTTAATGCACAGCTTGGTCCACCTCTACCATCTAGTATTCTAAATATATCACTAAATAATTCAGTTATATTATCTTTAATTATTGGATAAGCACATTCTATGTGACAATCTCCAGGAATTCCTCTCTGATGTACGCATCTCCTAGTTTTACAACTTGGCGCTTTTCTGGCTATATCATCTACCCACATATCCACACATTTCAATGAACAAAACCAATGTTCTTCTTTATCAACAGTTGCTTTTATCGAAAAATACTCTTCTTCATCAAACTCTTTCTTACATTTAGCACATATTTTCAGTTCTTATCCCTCATACAAACTTTACACTTTTTATATCCTAATCTCTTTGCAAATTCTAAGGATATCAGCTCTCTATCGTATGAAAATTTATAATGTTTCTCATTATGATATTTATTAGCATATATTAATATGTATACCTTTTCTTCACTATTAGGGTGAAGAATTTCATCAATCTTATGAAATATCTGACTATTACCTTGGTATAAATTTTTATACTTTTTATATTTCTCTCTATAGATTTTTTCAACATCATAAATTAAGGTATAAACTTTTTTAGCATAAGTATCATCTATTGTATCATTTATATACATTTGGTGTATAACATCCAGTGCAAACCTTTCAATCAACTCTTCACCAGTTTCTATTTTACGAGTCCATTTATTCACTTTTCTCATACAAAATACATCCATTTTTTGCTCTCAGAACATAAAGCATCAATTTCAGATGGTTCTTGTTTTTTCAGTCTTTTAGGAAACACCCACTTTGGATATGGTCCTTTACCATATCTCTTCTGCATTTCGCACGCTACAAGTGCAAGATATCTTTCTCTATTTTCCATCTTATCCATTGATAATTTCATAATTAATTCTATTAAATCATCTGCTTTCTTTTTGCCTTCCAAATTCTCTAGTAATATAAATATCGTATAATACCAACCGAATGATTCTACTTCTTCTATGGCTTTATTATAATCTCCACTAAACATTCTTTTAACTCGATTGAAATAACTTTCTTCGCTATTTGGTATAAACATTTCCAAATCTTGCTTGCCGCCCAATAAATAATATTTGCAGGCGTTTAATGCTTTCCTTAAATCACCATTAGAGGCTTTTACTATCTTTGTTCTTTCATCCAAGCTTAATGGTAATCTATATTTCAATCCCAATCTTAATAAAAGTTCTAACATTACACCCTCTGGAAAGCCATCGAATTTAACTTTCTTAAACTTAACTTTCTTACTTGTTACAAGTTTTGACAATGGATTGCCAGTTTTCTTCCAATCTGCACCTATTAAAATTAATTTATTTAAACTCCAATCTACACTAATTAAATTAACTATATCTTTTAGGTTTGCTCTATCAGTACCGTCTACTATCACTGCCACCTGTTTTGTATTTACTAAACTATTATGTCTAGCCAGAGCTTCCGCCTCTAATTTTGTCTCAGGAAATTTGGTTAGATAGTGTGGAACATAATCGTATTCATCAACTAAAAATTCCACTGCTAAACTCTTACCAGTCCCAGGACCTCCATAAACATATAATATTTCAAACCCACTTTTAAAGGCCTGTGAAAGTTTATCCACCGCTGGATTTACTAATTCACAACTTAAAATAGGATCTAATTTAATCGTCCCATTTAACATATCATTCACCTATTTTTTTATCTCAAGTTTCTTCTTATTAAACATCACATCTACCAACCAGCATGCAAAATCTCCTTCTTTAACAGATTTTATATCTACACCTTTATCTTGCATCTGTAGTATCTTACAAGACTTTCCATTATATTTTACTACGTCATTTACTTTAAACTCACCTGATATTATTTTAACTCCAACAATCATAGGATGTTGAGTTCTAAATACATAATCATCTTGTATCATTGCAATG
>Ga0315535_1002085_pt1 | contig 13033 bp, 6 predicted proteins | sample SalMarSW160220MG_2_FD_203092 | JGI IMG/M metagenome (GOLD analysis project Ga0315535, IMG submission 203092) | Salt marsh sediment microbial communities from the Plum Island Ecosystem LTER, Massachusetts, United States - Salt Marsh Sediment SW1602-20 ...
TTCTCTCAGCCCGGCCGGACGCGGCGCCGCGTCAGCCGCGTCTTGAGGTTGAACAGTGCCGTGAGCATCCGCTCCGAACCGCCACCGTGCGGCGGCAGCAGGCCGATGGAGCGCGCGACCGCGGCGTCGTCCCAGTATGAGTCGTTGCGGACGATCAGCCCGTCCGCGTCCACCCGCAGCAGATCGCACCCTTCTGCCTCCAGCGTCGCCCCGTTGGGCAGGAACCCCGTGAATGGTCCGCCGGTGAAGGTACCGGTTGCCCGCCAGCGAATCGCAGCCTGCTCCCGGTTGGCGACGAGTGCGAGCACTTCGTACCGGAAGTCCGGAAAGGCGGTGAAGAGCGCCGTGAAGTACTCGCGCATGCCGTCCGGCGCCTGCAGCTCACCGACGGGCGCCAGATGGTCGATGCCTCCCGCCCTCCAGCAGGCCAGCGCAGCGTCGAGGTCCCTACGCGCGATTGCACCGAAGTAGCTCCGCGCCGCCTCCCCCGCGGGCCCGCTCTGATCGGCCCCAGCCTTCACGGTCACGTGACCAGCTCGCGAAAGTAGCCGTTTAGGAAACGGTCATCGGGGTCGAACCTGCTTCGGAGCGCCGCGAAGCGGTCGAGCCGATCGCCAAAGGCCTTCTGCACCTGCCCCCGCGTTAGCCCAGGTGTCTGGTTGAGGAGCGGCCAGCCGCCGCGCTCGCTGCAAAACTCGTTGTACGCAGCGAGGAAGTCCATCCAGCCGGGCTCACCGGTCGATACGGGATCGATCGTCAGCACGTCGCCGTCATAGGTGTAGGAGAAGAGCGAGCTCTGGTCCTGAAGGATTCGGTAGCCGACGTGGAGCATGTTCGGCCGCCAATGATTCGTCTTGTAGTACTCCTGCGCGAACCGGAAGTACTCGAGCAATGCCTCACTGTAGCGATCCTCGGCGATTGCCCAAATGCTGAAGGTGTACTTGGAAGCGCCCGACACCGCCGGATACCGGATCATCTGATCGGTCGGAATCGTGTTCTCGCCTACCAGCAGCTTCGTCAGCATCAGCTGCACAATCCAGTTCACCGCGTTCACGATGTGGTAACGGATGAGCTGCGGTGCATACTTCTCGAGAATGTGGTTGAGCCAGGGGACAACCGTCTTCCAGCTGCGGTTGCGCAGGCGCCAGATGAAGTGCGACGCCCTTAGGCGCTTCTTGACCTCTGCTTCTTCACCCACATAGCTCCTGAACTCGACGACGATTCGGTTCAGGAAGGGGAAGACGTACATCATCATCGACTGACCGCGTCCGATCAGCTCGGGCAGGCGGCGGGCGAAGGCGTCGACCGAGAACACCTCGTGTTTGACCTTCATCGCCTGCAGCGGCTTCACCTTGAAGGTCACCTCGTAAACGATGCCGAGCATCCCGTAGCTCGACCGCGCTGCCTGGAGCACCTCGGTGTCGTTCTCGGTGATCTCGACGATGTCGCCGCTCGCCTTTACCAGCTTCAACCCGATGCAGTACGAGTTGACTTGCCCATACTCCCCGGGCATCGAGGCGTCCTTCGTGGCAGTGCACGCGGCGGCGCCCATGCTCAGGTTGCCGAGCTCGATGTTGACGAAGAACTGGAGGTTATGCTTCTCGAGCTCTTTCGCCACGTCGATATATTTTGCACCCGCCTCCGCCGTGACGCGCTCGCCCCCGATGCGCAGGATTCGGTCCATCGCGCGGATGTCCACGATCGTCCCGCCGTCGGCCTCGCCGCAGGCGGTGGTGGTGTGCTTCGATCCGTGCGCTCGAACGGGCGCCGGGTATTTGTCTCGGTCACGGACGACGGCAACAATGTCGTCCACCGAGTGTGCCGCAACGACTGCCTGCGGATAGGTGACGAGCTCCTTCGTCCAGTTCCACACCGGCGTCGCTGCGGCGTCCGGCGGGTTCCCCTGTGCACCCGTCTTCGCGGTCTTTGTGCTTGTTGTCTGCATGGTTTGCTCCTTGGTGACCAGTCCGATGAGCAATTGCTCGGCAGGGCGGCGCCCGCCCCATCGCAGTCGGGTTCTCGGGCACTTCTGCTAGCAAGGCGTTAATGTCAACCCCGACCTGAAGCATAGGAGATCCAACGGCCTTGCGCCGAGTTCCGACTTACGCGTTCCGCTCTATAGCGAACGATCCCCGACCGTACGGATTTGCCCCGCCGTTGACATCCAACCGCCCGTTTGTCCGCCCACGCCCTGAACGGCGGGCGACAGCCCCACGAGGCGGCTCGCATGTCGATCCCGGTCAGGGGCCAGCTAGAACAGACCTAGCGAGCCCTGGTAGCGCCGCTTCGCGGCGGCGTCTGGTGGCTGCGCGGGTCGCGGCGCGCGCCTTTGGCCCGGTCGTCCGTTCTCGTTCCAGGTCTCGATCTGCTGCTTCGTGTACTGATACCCAGCCTCCACGATCTGCTCGAGCGCTTGAAACTCCATCAAGGAATACCGGTCCACCGGAGGGCGCAGATGATAGTCGGCCTGGCTCTTGAGCTCTTCAAGTCGGCTGTCGCCCCCCACAAATGTGGCACCCATAAGGATGTCGAAGATGGTGATGGTCTTGATGGGCTCCCTGTAGGGGATGAGCTTGCTGAAGATTACTTTCCATGGCGAGGGAAGCTCGTCCTCCTCGATCTTCGGCTGCAATTCGGAGCCCACGTTGACTGCAATAACGTCCCCGCCACACATCCGCCGGATGACGTCCGTGGGCAGGTTGTTGAGCAATGCCCCGTCAATGAGGACGTTGCCGTTCTGGATGACGGGCACCGTAATCCCGGGGAGGGAGGCGCTGGCAGTAACGGCCCTTCGGAGCAAGCCGCTGGTGTGCACCATGACCTCGGCGCTCGTCAGGCTGCTCGAGACACAGAAGTAGTTGGTCCAGAGGTCCTCGATTTGGCGTTCGCCGTAGAGCATCCGCGCGGCCTTGTCGAACTTCTTGCCACGGATCAAGGAGATGATCGGAAGCGTGAAATCGTTTTGCGGCTTGATCTCCAACCATGCCTTTCTGTTCCAGCGCAACATCTCCTGGTAGTGCCAACCTAAGGCATATTGGGCGCCAATAATGGCCCCCATGCTCGTCCCCCCAACCATGTCGATGGGGACACCCGCTTCCTCCAGAGCCCGGATCGCTCCAATATGGGCAAACCCGCGGGCGCCGCCGCCACCGAGCACCAGCGCCACTGCGCTCCCGGTCACCAGGCGCGCGAGGCGCTGAAAATCGGCTGTTCGGTCGAGTCGGATGTGGCAGTGTCGCGCGGTTCGGGTCAGATCCAGCCAGCGACGTGTTCCCGCGGGTTGTTCACTCTCTGCATCATGGAGCAGCACCAACCACTGCTCCGGGACTGCGCCATGCTCGTTCTCCTTGGCCAGCATTGCGGCGATCTCACCCAGCTCCTCGGCTCCCCCCGCGTCGGCGACCACTAATACCAGGTCTGCGAACTGGAGGCAGCGGTCCGACCAGAACGAAGGCACGCCGTCCGCCTCCAGCAAGAGAAACGCGTGGTTGCGTTCCTGCTCGTCCAGCCACGCACCGAGGCGCATGGCGTAGGGGTCGGCTCGCAGGAGGCTGTCCCAAGCTCGTTCCATCCCGGCTAGGCGGTTCAGGGCGACAGAGTTGAGGTGCAAGGTTGTCCCGTGGTCCGAAAGGGCCTGGGCAAACCGCTGGGCGAAGCTGGTCAGACGCAGGTCGGATTGAGCGGGGACGACGGCGATGTTCAGGGAGAAGACCTCCTTTCTCGCCGCCTGAGCGCTCTGCAGGCGGTTGATCAGGCGTCTTGCCACCGCCATCGTCACCTCCGGGTAGGTCCGGACCAGACGGTCGAACTCTGTTCGGTCGATCTTGGCTACCGTGCTGTGTCGAATGGCACTGACGCTTGCGGATCTCGGCTCATGGGTGAAGAAGCCCATCTCGCCGACGATCTCGCCCTGGCCCATCTCGTTCAGGCCCCTGATTTTTCCTGACGGACTGTGCACGAATGCGCGCAAACGACCATTAATCACGATGTAGACGCAGTCGCTGGGGTCCCCCTCTCGAAACAGGTACTCACCCTTGCCCAGGCTCAACCATTCAATTTCCTGCTCCATGGCCTCGCGTGCCGTTTCATCGAGAAGCTTGAACAGGGCGGGGAGGAGGTCATGCAGCTGACTGCGACGCAGCCTCGTTCGGCTGATGGCGGTGAGCGCTTGTATGGACGCCGGCGCCCGATGCTCCAGCTCGTCGAAGACGGCAACGGGCAGCTTCAGGAGAGTCGTGTTGCCGTCTGCCCGAGCACAGGCGGTGCGTTGCACACGGCATAGCAGGCCGATCTCGCCGATGATTGCGCCAGGTCCCTCGACCGATAACTGGGTTTGGTCGTGCTGGCCAAAGTGGACCAGGATCTCTAGCCGCCCCTCGCGTAGAAGGTAGACCGCGTCCGAGGGGTCACCTTCGCGGAAGAGTACCTGGGCATCGTCGAGCTTGATCCACTGCGCTTTCTGCGAGATGGCCGTCAACAGGTCCGCATCCAGGTTCGCAAAGGGACTGAAGGACGCCAGGAACTGTCTTCGTGAGACATCCTCCGCGGCGAGGCCGTGGCCTTTCATCGGATCACCACCAGTCTGCATCGAAAGCGTTTCGGAGGCGGGTTCCTAATGCAGTATGGCCAGTATAGTTGACACCTGTTGCGAGTCCGCGCGGCAAACCGGACATCCGGGCCGGTACTCTTGGGCCGTAAGAGCCGCGGGTGGAGACGCCCACTGTCTTGGCCGTCGCTTCACACCGTTTGTAGTTGATTTTTTCGTTTTGCTGGGTTCAGGTTGCGCCCACCGCGCGACGCCGCGGATTCGTCCCTGAAGGCTTGACGACCGCCTCCCGGCGGGCGCAGCCCGACCCCTCCGGCCGAGGCGATTAGCGCTATCCCTCAGCTGTGCGCGAGGGGGGTCGGGTACGGGCCGTCGAGACACGCCGTAAATACGTTCCATGCTGGCTCCACGGCGCGCTGCGTGGCGCTGAGGGTTCTGGCGACCCGTGCCGGACCCCCGTCTTGGTTTTCAGCTGAGCCACGACGCTAATCGCCCCGGCCGAAGAGGGAAAAAATCGTGTGGGTTGGGTGTACCAGGTAGCTGGTGCCGAATCTGTGGCACGACCTGACTCTGTCGCGACCTGATCAGCCGGCGCGCGCTATGCTGATAGTGTGGCTCGCGGGCCAGCATCGCGTTTGCGCTGGGGCGGCAAGCGGCGAAAAGAGTGATCTGCATGGTGGCCCGACTAGTCGGTGCTTCCCGAGCCCGCTGCTCCATTGCCATGTCCGACAACCGCCGTGCGAGGGAGGGAGGGCGCTATGGGTATTTTGCGCCTATGCATCACTTCTCTTTGTCTGGGCATTTTCTTCGGTTGTAGCCAGCAGGCACCGCCGCAACCTGCCGTTCGCCCCGTAGAAACCCTAATCGTTCATCGCGGCGCCGCCAGCGAGCGAGTCTCCCTGAGCGGGCAAGTCCAGGCGCAGAACCAAATCAACTTCGCGTTTCGGATCGGTGGCCGACTGATCGAGCGGAAGGTGTCGATTGACAGCAAGGTCGTGCCGGGGCAGCTGCTGGCACGGCTGGAATCGCAGGATGCCGATAACCGCCTGCGGACGGCCGAAGCGGAGCTCGCGGCGGCGCAGGCGGCGCTTGTGCAAGCGGGAAACAACGAGGCGCGCTTCCGTGCGCTAGTGGACAAAGGAATGATCTCGCGCGTGCAGTTCGACGATGCGCAGCAACAGCTCGATGCTGCCCGGTCGCGCGTGAGCGCCGCGGAGGCCAGCGTCCAAACCGCACGCGATAACGTGAGCTATACCGAGCTCCGTTCCGATGTCGCTGGGACGGTGACTGCAAAAGGGGCTGAACCGGGCGAGGTGGTTCGTGCCGGTCAAATGATCGTGCGAGTGGCACAGGAAGGCGGAAAAGACGCCGTGTTCAACGTGCCCGCACCCTTGATCCGTGAGGCACCAAAAGATCCCACGATCATCGTGGCGCTGTCCGACGATCCCGGCATCCGTACAACCGGTCACGTGCGCGAGGTTTCCCCGCAAGCAGATCCGACCACGGGGACCTATATCGTTCGCGTCGATCTCGATGAGCCTCCGCCGGAAATGCGCCTGGGCGCAACCGTCGTCGGCAGCATGAAGCTAACCGGCGACCCCGCCATCCGCGTCCCCGGGACGGCGCTGACGGAAAGCGAGGACGCACCAGCCGTCTGGGTAGTGGACGGCGCCAAGAAGTCGGTCTCCCTGGTTCAGGTCAGAGTGCTGCGCTATGACGCGGCGAGCGCGGTCATTGCAAGCGGCCTAAACGACGGCGACATCGTGGTCACTGCCGGCGTCCACGCGCTGCGGCCCGGTCAGAAGGTACGGCTGCCTGAGCAGGCGCCATGACCGGGGTGAATCTCTCGTCCTGGTCGCTTCAGCATCGGACGTTGATGTGGTTCTTCGTGTTGGTAATCGGCATTGCCGGGTTTCTTTCCTATCAGCGGCTTGGACGCAATGAAGATCCGCCTTTCACGATCAAGGTCATGGTGGTGCAAGCTGGCTGGCCCGGCGCAACAATCCACGAAATGATCGAACAGGTGACGGACCGCATCGAGAAGAAGCTACAGGAGACGCCGGGACTGGATTTCGTCCGTAGCTACACGCAGGCCGGCCGTACGACCATCTTCATAACCTTGCTCGGCTCGGTCCCGAGCAGTGAGGTTCCGGATATCTGGTATCAGGTGCGCAAGAAGATCGATGATATTCGTGGCACCTTGCCTTCCGGCATCGTCGGGCCATTCTTCAACGATGAATTCGGCGACACCTACGGTATCATCTATGCTTTTACGGCGGACGGATTCTCGCATCGGCAGCTGCGGGATTACGTTGAGTCAGTGCGCTCGCAACTATTGCACGTTCCTGACGTAGCCAAGATCGATATTTTTGGTGTTCAGGACGAAAAGATCTTCATCGAGTTCTCCGCGCGGCAACTGGCGGGACTCAATCTTGACCGTCTGGCCCTAATACAGGCGTTGCAGGCGCAAAACGCCGTGACGCCCGCGGGGGTGATCCAGACCGCCGACGAAAAGCTCCTGGTTCAGGTCAGCGGCCGTTTCGAAACCGAAGGGGACCTCAGACGCGTCAACTTCGTCGCGAACGGACAGATTTTTCGATTGAGCGATATCGCGACCGTGAAGCGTGGCTACGCGGATCCACCGTCACCGCTGTTTCGTGTCAACGGCACGCCCGCAATCGGGCTTGGTATCTCCATGGGCGCCGGGGGCGACGTGCTGGCACTCGGGGACAATGTCCGGACCGCAATCCGAGCTATCACGAGCAACCTACCAATCGGTATCGAGCCGATACTGGTTGCGGAACAGCCCCGGGTTGTCGTTGAAGCGGTCAACGAATTCATGGAGGCGCTTGGAGAGGCTATCGTAATCGTGCTTGGTGTGAGCTTTCTGAGTCTCGGCGCACGCGCGGGGGCCGTTGTTGCCTTTACCATACCACTGGTATTGGCAGCCGTGTTCGTGGTCATGGACATTACGGGTATCGATTTACAGCGTGTGTCCTTGGGCGCCCTGATCATTGCCCTCGGATTGCTAGTCGACGATGCCATGATCACTGTCGAGATGATGATGACCAAGCTGGAAGAAGGATGGGACAGGATCAAGGCAGCCACCTTCGCCTACACATCCACGGCATTTCCCATGCTGACTGGTACATTGGTGACCGTTGCCGCTTTTGTTCCGGTCGGCTTTGCCAGGAGCGCCGCGGGAGAATACACGTTCTCCCTCTTTGCGGTCGTGACCATCGCGTTGCTTACCTCCTGGGTGGTTGCTGTCTTGTTCGCGCCGCTTATCGGAGTAACGCTTCTCCCAGCCAGCATAGTGCATAAGGATCATGGCGAGTTTGGCCTCATCATGCGGCGCTTCCGCTCGCTTTTGGTCCTGGCAATGCGCGCACGCTGGACGACAATCGTTCTTGCTCTTGGATTGCTGGTGCTCTCGGTCGTTGCGCTGCGCTGGGTGCCGCAACAGTTCTTCCCCTCGTCGGACCGTCCCGAGCTACTGGTCGATCTTAGGCTTTCCAAGAGCTCGTCTATCTATGCCACCGACAGGGTTGCGGCGCGATTCGAGTCGCTGCTCAAGGACGATCCGGACATCGACCGCTGGACCACGTATGTCGGTCAAGGCGCGGTACGATTCTATCTGCCATTGAATGTACAGCTGCCTGACGACTCGTTTTCCCAGACAGTCATCGTGACCAAGAGCTTGGAAGCACGCGAGCGTGTTCGACGGCGATTGGCGCGACTGTTGAGTGATGGGTTTCCCTCGGTGATCGCACGCCTCGCGGCCTTGGAGCTCGGTCCACCCGTGGGCTGGCCGGTGCAATATCGCGTCAGCGGCCCGGATCCGAATCGAGTGCGGGAGATCGCTTATCGCGTTGCTGATGTCATTGGCACCGATCCGCGAACGCAGAAGATCAATTTCGATTGGATCGAGCCCGTGCGCACGCTGAAGATGCGCGTAGACCAGGACCAGGCGCGCTTGCTTGGCGTGAGCTCACAAGCGCTCGCGCAGGCTTTGAACTCGGTGGTGTCGGGCGTCGCGGTCACGCAGGTGCGCGACGGTATCTACCCCATCGATGTTGTCGCCCGCGCAAGCGAGGAAGACCGAGTGTCGCTATCGACGTTGCGCACCCTGGAGATTCCACTGGCAAATGGAAAGACAGTTCCGCTCGCCCAGATCGCGAAACCCGAGTACGGCGTGGATCTGCCTTTGATCTGGCGCCGCGATCGATTAGCGACCATAACGGTCCAGGCGGATACGGTGGGGGACGTTCTTCCGGCAACCATTGTTTCGAGTTTGAGTAAGGAGATTGCGGAGCTCAATGCGGCCTTGCCGCCACAATACCGAGTCGTAGTCGGCGGCAGTGTCGAAGAGAGCGCGAGCTCGACCGCGTCCCTTGTAGCGGTGCTGCCGATGGCAGGGCTTCTGATGCTCGTGATCCTGATGATACAGCTGCAAAGCTTCAGCCGGCTGTTTCTCGTCCTCAGCGTCGCGCCTTTCGGTTTGATCGGCGTGGTGTTTGCTCTCCTGCTCGCGCGTAAGCCGCTGGGTTTTGTTGCATTGCTGGGAGTGATCGCGCTCGTTGGAATGATCGTGAGAAACTCGGTCATCCTGGTGGATCAGATCGAGACCGAGATTGCAACCGGCCGCGCGCGCTGGAATGCAGTTATCGAAGCCACTACACATCGCGTTCGACCCATCTTGCTCACCGCCGCTGCCGCAATTCTCGGCATGATCCCAATCGCGCCAACCGTGTTCTGGGGGCCAATGGCCTACGCCATCATGGGCGGCCTTGCTGTCGCGACCGCACTCACACTGGTTTTCTTGCCCGCGTTGTACGTTGCATGGTTTCGTCTCCGGGAGGAGCATGGCGCCCGGGATGCAACGCAAGAGACGGAATCGCTCTCGCCGCCATCTGGGCTCCAGGTTACGGGACCGGGTCCTGCTGCCTGGCCCGTGGGGGCTGGCTTGCCTGCCGCCGCCGGCGCGACAACCAAGTCTGCGCGTGCGCCTCGAGTCAAGCGCCGAGTATGGCCGGCCGTCGGGGCGGCCATCACAGTGGCTGTCCTCTCAGTGGCCGCCTACCTCGTCTTTCGGCCCACCGGGCCGAGCTTTCTCGGGGGACCAACGGAAACGGGTGGTGCGACAGGGGGTTCATCAGCGGTCCCGACCCGGGCCGTGCGGCCCGCCGACCGGCATGTCACGTCGCCGGCGAAGCCGAACAGTGGTGAGACCGGCGGGGTGGTCGCCGAACCCCCCCAGAAGGCGGAACCGCTCTCTGCGCTCAGGGCGCGGGCCGCCCGACAATGGCAGGCGGGGAACTATGTCGCGCCGCCGGGTGACAACGCGTTTGAGACCTACCGCGCAATCCTGCGGGTTGAGCCACACGACACCGAGGCCGCAGACAAGCTGCTGGAGATCGGCAGGATACAGCTCGGACGGCAGGCCCTGGAGGACGCGGAGCGGCTGCTTCGCGAGGGTAGGCGGCAAGAGGCGCTCCAAAGGACGGAGATGGGCCTTCGGCTGGTGCCAAACGATCGCGGACTCTCGGCGATGCGCAACAGGCTGACGAGGCAGGACGCTGAAGGGCGGCAGTAGCCAGTGGCAGGCGCTGCACCGGGAGCCATGTTTGCAGCGCTTGAGCCGCACCGCCTGGTTGTCCTTTCGCGGGCGTCCACCTAACGGCCATGGCGTCAGCGCCACCCTAGAGAACCAATATGGGACAAAGTCGGTCGCTGCCGCCATGACCGTTTCCCGCACCCCGGCCCTCTCCCAGTGGGCGAGGGTGACAAGGAGCGCGCTACGCGCGACTTTCATCGTAAGGCTCCGGCGCAGCAAGATCCGGGTGCGCCGCGCGTTGGCAGTCGGCGCCGCCCCCACATTTGAACCCGTCTTGGCCGATTAATGTGCCCCCCACAGAACATGTGCCCCCACAGAACATCGTTTGCACCGAGGCGGCTTCGAGCCGAAAGCATCCCGGCGCCACTGGGACGTTCGGTGCTCCATGTCTGACCAAGTGAGCCCGGTTTCGAGCACGGCGCCCGGCAAGCGCTAAGTGCTAACGCCCCTCTTCCGCGGTCTGCTTCCTGATTCTTTGGTGCATCGCTGAGAGCCCGCGATCGTCCGGCGCCAGCCGAAGGCCCATCTCCGTCCTTTGGAGCGCCTCTTGCCGCCTACCCTCGCGAAGCAGCCGCTCCGCGTCCTCCAGGGCCTGCCGTCCGAGCTGTATCCTGCCGATCTCCAGCAGCTTGTCTGCGGCCTCGGTGTCGTGTGGCTCGACCCGCAGGATTGCGCGGTAGGTCTCAAATGCGTTGTCACCCGGCGGCGCGACATAGTTCCTTGCCTTCCACTGGCGGGCGGCCTGCGCCCTGAGCACGGACAGCCGGTCTGTCCCTTGCGGTGACGCAGCGGCGGACCCGCCGCTCCGAGCGCCCTCCGGCTCGGCAGGCGGCGCCACGACCTGTCGGCCCGTGGGCGCCCGGGGCGGCGTGTCTACGACCGGTGCACCGCCTGTCGCGCCGCCCGTGTCCGACGGACCTCCGCGCAAGCTCGGCCCGATGGGCTGAAAGATAAAGTATGCGGCGACTGAGAGGGCAGCCAACGCCATGCCCGCCCCGACGACGGGCCGCAGCCATACCGGGCGTATGCGCGTGGCCTCGCCTGTCGCGCTGGCTACCGCAGGCAACCCAGCCCGTGCAGGCCAGGCAGCTGGATTCAGCACCGTGGCCTGCAGGTCCGGCGGTGGCGCAGTATCCGTGTCCGGAGCGGGTGAGACCGCATCAAGCGCGCGCTTCAGCTCCGCGACGCTGGGATACCGCTCCTCCGGGATCTTAGCCAGGAGTCGGTTCATCACCGGCTGAAAGCGTGCCAGGGCCGATGGTAGGTGCGGAATAGGCTCAGTGATATGCTTGAATGCCAGTGCGAGTTGGGTCTCTGCCGTATAGGGGAGCTCGCCGGTCAGCAGCTCCCAGAACACGACGCCCAGACTGTAAAGATCAGCGCGATGATCAACCGCCGCACTCCTCGCCTGCTCCGGACTCATGTAGGGGATGCTGCCCAGGGTCGTGCCGGTCGTGGTGAGCTTCGTGTCAGCCGACACGGACTTGGCAATGCCAAAATCCGTTAAGACGGGCAAGTCGTCTTCGTCGAACAGAATGTTTTGCGGCTTGATGTCGCGGTGCACAATCCCACGGTCATGGGCGTAGCCAAGTGCATCGGCGATCTTGTCGATGATTGCGAGCTTTTGTGACAGGCCCAGACCGGCGGTGATCCTCCCCTTGAGCGTGCCGCCGGGCAGATAAGACATGGAAAGGTAGTAATACCGTCGGTGGATGCCAACGTCGTAGATGATCACGATGTTCGGGTGGCGCAAGCGCGCAACGATGCGCCCTTCATTCAAGAACCGCTTCTGAAATTCGTCATCCGTCACCAGCGTCAGGTTCATCACCTTCAAGGCAACGTCCCGTCCGAGCGATTCCTGAACCGCCGCAAAGACGGTCGACATGCCGCCACGTCCTACGACCGATTTGATCTCGTAGCCCGGGATTTGTATCTGTCCAAACGAAGATTGGCTCATCTCGCAGGCACCCAAAACAGATTCCGAGGTAATTAGCCTCGCACTTGCGAACGTATTTCCGATGGAATCAGTATAGCCCCTTAGGGCAGCGTAAGCGACAACATGTTGTTCACAACGAGGTTGTTGGTCATGCTGCCAACCTCAGGGTTTGGAATGTATGGCGCAGCTCTTGACCCCGCCAATCACATAGGACGCTCGTATTCGTGTCTGGTAGCCCCAGGCCCCGTTTGCGCGACCGAATGCTGCCCAGGTGTCATTAAGGCATCGCTCTGTCCACGAAATCGCATCGGCATTGGACGATATACGCGGTCCCCACGTTCAGCAAAGCGACTCAGGCCAGCGTCTTGCGCGCGGCAATTTCGTCGCGGACCACGATGTAGGCACGCCAATAGTTGAACACGCCGCCAAGAAAGAAGAGCAGGCTGCCGATCAAGTACTGCGAGGCGAGAAATGCGTACAGCGTCCTGCGAAACGGCTCGGGCTCGGTGGGCCAAAGGTAAGGAACGGAGGCGACCGTAAACAGCACGGACCCGACGACGAAGCTGACCGCGGTCAGATTCATCAACTGCTGCGTCGACTTCGAGGAGGTCTGGAAGACCTGCAGCACATTGACGCAGGCACCAACCACGAAGAGCAGGCTGCCCACGATGAAGCACCAGGCTCCCGCCTCCACCCAACCGACCGGGGATGTGAAGAAAACACTGCCGACGGTGAACAGAATGGTGCCCCAGACGTAGCTGGAGGCGGCCACCTGGTCGAGCACCTCGCCTATGTCGCGCTTGGACGACTCACGCCAGTGACGACGCACCTCGAGCAAATCATGGACGGTGACAAGCAGGTAGATCAGCGAGCCCGCGAAGAAGGTCCAAGCGCCGAGGTTCGCATAGGCTTCGAACGCGGGGAAGAACAGGAT
>Ga0315535_1002086_pt1 | contig 13029 bp, 22 predicted proteins | sample SalMarSW160220MG_2_FD_203092 | JGI IMG/M metagenome (GOLD analysis project Ga0315535, IMG submission 203092) | Salt marsh sediment microbial communities from the Plum Island Ecosystem LTER, Massachusetts, United States - Salt Marsh Sediment SW1602-20 ...
AATTTCGCAAATTTACAAAAACATTTTTGTCCATGCAAACCAATAGCTAAACCTCCAAAAGATTGTCTTACTGGAAAATATTTAGCAGATAGGAAGTTTAATGGGGTCAATCTTATATGGGCTAGAGATGCAGATGGTAAGCATCACATATATACTAGACGTATAGAGGATATAACAGATAACATTATTTGGATGCCTGAATTTAAATGGAATATGAATAAAATGCCTAATAATTCTATGGTCTTATTAGAATTTACATATTTAAATACTTTGTCAATAGAAGAGCCAGAACAATTAAGGGGATTAATAAATTCAAGAAGAAGTTTGAAAGATGTTAAGAAACATTATGACAATATAATTCAAAATGGTTTTATTATGCCAGTTATATTTGATGTAATGTTCTGGGATAATATGTTCATGGGTAATACTCCATTTATAGAAAGAAGAAAACTATTAAATAGAGAATTTATAAGATTTGTAGCTTTATGTAATGATTTTAATCAAAAAGAAATTAATAGTGGAAAAATCTCAAACTGGGAAGGATTTATTCTTCGTAAAAAAGATGGATTACTTGAATACACAATGAATGGAAAAGCTAAACGATCGGGATCTTGGAAATGGAAATTCGAGGAGACAGATGATTTTATTGTGCGAATGGCTGAAAAGGGAAAGGGGAAGAATGCTAAATATTTCGCCAGATTTAATCTAATTCAGTACAATAAGAAAGGATATATAATTGATTGTGGATATTGTGGACCGGGAAAGTTAAAAGTTGCAGAATTAGAAGAACTTTATAAGGAAAGAAGTGATGCTAATGGAGACTATAAAATTATGCCATTTTTGGTTGTTGAAGTTCTATATAGAACCAGAACCAAAGATGGAAAGTTAGAATTTCCAGTATTGCAAAGGATCAGAGATGATAAAAAACCAGAGGAATGTATATATGGTAATTGAAAATAAGGAAGCATTTACAATTTGGGTATTAGGTGGATTTTGTTTATTACTTGCAGGTATGGCTTATGGTGTTCAACTTTTATGGCCTATTACATGGATGTTTTTGACTACTAATTTATTAATTGGTGTTCCATTTTTAGCTGCACAAATTTGTTGTGTAGTTGGTGTTCTAGTATTCTTTTTCGGTAAACTGTAAGGAGAGTGTCTATATGTCTCACAAAAATATTGATGCTGTGGATTTTATGGATGAAATGACTGTTGTTGAACATATTACAAACCAACCATTTCATAAAAAAAGACAAGCAGCAAGCTTTGCAGATGAACCAGATGAGCATGATAGAAAAATTATTGATTCTCTCCCAAAGAGAGAATTACTTTTTCTAGTAGCAATTATTATAACAGTACACGCGTTTGAAGTTTATCAGTTATATACAAATTGGGCTCTATGGTGGACTGTATTTTTAGTAGAAGATTTTATCTTTCTAAAGATTGTAACAGGTTACCCAAGATATGATGGAATTGATGCTTTAATAATGTTACCAGTTTGGATACCATTTCATTTGATATATATTGGGCTTGCTTGGGTGATGTTTGCATCATTTACATATTTGCAAGTTAGTATATTATTTGGATTCATAGGTGTAGTAGCCTCTAGTTTTGGATTTTTGTTATTACACATACCTATGTTTTGGCTTCAGGTTATGAGTTGGCGAGTATATCCATAAGGTGCACTTAATGATAGTAGATATTAAAATAGACCTAAATAAGTTTTATATGGTAAGATTTGATGTACCAAATTTACATTTGTTATGTCAGGTATTTGGTTGGTTTAATAACTTAATGGAAATGGATGAGTTTTTTGAGTCCATTCCCATTATTAAGATAGAAGAGAATTTTGATTTTGATCAGATAACTATTCAAATATATGATGAAGAAAAGATTGTAGAGGAATTAATATCTCTAATGTGTAGACTTGATTTTGATATAATATTAAGTCAACTTAATAAGAATCGGCATACATATATTTTTAAACATACTAGACGGAAGGTTATATAATGACACAAAAGAAAAAAATATTTAAATATACTCGTCCTGTAGAACAGATGGGGATAGCCATTACATATGGTGGGCTGGACGATATTTTTAAGATGATGGATGATAAAGAAATGGAGAAAGCTGTAACAAATGTTATTGATACAGTTGATGATAAAGACTGGGATTTACTTCATAAGCCAAATGATTCTGGGTTAGGTGGTGTATTCATTTTAATATGGAAGGAATAATAATGGAAATAAAAATATCAAATATAATAGGTATAATTTTGTTTATTGTAGGAGCTACAATTGGTTTTACAGTAGGCTTTCATTATCCAGAAGGAATTTTAAATGGTATATCATTAGATCAAGGGGTAGCAATGCTTTCTCTTATTTTAGTATTTACTGGCGTGGGATTCATATTTGGCAGTTCAATAACAGAAGCTGATATAAAATTTAAGGAGAAAAAGAAATGACAAATATATCTGAAAAAATAGAAAAGGCAAGAGAACAACTTTCTGAAGCCTGCGATAAAATAGGCTGGGACGTAGATAGTGTTTATGAGCAAGAGCTTAATGACTCAGAAATTTTATTAGAAGCAACTATTAGATTAACAGTATCAAAAAAATGATTGAGGTAATGAAATGACAGACGAAAAATTAGAAATAACAAATGCGTTTATTAAAGAAAGATATGATTTTTTTGTGGAGAATGTTTTTCCAAAAATACAAAATATTATGGATACTGTTGTTAATTCCAAACAATTTAGAGCATATCATAAAAAATCATATAGTAATTATAAATTTAAAATGAATGGTATTAAATTTGAATTTGAATTATATTCATATGCGGGCGATAAAGGGAATCGATTAATAGATTATTATGATCTTTTTATGTCATATAAATGGAAAAAAATAATACATGTGCTTTACAAAGAAGATGCTTCAGAAAAAATTAGTTTGTATAAGTTCCATGAATGTGATTGGATAAACAAATTAGATTCTATACCAGCACAAATTCAAGAAAAACAAGCAGCTCTATTTAAGAAAGAAGTAGATAAAACTTATAAGAAAGCATGTAAAGACTATGAGAAGAGATGCAAATGAGTCAAACAAGATATTGTGTAATAAAAGGAACAGAAATAGAAAGATTAAAAAAGAAAAAAATAGTGATTGATTTTGCTGATATTAAGAAACTGGTTGAACTTATAGAGGAAGGAAAAGTAGTTGCACACTTCACTGATACAATATCGTTTAGTGATGCTCAGAGTGAACAATTATATATTTATGATAGAAATACAATGTTGTGTGTTAGATTATCTAGAGATATACTTGTTTATTTTAAACCCAAAAATGGAGTAGAAGGAATGTTTAGTGGTTAGTAAGAAGACAATACAAAAGGTATTAGATGCTTTAGATGGTAAAGGAGATTTGTCTAGCGGATGGAAAATATATCATCAAGATAAAAAGAAGGAAAAAGAAAATGACAAAGAAGCGTAAATCAGGTGGAAGAAAGAAGGGGCAGTCTGGTAAAGGTAAATCTGTTCAATGTTCCAAATGCCATAGAATTGTACCTATTGATAAGGCTAGAAAGGAAACTAGACGGGTTTCTGTTGTAGATAGAGATACTGAAAGAATGATCAGAAAAGATAAAGGATATGTATCTGCAACTTATAGAACTAGTTATTATTGTGTGAGTTGTGCGATTCATACACATAAAGTAAATATAAGATCTAAATCATCGAGAGATTTGGAACGTCCTGAGCACGAACAAAAGAGAGAAACACAAGAAATTGCTAAAGGATTTGAACAAAAAGAATATGGAGAACGAAAAGATGAAAGAAAAAAATTTAGAAGAGATGACATTAGAGGAACTTCAAAAAGAAAAGAAACATCTAAATAAGAAACTATTCTCTCATTTTAAGGGGCTAACTCTTGTTAATAAAGTTTGGCAAGAATATAGTGAAGATACACCTTTAGGGAATATGCTCCGACGGAGAGATAAGGTTATTCTTCAAATACATAAGCGAGGAAATGGCTATGGAACAAAAGAGATCGAAGAAGCAGAAGGAATTGATAAAGCTTCAAAAAAAAATCCATGAGCTTAGATTGCTTATAGTTCAGTTGGAAGATTTGAAAATTCAAAGAGATTCTGATTTTATTAAGATTCTAAAAGAATTGGGTAAAATTGCCAAGACTGATTTGGTCGAAAGATTAGAAAAGGATAAAGAAGCGTTTTATAAAAAAGGAATGCTTTGGACTTCTGAACATAGCATGACATGGTTAATGTTATGGTTTGATAAGGTATCTGAGACCATAAAATAATTTATAGGATGAATGATTATGGATATGTTTCACGAGAACGTAAATGATGATTTTGTAGAGTATTTCTTACATGATCTGCTAAATTGTATGACACAATTTAATGATATGTTAGTAATATTAACTAAAGAAACTAATGATAAAAGCAGAAATGCGGTATTTAAGCGAATTGATAATCTTAAAGAGATTATTAATGAGGAAGTTCAAATGTTGAAAGATTTGAGAGCCTTCCGAAAGCTTACTTATGCGGAAGTAGAAGTAGTTAATAAAATAGCAGACCTTAGAGAGTCTACTTATATTATGGAATATGAAAAAACGAGGATATGAATATGGAAAAAAGTCCAGAAGAGTTGGGCAAGCTGTTCGAAGTTTTGGACAATCAGATAGGTGAGAAAATAGCTGTTCTACCTGCTTTAAAACTTAGGTTGGAGTCTACTTATCGAGCATATCAAAAAGAACTTATCGACAATGTTGATTTGGAAAATTTGATAGATAAGTTAAATGTAGTGGATGAACCAGTTGGATTTGTTCGCTATAGGGATCTAGCCAGAGAAAAATTAGAAAAGGAAATAGAATCTCTGAAGGAACAACGTAAGAAATTGGATGATCGTTGTCAAATTGAAATAACAGAAGAGATGGCGCACGTTAAAGAAAGAGTGCGCCTATTACCTGTTAAGATTCCTAAGTTAATAGATAGGTATAATATTTTAGAACAAATTTTATCACCTGAAGGATTTGTAACAAAAACTTTTAATAGTTTAGAAAAATATAACAATAGTATGATTACTAGAAAATTTAAAAAAGAATTTTGGGATAAATCTAGAACAACTACTGTAAAGTTTGGTAAATTTGTTTATGATTTACAAATAGCTTGGAAAAATGCGTGGAAAACCACAACTGAAATAGAGTTTAATAAATGCATTAGTGATTTTGATGTACTTATAGCAAATTTAAAAAGATTTGAAAATATTGATAATATGATTAATGCCTGTTCTGACATACTTGATGTCGATTCAAACCAAATACAGGATCTATATAATCGTATTTTGAAATATAATACTGAAATTGATAATATTGCAGGAACTATTAGTTCTTCTAAAGAAATAGAGAGATTAGTTCGATTAGAAAAGAACAAAATGGTTGAATTAAATAATGAACAGAAACGCTTGCGATTAAAAATTATGGAAATAGATTCACCAATTAGTACATTGGAAACCGGTTTTAATAAAAAAATGCATGTATCAGAAGTATTCTGGAAATACCTTGAATACGAATATGATGATTTTTCTGATGATATTAAGAATCAACTTCTTTTCAATAATTATCAGAATTGGTTCGATGCCAGAAAGAAATATGAAATTTATTTAAAGATAGAGCAAATTTTAAATGCACATCAGATAATGTTTAATTCATTAACTGATGCATATGATCAATCTATGTCTAATTTAAAACAGGCAAAGAGAAATCATAGCAGATACAAGGATAGGTCTTCTCAAATAGCATTGGATAAGTGTACGCTTCATCCAGTAGATATTACAGAAGATGATAACGAAAACATAGCCAAATTATATATCTTATGTGAGAACTTAAATAGGGTATCAGAGTATGTTGATGATACAAACTTATTTTATGATGAGAATGCAGAATTAATTACTTCGATGTACAGAAATATAAAATATATAATGGACATGTGGACGAAGATATTCTCTAAATTAATAGGGAAATAGTTTTGAGGTTTATGGTATGCATAAAAGACGTGATAAGAACGTGAACAAAAGTCTAAAAGAAAAATTAGAAGATTCAGAGATTGAATTTGAGATTAAAAAAAGCAAAAAACGAAAACGTTTGTCTGGTAAGTTTAAAGACCGAGGCAAATAAAAAAATTTAATTAATGTGATTGTGTATATTTAGTTTAAATGTAAAACACCATTATTTAAACATTAGTACCCTATTAGTCGTGTAAAATACGATATTGGAAAAAGTTAATTTTAGTGAGTAGATAAATGATAGCAAATTCCAATTGGCTCAACTAGTGGATGGAGATATCAAGTTAAAAGCCTTGATAATAGAATGTATATTTATAATGATGTATATTTGTGCTACTCAGTTTAAAGTTTTTTTAAAGCAAACAACAAGGTGAATAAAAAACAATGGCAAAACCTGGACGACCTAAAAAGGTTATAAGACAAGATTTATTGGGGAAAGAAATTATAGAAGAGATTAAGAAAGAAAAGGTAAAATCAGAAAAGTCAATAAACATAGAAGAACATGAATATAGAGATATTTCAAAAGGTGCAATTATTTATGTACCAACAGATGATTGTATTATTCCTGAGAATGTACCTGATTTAGTAATAACAGAAAAGATTGCAGAATTGAATGTTATGCTTGAAGCACATATGGAATCTTGCCTACCAATTTTAGTTGAAGGTCCGAAAGGAACAGCTAAAACATTGGCAATTGCTAAATGGTGTGAAAAGACAAAAACACCACTAATTCAAACTGATTGTTCAGAACAAACAAAACGATATGATTTTATTGGTAGATTTATACCAGTTAACAAGGAAATTGTTTTTCAACTGGGGGATCTACCTAGAGCAATAGAACTAGCAAATAAATATGGTAAAGCAGTGATTTGTTTCGAAGAAATTAATGCTTTAACACCTAATATGCAGAAAGTATTAAACCAAATGTTTGATTGGAGAAATCATGTTTATGTACCAGAAATTGGTAAGACTTTTAGATTAAATCCTGGATGTAAGTTAGCAATTGCTTCAACTTGCAATCCATCAACATATGCTGGAACTTTTGAATTGAATGAGGATCTAAAATCTAGACTGACAATTTATAAAATTAGTTATCCAGACAAGGCGGAAGAAGAACATATTCTACAGGTTCTTTTCGAGGAAAATACAGACGAAGTTGGACAATATTTGTCATACTTTGTTGAACTCGCAAAGGAAACTAGACGTGGATATAATCAAAATGAATTCAGCTATGCATTGAGCACTAGAGATGTAGTTTATTTGATCAAAAACTTTTTGTCATACAGACGAGTTTATGAAAAGATGGACAATTGTGATGATGCGGATGAATCAGCACTAGCATTAGTTAGAGAGATTTTTCTATCAAAATATGAGCAAAACGAAAAAGATACATTAGAAGCTAGATGGGCATCATTGATTGTAGGCAGTCTTTAAAAAATAGGGAGGAATTTATTTTGTCGGAAAGACGAAGAGAGAAAGATAAGAAAATGAGGCAAGTAGTCTTTGAAAAGACACTTGCCATTTTTGCGGATCTATTACAACGAGATCTTGCGTTAGATGTTGGCAATCAGACACAACCATCAACAAATGGTCAAACTATTTATATTCCAGAAGCAATTCCATCAGCTGGCATTAGAGGATTATGTTATCCGCTATATGTTACTATGGAACATGAATTATCTCATCTTATTTTCAATACAAACTTCTATGACTTTATAAGTTATAGAGAAACAAAAGATAATAAGGAATTAGCTGCTTGGTGTTATAATATGGCAGAAGATGAGAGAATTGAGTCTTGCTGGAATTTAATTTATAGAACACCATTTAGACATATGTATAAAAGATTGTTCATTATGCCTAATGTGCGGCGTGGGCAACAATTAACTACAATGGATGTCATGATGGATGTCAGAGGAGATTTTATAAGAAACAAAACAATTGAATATTTGACTGCATGGAAAGAAATTAGAACAATTCTAAATGATGTAAGTGGAATAGTAGTAACTACTGCTACTATTAGAACTGCGGATAAATTGTATGATTATTTCATGCAAAATGGAATGTTAGTTGGTGGAAAATGCGATTTAGTAGATGGTAGACGAAATCGTGATAAGATGAATCGTGAGGGGCATAACGAACTTAAAAAGATAAGAATTGATCCTAGCAGAATGGATAATGCTAGTGGTAGCTCAAAAGGTCAAATATCAGAAGCAGATTATAAGATGATGAAAGATTTATTGAATAGATATGGAAACTATTTCAAACATGACAATGTATATCCAGATAAATCTAGAATACCATCTGGTGGGCAAGGTTTAACTGGTAGAGATTCTGAAAAAGATATTTCTAGACAATATCTAGAAGATCTTAAGAAACAATTATTACCAGATTATGTTCCAGAAAAACCAGAAAATAGGGTGATTGGTGATATTGAATTTACTAAATTTAGTAGAGGAGATGCGATGCCCATAGATAAATCTATTAAAAGTCTGATTCCTTTCAAACGAAAAGCAACTAGATGGTATGCAGATGTTGGGGAGTTTGACCCAGACGAATATGTACAAAGATTGGTTAAAGGAGATTTGGATGATATTGATTTCTTTGAAGATTCAATAGCTGTGAAAGGAATGGATATTGTCTTTCTTGTTGATTATTCTGGAAGTATGTCTGGCGGATATTATGGCTATGGAGGAAGAGATGGATATAAAGGTAAAGAATTCTATTTGAAACAAGCTATTTATAGTCTTTGGAAAAGTGTTGAAAGTATTCCTGGAGTTAATGTTCAAACCATTATATTTTCAGGTAGCTGGGGAAGTACAACTCCAATGGAAATTGTAAGAGACCCAGAAGAAATATTAAAGATAAGACCTGGCGGTTCAACTCATACTTATAGAGCGTTAGACTATGTTCACAGAGTGTTAGAACGTAGAAAGGATAGACGTAGAGTTGTTTTTCTATTAACTGATGGAGAACCAACCCCGGATGCAGTTGTTAGAAATCCTTATACTTATGTGAAAACAGTTATTGAAAGAATGCGAAAGAGCAGAATTGATTTGTTCACAATTTTCATTGAAAGTAATGCCATTAGTGATGAGAAGATGAGGTATTTTGGTAATAAGACTAATTGCTTATACTTACCTCCGAAGGAAATGGGCAAATATTTGAAGATTGAAGTAGCTAAATTAATTAGAAACTATACTAAGTCGTTCTAAGGGGGATTTTCCCCCTTTTAAATTTTTAGGTAATGAGTATGACAAAAAGAACTATATGTATTGATGATTCAGAAGATGATGATAATATTTGTATTTTGGTATCTATTAATAATGAACCAGAAGAAGCAACTTATATAACCAAAGAAACATTTGAGGTATTATTTGGAGAAATTGTTATAGATGGATTAGTTTTAGAGCTTGATATTAATAATATTACAAAGGAACGTAGAGCAAAAGCAAAGTCTACGTATGATAAACTTATAGCTAAAGAAGGATTAGTTAGACGGTGAGAATTTATGGCAAGGAGGATTACAGTTAATATTAGATGTAATATTGCAGCTCCTTATGGGTACAAAGCAGTAAAAGTAGATGACATAATACTTAAATATTACAATAAGAGAGCAAAAACAAGTATAACTAAGGAAAATCAAAAATATCAGATTACTAGTTATAGATTTCGAGAAGGAACCAAGGCAGAAATAAAAATCAAGGTTCATTATTCTAAAGAAGGATCATTAAGGGCATTCGATATATTAGGCACATTTGATGCATATAAAAATAAGATTGTTGAAAGTATAAATGAATTCAGAGTAATGATACAAGGATTTATAGAATATTTAAATGATATAAAGTTTGGATGGTTTATAGATGTTTTCGTGTTTAGAATATATCCAGTTGATTTCATGCGACAATACGAAAGTAGAGTTGGTGAAGGTATTGTGACTGATGTTTATTTGATATTAAGAATAAAAGGAGCGGACTATTGTATTATAAAAGGAGATAGATTAGAATATAGATGTTCCAATTGGCAAACAGACACAATAGAAAACATTATGACGATTATATCAAAGTATACTAGAAAGTAAATTTTTAAAATACTTTGTTATATATGAGGAGCATTATCTCTGTATACCGAGCACAACTTCTAAAAGGTTGTATAGCTGGTCGGTGCAGAGATTTCCTCAAAACCATTTTAAGGTGGTTAATGACTATGGATATACGAGAAAGACTATCAATTCAGTCTAAGAACCTAACTGCTCTAATGTACAGAGCACTAGGAATTCATCCTGAAAAGGGTGCAATACTTCATCAGGCTACAGGAGATACTTGGCCTGCTGAATGGACTCCAATGGAAGTAGAAGAGAGTTATACTTTCAGTGGAGGTATTGAGGTCGTTGCTAGAGAATTAGATGGGCGAGTCGTCAATCTTAATCCTGGCGATTGGACCGATAGGGGGATGGCTAATCAGCTGTGGGAAACAGTTGTACCATTCCTAGTAGAGAGTTCTAGGGGTACTGAACTCTTTGTAGTTGAAAATAGCAATACAATGGTATATGTACCAAAGTGTAGGCTAATGGTTTCAACTGGACTCCCAGATGCTTCAGTTATGAAAGCTATCACTAGCAATAGTGGAAGTCAATCATTCACTAAGTGTCCTGTGGCAGCAGTTAATCAAGCTGAGTGCAAGTATCCATACTGTCTATCCAGCATGGTTGTAACTCCACAACCAAGCATTAAAGCAGCTAAGTCTGCTTACAGGGATAGCGTATGTGTAGCTTTGACCAGAGGTGAGCATGATAAGATGCTGTTCCTAACCAATGGAGCAAATCATCTTAATTTGGTTAACCTCGAACAAGCGGTGGAGACTGCTTGGAATCCTCAGTGGCTAATGAATCTGAGAAGCATAATCGAGCATTATGGTTTCGATGAACCATATAATCTCGATAGCAAGCTTCAGTCTCTGATAGAGATTGAGCAATCTCAGCTCAAGGAAAGCATTGAATCTTTCGAAGCAGCTAAGCTAGAAGTGGCAGTTGCTGAAGAAGTGGAAGAGCTTCCTGATAACATTGCTATCAAGGAGAAGAAGCCAAAGGCAAAGGGAAGAAAGAAGAAAGTCGTAGCAGACTTATCTGAACTCGATCCTGAACCAGAGGTGGAAGTTACTCTAGAGGCAGAAACATCTGAAGAAGATGAAAAGGCCGAAGAGTAATTAACTTATGGGGGATTATTTCCCCCAATTCCTTATTTTTTGTTATAAGGAGATAAAATAATGGACATAAATAAATACGAATGCGATTGTGATGATTGTGATGATTGTGATTGTGATGATGATTCATTGGAAGGAGATATTTATAAAATTCAAGAACGATCAGAAAAAATTATAGAGAAATTGACAAAACAATATCCTGATGATGAGGAAGCATTTTTAATTGCTGTTCAGAAAGAAAGCACTAAAATGATACTAGATATCATGGACGAAGCATTTGTTGGTAAAGAAGCCATAAATAAAAAAATAAAGAATTTCAGAGATGAATTCTTTGTTGATGTTATAGATTATAAAAATATTATATCTATAGCCAAAGATATAGCAAAACTAGTTGAGTCAAATACAATTGATTTTATGCTTATTGAGTTCTCTCAAATGCTCATTGAAGCATTAGAAGGGCAAAAGAAATATAAAATTTTAAAGTTTAAATAAGGAGATAAAAAAAATGAACCGAAGAGGTAAACCACGGAAATTTCCGTACTATATTATTACAGAAGTTGATTCTAAAGGACTACGAATACAAATCCTAGATTTGAACACTATTCAGAAAGAAGAGTATATAACAGAATTTGGAAAAGAAAAGAGAATTCTTGTCTATGAAGAAGACGAAACTAAACACGATCTAAAATGGATAGACATTCCAGGTAAGACCGATAAAGAAAAGCACGCTATCGCAAAATGGATCAATGATATGGTATTTCCTAATGGAGAGCGCCATAAAGACAAATATATGGTCTATGATCATAGAAGACATTTCACTGACCCTCTACATGAGGAAAATAAGGTGAATGCTTTTAAGCAATGGGAGAATGCGGACTTCCAACCTGAAGAAGATGAAGAAGATTTCATTGAAGCAGAAGATGCTGATGATGAATAATTAAAAAGGATGGAAGGGATTTATTCCCTTCCCAATATTTTTATAATAAAGTAAATAAAATATATCTAGAGAGTGATATAATGGGCAATAGTTATACGTTAAGAAAAAGAAGAAAAAAAGATAATCGAATTAGTTTTAATAGAAAAGATATTACTATGATTATTGGAGTAGTTATTATGATACTTTCAATAACACTTATATCTATGATGCCTAGAACATATTATGAGGTTGAAACAGTTGATGTTTCAGATAGAATTAAGGCAGTTGGAGAATTTGATAATATTTTACTCAGTCGAGATGGAGAAAGAGCTATTTTAGCTACTATAGAAAATAGTAATGAAATATATTTATTGTTTAGTGGTTCAAATGAAGTAAACTTTAGATCAGACTCTTTAGCAGATTTTAAATTAATTGCCACAATAAATGAAACTACTATGGCTCCATGCATATATTCCATTGAAGGGAATAAAGATACAACAATAGTTTTCTATAATATCACAGTTTCATTCCTATTCAAGAGCCAAACAAGTATTGAGTTAGTATATGGTATATCTAAAGATGCAGATATTCTTTCATTAGTCATAGTGGGTGCACTATTAGTATTTTTAATGTCATTATTTATAACATATGATTTTATTAATACTGAGATTGAAACTTATAAATATGATGTTGATGAATATAAAGATAGATATTTAGATGTTTTAAGAACCAATGAATATATTAGAAGAGATAATGAAACTTTAAAAGATGCTTGTAAAACTTGCACTTATTTTAGAATGAGCGAGGACTCGGGCAATAACTACCCAGATAAAACATCT
>Ga0315535_1002087_pt1 | contig 13029 bp, 10 predicted proteins | sample SalMarSW160220MG_2_FD_203092 | JGI IMG/M metagenome (GOLD analysis project Ga0315535, IMG submission 203092) | Salt marsh sediment microbial communities from the Plum Island Ecosystem LTER, Massachusetts, United States - Salt Marsh Sediment SW1602-20 ...
TGCGGGCTCGAAAAAATGTAGCCTGAGAGTATTATTGATGCGGCAATTGCAGCCCAACGGCTACAGTCAGCGCCGTCTGCCCTCTATCTCTATTATTCTAAGGCGCTCGCTCGTTTGAGGCTGCCGAAGATCACCGGCAGCACCAGAAGCGAAAGCGGCACAGTCAGGACCAGCCCGGCAATGATGGCTATGGCCAGCGGCTGCAGCATGGCGGCTCCCTCGCCGATGGCCAGCGCCAGGGGCAACAGCGCCAGTATTGCGGCCAGCACGGTCATCAGGATCGGCCGGAAACGCAGACGTCCGGCCGCCACCAGGGCTTCAGTGAAGCCAAGCTCGGACGCCGACTCCTTCCACTGGGTCATGTAGAAGATGGCGGCCTCGGATGAAATGCCGATGACCATGGTCAGGCCCATCATCGACGAGATATTCAGTTCGATGCCGGTCCACCACAGGCCCGAGAAGACGGCCGTGGCGGCCAGCAGATCGCTTGCCAGAATCGCCAAGGGGGCTGCGAAGCTCTCGTAGAGGAAGACGAACAGGCCGAACAACAACGCCAGGGCCGCACCCATCACAAACAGCAGGCCGCGGAACGAGCTCTGCTGCTGCTGGTAGAGGCCGCCGTAGTCGACGTACATCTGTGCCGGCAACGACATCGAACCGACCGCCGCCTTGACGTCGCGCATGACCGACCCCATGTCGCGGCCCGAGATACGTGCGGTCACGTCGACCATGGTCTTGAGGTTATCGCGCACGATCTGCGGCTGCCCGGTGATCGTCTCGAAGGTCGCCACCCGCTCGAGCGGTACGCCGCGGCCGTCCGCGGTGTGCAGCCGGAAGCGACGGATCAGATCCAGGCGCTTGCGGCTTTTAGCGCGAGTCCAGACCCGCACTCCGACCATTTTCTCTCCGCGCTGAACCCGGGTCGCAATCTCTCCGTCGAGGGCGATGGCCGCAAGGCGCGTCACCTGACCGGCGTCGAGCCCCAGCATCCGGGCCTTGAGCCGGTCGACCCGGATCTCCAGAGCGTCCCCGGCCATAACGACCCCGCTCTTGACATCCACCACGTTCGGGATCCGGTCGATTCTAGCGGCCAGCCGTTCGGCCTGGGAGCGAAGCTCATTGCCCTGAGGGCCGAAGAGCTTGATCTCGATCGGCTGCGGCACTGCCGTCAGGTCGCCGATCAGGTCTTCCATGAGAAGAGCCAGCTCGATCTCGAGACCGGGAACACGCTGCAGGACCTGGCCGCGCACGTCATCCATCACATCTTCGATATGACGGCGCGGCATGCCCCTAAGGCGAATGAAGTAGTCGCCCTCGTTGGCCTCGGTCACGGCGCCTCCCAGCTGCAGGCCGGTGCGCCGCGAATAGCTGGCTACCTCGGGAGTGGCGGCCAGAATGCGCTCGACCAGCCGCAGGCGGCGATCGGTCTCGGCCAGCGATGTACCGGCCGGCGCCCGGTAGTCGAGGATGAACCCCCCCTCGTCCATTTGCGGCATGAAACCGCTGCCCACGTTACTGAAGGCCAGCCAGCCCAGGGCCAGCAACGGCAAGATCAGCGCCAGAACCAGCACAGGGCGCCGCAGCAGGGCGCGTAGCACCCGTTCGTAAGCGTCCAGCACGGCGCCGAAGATCTTTCCCACGGCTTTCGCGGAGGCGTCCCGCGCTCCGAGGGAGGCGTGGGCGATCACCGGGATAGCCGCGGCGGCGAAGAAATACGATACCACCAGCGCCGCCGCCATGGTCAGCGAGAGGGCCTTGAAGAAGGCGCCCGTCACTCCCGACAGAAAAGCCAGCGGGGCGAAGATGATGATGCTGGCCAGCGACGATCCGCTCAGCGCGGGCAGCATTTCACCGGCGGCCCTCGGAACACAGCCGGGATCGTGCCGCGACTGCTCGCGCAATCTTTTGGTGATGTGCTCGACCATCACGATGGCGTCGTCGATTATCAACCCGACGGCCGCAGCCATGCCCCCCAGAGTCATTATATTTAGCCCCATGTGAAACACGTAAAGCATCAAGGCCGTCGCGGCCAGCACCGCCGGCACTGCGATGCAAGTCACCAAGGTCACCTTCCAGTTGCCCAGGAACATAAGCAGCACCACCACTGCCAGGGCGATGCCGATCAGGATCGCATCGCGCACCGAAGCCAATGAGCTATTTATCAGCCAGGACTGGTCGTACCAGGTGCCAAGATGCACATCGGCAGGCATCTTCGCGCCAAAGTCCTGCAGGCGCCGGCGAATCTGCTTCGAGATCAGCAGTGTGTTGCCGTCCGGCTGTTGGTAGATGTTCACCAGGACGGCCTCGCGGCCGTCGGCCACGGCCCGGGTCCACTCCGGCCTGGTAGTCTCCTCGATGCGCGCCACGTCCGAAAGAAGCACCACCCCGGCAGGGCGTTGGCGAATGATTACCCGCCCCAGGTCTGCGGGATCGCGAAACTGCGTGTCGGAGAGGATCAAATAGAGCTTCTCGTTCTCTTCCAGCCGGCCGACGGCCTGGACGACGTTGGCGGCCGAGACCGCGTCGACCACGTCGGACATGGTCAGGTCGAGCGCCTCCAGGCGGTTCGGTTCGAGCAGCACCTGATACTCGGCGGTCCGCCCGCCCAGGATCTTGATCCTGGCCACGCCGGCGATGGTCGAGAGGATCGGCCGCAGGCGGTAGAGGGCCAGGTCGCGAAGCTCAACCTGCGAATGCACGGAAGATGTAAGGCTGAGCCCCATGACCGGAAACACGGTCGGATCCATGCGGCGCACCTCGTAGGCGATTCCGGCAGGCAGCACGGGCAATGTCCGGCTGACCGCCGATTCCACCTGCAGGGTGGCCGAGATCATGTCCAGGCCCCAGCCGAAGGTGGCCGCGATCTCGCAACTGCCGCGCGATGTGGTCGAGCGCAGGTCGAGCACGCCGGGAACGGAGCGGATGGCCTCCTCGAGTGGTTGGGTCACTTCGACCACCATCCTGTCCGCCGGCCGGTCGCCGGCATCGGCGTTCAGCACTATGCGCGGGAAGGTCGTGCGCGGAAAAAGACTGACCGGCAAGGCAAACATCGCCGCCGCACCGCCGGCGACGAAGACGGCCACCAGGAACAGGATGCTGCGCTTGTGATTTTCCACCCAGGCCGCCGGGGTCATGTTCACTCCCCAGGCTTGCCGGCGACTACCGCCATCTTGTCAGTCAGGCTGGTGCGGCCGGTGGTGACGACCGAATCGCCGGGCTCGACTCCCTTGCGGATCTCCAGCCAGTCTTCACTCGCGATGCCCACCTCAACCGGCCGCCAGCGGGCCAGACCGGATTCGACGACGAACACTCCCCCGGTGGCGTCCCTTTCGAGAAGGGCCTCCCGGGGCAGGCGCACGACGTTGTTCGCCGAACGCACAATCACCTCGACCCGCACCCGCTCTCCGGCGACCATCCAGCCGGGCGCCTGTGCGGGGCGGATCAGCGCCTCGATCATCTGAGTCTGCTGGTCCACCACGCGATGGAGCAGCGCAAGCGAGGCGTGCGCCGGCTCTTCGGAGCCGCTTGTAAAGAGCGGAGTGACCAGCACGGACATCCCGGGCGCAAGCAGGGCCGTGTTCTCGGGCTCGAAGCCGGCGCGCACGGCCAGGGCTCCCTCCGGCGCAAGTGACACGGCCTCCTGGCCCGGCTGGACTATGGCGCCCGCCTTGGCCGGGACCTTGACCACCACCCCGGCGAACGGCGCCCGGATCGACTGCATTCGGTTCTTTTCACCGCCGCCCTGGCCGGCCAGAACGGCGCGGGCGCTTTCGAGATCCTTTTCGGCCAGCCCTACCGCCTCGTTGGTGGCCAGCTGGTTGCGGCGCAGGCGCTCGAGGCGCGCCAGATTCTGCTTGGCGAACTCGAGGTCGATGCGCGCCCGGGCGACCTCCGGGCTCGATGTCGGCAGCGCCCCCAGGCGCAAGAGCAAAGCATCGCGGGCCACCGGCTGGCCGGGAGCGACCAGGACGGTCGCCACCCGCCCCGACCTGACGAAAGACAGAGTTCGAATCTCGTGGGCATCGAACTCGACGCTTCCGAAGGTCTCGATGGTCTCCAGCACGTCGCCGAGTTCCGCACGAACTGTGACAACGGTTGCCCGCGGGCCGCCCTTGGGATGCTCGGGCGCAGCCGGGCCGTCCTGGCTGCAGCCGGTTGCCGCCATCGTCGAGAGCGTGATAATCAACAAGCTCAGTCGCTGTTTCATGATCAAGGCTTGCCTCCCAGTGCGGTTGCGAGCGCGATGCGCGTTTCCATGCGGGCCTGGAGCAACGAGGCCAGCCTGAGACGAATATCGAATAGAGTGCCGCGCAGCTCCTGCCAGGCCAGGCGGCTCACGTCGCCGTCGGACACACCCTGGCGTTCGCGCGACTCTATATCTTCGAGCTTGCCGGCGCCCTGCCGGGTCGCTTCGAGTTCCTCGGCCAGCAAGGCATCCTGTGACACCAGGCGTGCAACCTGCGCTCGCACGTGGGCGATGCGCGCCCGGTACTCGTGCCTCAGGCGCTTGCGGCTGGCCCGCTCTGTGGCGATGCGCCCCTGGGCGCGATCGAAGATCGGAAGACTGAGGTTTATGAATCCGCCCAGGAACTTGAGCGCCGTCTCGTCGCTGGTCCCGCTGATGCCGACAGACAGCGAGGGAAACTGGGCCAGCACCGCCTGGCGCACGCGGGCCTCCTGGGCCCGGTAGCCCAGGCGCAGGGCCACAAGATCCAGGCGGGCGGTCACGGCTTGTAAGATGAGCGCCTGGGCGGGCGGCAGGGGGTTGAAAGATTCATCGGGTTCCGTGACCGGAATCCGCTTGTCCGGCGGCAGTCCCAGCAGGAGGTTCAGTTGTGAGCGCGTGTCTTCGCGCGAGCGTGCAAGCTCGCCCGCGAGCCCTCGCAGCGTCTCGAGCGCCGAGCGATGGATGCCGAGATCCTGGAGGGTGGCGTCGCCTTGCGCGACGCCTTTTGCGACGATCGCAAGCGTTTTGGCTTCGAAGCTCAGCTCGTCGCCGACCAGTGCCAGGCGGTCTTGAAGCATGGCCAGGCGGACGGCGGCCAGCCGGGCCGCCTGGGCCACCTGCCACTCCTGCCAGGCGATACCGAGATCGACCGCCTCGATCTGCGCGCTGGCCTCCGCCACCCTGGCCGCGCGTCCAATGAGCGATCCGATCTCGAACTCCAGACCCAGGTTGGCGGCAAGCTGCGTGCCCTGCGAACCCGCGCCGAAGGGCGCGTCCACCCCGGCCGCGAGCTTGGGGTTGGGCAACAGCCCGGCCGATACCAACTGCGCGGCCGCCTGGCCGTGCGCGTCGCGCGCAGCCGCCAGATCGGGGTTGGCCAGAACCGCCAGCACCGCCGCCTCGTCCGGCGACAGGCCGTCCTTCAGGTCGATCGTGATCGGCTCGAGAATCGGGTGTTTGAGCTTGGCTGCCGCGATCCGCAGACGGTCGAGATCCGGCCCGGGGCGCTGGGCCTCGATCTCGGCTTTCGGCAGCGAGGCCGGGGTATATGTGGCGCAGGCGCAGGCCAGGCCCGCAATGGCCGTTACAAACAATGTCTTCATGCACTGTCAATCGTCGATCTTGATCACCCGGCCGTTTGCCAGCAGCTTAATCGTCTGCTTCTTGCCGTCTATCAGCACCTTTACCTCGTAGTAGGTCAGGTTGACAAGCTCCGCCTTCTCAAGCTTGGCTCCGGGAAGGCGCTTGTGAATAGCATCGCTGAGAGCCTTGGGAAGCTTGCCCGCGTTCAGCTTCTGCTCAATCTCGATCAGCCGGCCGTCCGCGGTCACCTTGAACTCCTTGGTCAGGCCGCCGATCTTGGCCTTGGCTTCATAGGCGACGAAGCCGTCTTCGCTCTCCATCTCGATCTTTTCGGGTTTCTTGCCGTGCAGCTCTTTTGTCAGCGCGGCCTGCACCGCCTTCGGCAAGCTGCTCCATTCGATGGTGGACTCCTTGTCCTTTTTAGCGTGTTCCTTGCCCTCCCCGGACAGGGCCGCTGGCGTCCAGACCAGCGCCAGGCCGATGAACACGACCGCCGACGAGATGACCAATCCGCGCAAGATCTTCATGATTCTTCTCCTTTCGCAAGACATTCATTATTCATTATTCGAAACGATCATTACCGGGAGGTTATGCCTGCACCCTGAAAATAATAGAACTCGATCGTAACGTTCCGGTAACGCTTGCCGCTGTTATATTAATAAGAAACAAGAGAGGAGATTGAAGATGAGATCGACGAGGCGTTTGCTTTGGCTGGCTCCGATCCTGTGCGCGTCGCTGATCGCCTGCAAGAGTGTCAATTCCAACCTGAACACGGGGGGGGACGAAGCTCGACCCGCCCGGGCCGACATCGCCGTCTGCGATCCCGGCGGCGGGCCGTTCAGCCTGACCATCGACAACCGCTACCTGCCGATGCCGGTTGGTAAAAAACTGGTTTTCGAAGGCCATCAGGGAACGGCCGGCGTGCGTCTGGAGGTCACGGTGCTGGATGAGACCGAGACAGTGGCCGGGGTGGAAACCCGCGTGCTCGAAGAGCGCGAGTCCAAGGACGGCCAACTGGTCGAGGTCTCGCGCAACTTCTTCGTCCAGGCCCCGGACGGGTCGGTGTGCTACTACGGCGAGGACGTCGACATCTACAAGGACGGCGCAGTGGTCGGACACGAGGGCGCCTGGCGGGCGGGCCTGGGCGGGAATAAACCCGGGATCATGATGCCCGCACACCCGGCTCTCGGCATGAGCTATCCCAACGAGGTCGCGCCGGGAGTCGCCGAGGACAAGGCCGAGATAACCGCCCTCGGCGATACGATCGACGTGCCCGCAGGCCATTTCGAGGGCGCGCTCCGGATCACCGAAACCAGCCCGCTGGATTCCGGGAAATCGCTCAAGATCTATGTCCAGGACATCGGGCTGGTGGTGGACGACGAGCTTCTGCTTGTGAGCCGCGAGTGAAATGCCGAGGTCTGGCGGGAATATGTATACAGGTTGAACAACGCCCGCCGCGGGAGAACGCGAGATGAGACCATACATTGCCTTGAAGCTTGCCTGTCTGCTGGCATTGTTATCGCTGTTTTCCTCTTGCGGCCGCAATACTGTTTTCGATGTAGCGGAATGCGGTGACGGCGAATGCAACGGCGTGGAGAGCTGCCGCACCTGCCCGGCCGACTGCGGTGTTTGTTCTAGCGGGTGCGGCGACCAGCTCTGCGGGGACGGGGAAGACTGCCAAAACTGCCCGGAAGACTGCGGCCAATGCCCCGCCTCTTGCGGCGACGGCCGCTGCAGCGGAGATGAAAACTGCCGCAGTTGCCCCGAGGACTGTAACCTGTGCCCGGAAGGTTGCGGCGACGGCAACTGCGACGAGAACGAAGACTGCGGGGCTTGTCCTGAGGATTGCGGAGAATGTCCCCTGGTTTGCGGCGACGGCCTGTGCCCCGAGGGGGAGGACTGCCATGGCTGTCCCGAAGACTGCGGGGAGTGCCCTACGCAGTGCGGAGACCAGATCTGCGAGGGCCTGGAAAGTTGCTACACTTGTCCTGCCGACTGCGGCAACTGCCCCTCCTACTGCGGCGACGGCTACTGCGACCTGGACGAGGACTGCGACGGCTGCCAGACAGATTGCGGCGAATGTCCGCCGGGCTGCGGCGACGGGGCCTGCGATCCGTTGAGCGGCGAGAATTGCGCCAATTGCCCGTCGGACTGCACCTGCGGCAAGGCCACCTGCCAGGATGCCGTGACTTGCGCCTACGGCTGCAACTGGGACAGCGCCTGCCTCAACGACTGCATCCAGGGCGCCTGCTACGAGGCCCAGATCCAGGTCAGCGACCTGCTCAACTGCATTACGACAAGTTGCGGCGACAAGTGCCAGGATCTGAGCAGCACCCAGTGCCTGACCTGCATGGCCATGTCGTGCGGGTCGCAGGCCATGACCTGCTTCAACGGCAGCTGCGGCCCCTCCCAGTGCGGCGACTCGACCTGCCAGCCGGAGGAGAGCTGCACCAACTGTCCCGACGACTGCGGCGAGTGTCCGAACACATGCGGCGACGGGGCTTGCCAGCTCTACGAAGATTGCAACAGCTGCGAGGCGGATTGCGGGCCCTGCTTCTGGTGCGGCGACGGCTACTGCGATCCCGAGGAGGACTGCACCGGCTGCCCGGACGACTGCGGGCGCTGCCCGATCCTGTGCGGCGACGGTTACTGCGAGCAACTCCTGGGCGAGACCTGCGCCAACTGCCCGCAGGACTGCGACTGCGGCGGCAGCACCTGTGCCGAGGTTCTGCAGTGCATCTACGGCTGCCAGGACATCTTGTGTCCCAACACCTGTCTGGATAGCGGCTGCTACAAGGCCCAGCAGCAGGCCCACGCGGTAATCAGTTGCCTGATCGGAAACTGCGCCATGACCTGCCTCAACCCGAGCAGTCCCGAGTGCCAGACCTGCCTGGTAAACTCCTGCGGCGGTGAGCTTCTCGCCTGCGCCACCGGGAACTGTTCATCGTAGTAACGAGTATTCAGGAAGTTCACCGGGTCCGGCGATCATTCCATTCCGGTTGTGTCGCCCATCAGCCGCGACAACGTGACCGCCGTCAATTTCCGTTCGGCCAGCAGCTTAAGAATAGCCGGCGTTGCCGCCACGGTCACATCGCGCGTGGGCAGATACGGAGGCCCGATGATGTCGGCGTCGGCGATGCCGTCGTGAAGTAGCAGGATGGCTCCCGGACGCAGCGCTGTCGAAACACGCCGGACGATATCTTCCGGTCGGGCAAGCCGCGAATCCAGCGAACTGAAGGTCCAGTGAACCACCCGGAGACCACGTTCGCCGAGGCGTTTCACCCGCTGACGCCCTCGCCGCCCGTAGGGAAAGCGAATCAGGCGGACCGGGTGCCCGGTCAGGTCGGACAGAAGCCGCAGGCTGCGCTCCAACTCGTCACGGAAGAGGTCGTCACGACTGACAACACCGCGTCGATGGGTAAAAAGATGGGTTCCCACCTCGTGCCCGCGGCGACCGATTTCACAGACCAAATCCGGGTTGCGTAACGCCTGCCGGCCCACGACAAAAAAAGTCGCTCGGGCGCCCGCCCTATCCAGGGCGTCGAGGATCCCGGGTGTCCAACGCGGGTCGGGACCGTCATCGAAAGTGAGAGCCACGTTCGAGGCACGCGAGGGGCCCTGGACGACGGCGCCGCCACGAAAAACGCGGCCGACGAATTTCAAAATGATCTGGCCAGTGGCAAGACGCAGGAGGCTCATATCAGATGGTCGACCCGGCGAACCTGGCTGGTAGCGCTGTGCCGCCAGCGGCGCCACAGCAAGATCGGAAGTCGACGCACCACGGCGGCACACGCCATCGCTCGTTCCCTTGTGCTGTGTCCGTTGTTGTCGGCATCCCAGATCCATTCCCACACCTGCTCGATGGCGCGCAAGATAAAAATCGGGTACAGGAGACGCAAGCGCCAGGGAAAATAGTACCCCACGACATCATGGTAGTAGGCGATGCGGGCCTCGAATTCCCGCAGGTGCCAGTCCGGCCCCGAGCGGCGATCGAGCCCGCCCTCGATATCGACACGTCTCCACACCAGGGGCTCTGGATCGTATATGAACCTCTCGTCCGGTTTCCGGTCTCGAGCAAACTTGAAAGCAAAGGACTGCTCCTCGCCCACGGGAATGCCTTCGTCCCAGCCGCCAATCCGCTCGACCAGGCTGCGGCGGACCGAGGCATTCGAGCCGATCAGGAAATCCAGGCCTTCCTTGCGCAGGCTTCCCCAGGCGTAGGTAACGGGATCCTTGAGGAATGTGTGATGAAATGCGATCCTACGCACCAGGCGTGGAAAACGCGGCTTGGGAAGGCGCTCGGGATCACTGAGCAACCGGCCGACGACTCCCACGCACAGGGGGTTCGAGTAGTTGTCCACGTGACGTGTCAGCCAGGCGTCGCCGACCGGTAGATCATCGTCATCTATGAAGACCAGAATCTCACCATCAGAATGGCGGACTCCCTCGTTGCGGGCGGCGGGAGCCCCGAGTGGCGGGCGGACAATCACCTTCAACCTGTCATCCCGCAGCGATGCAAGCCGGCGTTGCAACTCGTTGTCTTCGCTCTGCTCGACGACCACGATCTCGAACGACGGATAGTTTTGCAAAAGAAGCCGCCCCAGCAGTTCCCAGAGGGCCCGTGAGCGCCGGAAGGATCTGACGACAACTGAGACGAACGGGGGCCGGAAGGGGGGTAGCCCCGGCCTTTCGGGCTCAGCGTCATCGTTCTCGTGCGGCGCCGCAACATCCACTCGTGGACAGGGCGTCTGCGGGGCGGCTATCGGTTCCACATAGGTGGGTGCCCGGTCGGGGAAAATCCTTCGCGTTCTTTTACTTTAAAGAGAGAAAATCGGCGGCCAGGCGGGAGAATAACTGTGTTTCAGAAAGGGCCGATAACTCACGTTCGTTTTCCGGCGGGTAGCCGGAATTGGTGCCGTCGTAATACCAGTGAATGGCATAGGTGTTCGTTGATATCACTCGAGACTCGAGAGCAACAAGATCCTTGCTGGGACGAAAATAATGACGGGCCATGGTCGGGCCAAGAGGGTAAAAATAGGCTGGCGGATAGACCGTCACATCGCCACGATCGTTGTCCGCCAGCATGTCCTGTAACAGATCCGGTCCGATGATCTCCCTGCGTCGAGGGCATTGATAGCCGAGTTTCGGCAGTCTGTCGAGCGCCTCCGATAGCATTGGATGATCTTTGGCCATGCCCAGCACCGCCCCGTTGATTGCCGCGATGAAGAAATGCGAGATTGCCTCGAAATATCTCACCCCATCTTCGCACCTGGCGAATAGAGCACGCATCATTGTCAACGGCGCCGTCCGGAAATAACGCAGACGGGACGGCCCGGCCGCGACCTTGCCAGACACCAGGATATGTTCGCGACCGCAGAATCCGGATTGATTGAGCAAAGGCCTTAGATCCCTGACGACCAGGATATCCATATCGAGATAGACTCCGCCGCGGGAATAGAGCAACAGATAACGCAATACGTCCGACAGGGGGCCCCAGTAGCCGTTTTCAAGGAGATAGGCGTGAATCTTTCTGATTTCATCCCCGGCGGGATGTCCGGTTTCTTCGATCAACGAATCGATGTCTATCGTCTCAACACAAAGGCCTTGCACCTCCGCCAACAGGCGCCGGAAATACGGTTGCTCGGCCATAGAGTCGGATAGAAATAGGTAAATAGCGTCGGGCCTGCAGAAGGTGGCAACGGATTTGATCGCCAGATAATGTGTATAGGGGAAGGCCGTGCCGAACCAGACGAAAAAGTATTGATTGGGAATTGGTTGAAGCTCACTCACGATCTGTTCTCCAATGGAGCCGATCGTCGTCCATGTACCATGAAGAAACCGATCGTCAGACCGATGGCCACCGTGACTATCATTCGAATTCGGCGCACCAACTCCATTGAGAACCCGGCCAATGGGTCGAGACCGATCAGTTTGAACAACAGCGTCATTCCGCCCTCGGCAAACCCGACTTGACCGGGCACGATGCCGATGACCCATGACAACAGTTGGCTGGTTGTTTGTGTGATAAAAGCGATGATCAAAAGATGCCACAGTCCCAGCTGAGGCAAAAAAACGTGCAACAACGCCCAGACTTCCAGAGGCTGCACGATCCGGGCCGCGAACATCCAGATGGCGGCCTTTCTGAAGGCCCGGGGCCGTTTGATGAAATCCTTGACACAACCGTCGATTGCGGCGGCCTTGTCCAGCAGAATCTGCTGGTACTTCGCTTTGACAAAGGGCAGCCAGCCAACAATGCGGGCCAACTGCTTTACCGCTCCCAGTCGCAGGCCGATGAAGATGAGTATCATGGGTACCAATGCCAACAGCGCGATCGCGAAGATCGGAAGAATCACATCCTGAGGCAAGTCCAGAAAAATCAGGCACAGTATCGGTCCTATCAGCGTAAAAATTTCCATGCTGACAGTGTTGTAATAGTTGTACGAGATAAGGGACGCAACCAGTTCGTCAATTTCGATTTTTCCCCTCAAGATCGTCCCTCTCAGCACTTCGCCCATTGTGCCGCCCGGAGTCATGTAGTTTATGGCATGTCCGAACCAGAATGCCGAAAGGAGATCTTTGTAGCTTGCCCGGCTGCGATCGGGGTGTATGATGGCTTTCCAGGCGGCCGCCGAGCTCATCAGAGCGGCTGTATGAAGTCCCACTGAAAGAAGAAAGATCCAGCCGACGGCCGCCAGCCTTTGGCCGACTTCCCGGTAGTCGAGTCTGAAAAGCAGGACGCCGAACAGCACCAATCCCAGAATGAGGAATATCATGTTGATCAATCTGAGCCGGGATTTATTCACCTGAAGTGCCTATATTGGTTGTCGAAGCAAGACGGTGCTATCGTCGTTCCGTGTTTGCGAGCCCTTTACGTGCGCTCGCCCGAACGCGATCCGATGAGTCGTCCTTCCCTTTCTCGAAGTTGATCCTGGCCGCTTCCGGATGTCCGGCTTTCAGAAGCATCCAGCCGAGCATGGTCGCCGCCTCACCGGCACGGGCCGAGTCCGGGTAACGCTTTATAAACGACGAGAGTTCCGCCATCGACTCCTCCACCTGGCCCGCGCGCTTGAGCGCAACTCCCCTCCAGAAACATGCGTCTTCGGCCAGGGTAGAAGGCGGCTCGGCTTGCTCGACGCGCTGGAAAGCTTTCGCCGCGTCTACGGGTTGGCCCGAACGCAGGGCGCTCCAGCCTTCGCGGAAGGCAAGCTCTGCCTGGTCGGGCTCCGCCTTGTCGGCCGTGACCGGCGCTTCGGTGGCAGGCTTGTTTTTTTCAAGCGGCAGATCCAGCGCCGCGCGTCGATGACTTCTTGCATTCTGGGCACGCGCCTGCGCATGCGGTTTCTGTCGTTCGTCGATATTGCTCGTGATTTTTTCCTCTCCGGCAGGCTGGACCGCTTCCCACCTGGCCGGTGCAATCAGTAGCTCGGCCTTGCCGCCCCGCCGTCGTACCGCCACGCGCCCGCGCGACACTCCGACGCCGGCCAGCCGGTCGTCCAGGG
>Ga0315535_1002090_pt1 | contig 13023 bp, 10 predicted proteins | sample SalMarSW160220MG_2_FD_203092 | JGI IMG/M metagenome (GOLD analysis project Ga0315535, IMG submission 203092) | Salt marsh sediment microbial communities from the Plum Island Ecosystem LTER, Massachusetts, United States - Salt Marsh Sediment SW1602-20 ...
ACCACCAGTTGCCGCTGTGCCAACCCATCCGGCTGTTTTCGCCTTTCGATCTCCTGCTCGATCGCGGATTATATCAGTCGCAAGGCCGATGCCCGGGGGGGCTCCGGCGGTTTGTTATACTCTGGACCGATGACCCAATTTGATAACACCACTGAACCGATCAACGTTCTGTCTGTCGACCTGGCCAGCCGGCGTTACCGTGACTTCGGGTTTGCGTACCTCCGCCTGGGAAGTCGGGCACCGCTCTTCCCCAAGCCGGACGAGCTTGGCTTGCAGGACCCGCCGGACCCGACCAGCTTCGCCGATGCCCTGGAGGCCTTCTGCCGAAACCACGAAGTCGGGGCCCTGCTGCTGGACGGGCCTCAGGCATGGCGCTACCCCGGATCTCAAATCGAGCACATGCGCCTCTGTGAGCGGGCGCTCAACACCCCCGGCAAGACGGGCGTGCCCGGCCACGTAAAGCCAGCCCCCATGCTCAAATATGTTCTATTCTCGATCGATGTCTTCCGGCATTTGCACGACCAATATGGCTGGTCGTTTCTGACCCATGACTGGTCAACCCAATCCCATCAGCGCTGGGTGGTTGAGGTCTTTCCCTCTTCAGCATGGAGCACGCTGGGATGGCAGCGCCTACCTTCACGTCCGCGATCGGCGGCCAAGATTGAGCCATGGCGTCGCATGCTCGCTAAGGGCCTTGGCCTGGACCTTCCCGACCACCTGACCCATGACGAGATCCAGGCTTCGGTGGTCCTGCCGTTGGGCGAGGCGATTGTGAACAAGGACAAACAACGGATTGTGCTGGCCGGGGTCGATCCGATTTGGGAGAACGGTAATGTCTACGAGGGCCTGATCGCCAACCCGGTGCGCGCCTGATTGGCCCTCGGCCAATTCAATTTGTGAAGATTTTCACAAAAGCGGCTTGACCATGTAGGTCTCGCCCAGAACATACCCCAACCGAGCATAGTATCGCCTTGTTCCAAGCGCGGCGATGATTGCCATCCTGCCGAAACCGGCCTCTCGCGCCAATTCCTCGGCGTGATCCACCAACCGCCTGCCCAACCCGATATGCTGAGCCGCCCCTCGGCGGGACCGCCCCATCCCCACAGATTGCCCATAGACATGGACTTCTCGGATCAGAGCTGCCGACTCCAGATCCCGCATCTCCAAGCGAGGCGAATCCGGGCCAGGCAAGGACAGCCGCAGGAACCCCGCCAGATGGTCGTCGGGGGTCACGAAGGACAGGAAATGCTCCTCCGCACCGCCGGCAGCGTAGGTCTCATCTTCTAACAGCAGGTGCGACGAGTCGACTGACCGCCCGCGTATCTCCCGACAACGTATGCAGTCGCACTTCAGGCCACGTCTTTCGAGCTCGATGTGGACATCTTGTCTCAGGCTTGTGCGGCGATTGCCCTCAACCACGTGAGTGGAAGGAAAGTCACGGATGATGCGATTGACCCGGCAGTAGCGCGGGATGGTGGGTTTGATCTGCACGAGCAGATCAACCAGCTCCTCCGTCGTGTATGGCGAGTAGCCCCCTTGCTGCCAGATGTTGTAGAGCTCGGCCTGCTCCAAGAGTTGATTGGGGTAGATCTTGAGTTCGTCTGGCCGCAGATCCAAATCTGACCACAAGCGGGCGAAGTCCTCCTGATCCGATTCGAGGTTCGCACCCAGCAAATTGGGCATCCAGTGCAGGACGACCTTGAAGCCGGCAGCACGCAGCAGGCATACCGCCTGGCGCGTGGCCTGCACAGTATGGCCGCGTTGATTAAGGGCCAGGATCTCGTCGTTCAGACTCTGGGCACCCATCTGGACTTTGGTCACGCCCAGTGATCTCAGCCATGCGATCTCGTCAACGTCCACATGGTCTGGCCGGGTTTCAATCACCAAACCCACATTGCGGCAGGCAGCCTTCGCATTGGCCGCCTGCGCCTCTTCCAGATTAGTTGAGTCGAAACCGTTCATGGCGTCAAGACAGCGTTGGATGAACCAGGCCTGATAATCACGGCGGTACGAACTCCACGTCCCGCCCAACACCAGCAACTCGATCTTGGCCGTTGGATGGCCGATGCTGTACAGGGCTTCGATTCTGGACGCCGTTTGATCGAAGGGGTCGAACTCGTTTTGAAGCGCCCGCATGGCCCCAGGCTCATCCGGCAGATACGACTTCGGCATGCGCTGGTCGGTAGGGCAGAAGACACACTTGCCCGGACATGGGTAGGGCTTGGTGAGCACCGTGACCGTCGTCACGCCCGAAAGCGTGCGGCTCGGCTTCATGCGGATCCGGCGCAAGAAGGCCGGATCCCATTCCCACTCACCGGCTTCTGCCAATTGACGGTATGCCAGAACGAGGGCGTTCTTGCCCACAAAGCCGCCTTCCGGTTTGGGATGGTGGCGGATGGCCTCGTCTGCGGGCAGCCCATCCCGGATGTCTTCCAGGATGCGTGCCGCCAGCACCAACTGTGCGTCGGTGACATCAAAACGAGGGGGAGGAACCTGAGTCTGGTCCATGGAACGTATAATCCGCCTATGCTTCCCGAAACGGCAGAACGCCTGCTAAAGCTTAATCGGCGATTCTACCAGAGCTTCGCCCAACCCTTCGCGGAGACGCGCCAGCGCCCCCAGCCTGGCGTGTTGGCTGTGGGGGAGCGGATTCCAACCTCGGCTTCTGTCCTCGACCTCGGATGCGGCAATGGGGGCCTCGCCCGGGTGCTTGCCCAAAGAGACCACAAAGGCACCTATCTTGGGATCGACGCCGAAGCCAGCCTGTTGGCCATCGCCCGTGATGGCGATGTTCCCCATAATGCCGCCTGGCTCCAACTTGACCTAGGCCTGTCCGGCTGGTGGGAATCGCTTGATCAGCCATACGATGTGATCTGCGCCTTTGCTTTTCTGCACCACTTGCCCGGCTCCGCTCGGCGCAGAGCATGGGCGGAGGCCGTCCGCCATCTGCTTGCCCCCGACGGCTGGATCGCCTTGTCGGTGTGGGATTTTCTCGCCCTTCCCGACGTTGAGGAGCGTCTGGTGCCCTGGGAAGCGGCCGACCTTAGCCAGGAGCAGGTGGAACCCGGGGATTACCTCATCGACTGGCGCAGGGGCGGCAGCGGCATTCGTTATGTTCACCATTTCACCTCAGATGAACTGAGTGAACTGGCCGAGAGCGGAGGATTTAGGCTGGCCGACAGCTTTCGATCCGATGGACATGGCGGAAAACTCGGCTTGTATCAGCTTTGGGTCGCAGCCGACGCGAAAAGTGCCATTCTTTGACAGCCCCCTACCCCCATGGTAGAATCCTACGGCTCGGGCAGGGAGCTCTTCGGACCCGGAGGGATGGCCGAGTGGACGAAGGCGGCTGTCTTGAAAACAGCTGTGGGGCAACCCACCGGGGGTTCGAATCCCTCTCCCTCCGCCAGACAACCCAATGCCACTCGGGGAGGTGCCGGAGTGGCTGAACGGGGGCGCCTGCTAAGCGCTTGTAGGGGCATATACCTCTACCGAGGGTTCGAATCCCTCCCTCCCCGCCACGTTACCAGATCAAAGTTGGTTACACGCCCTCGTAGCTCAGTGGATTAGAGCACTTGCTTGCGGAGTAAGGGGTCGCAGGTTCGAGTCCTGCCGAGGGCGCCAGAACGCTGCAGCTCACACCAACGATCTGCCAGCGCAAGATTGATTTTTTCGCATTGAGAAGCGGCCTCAAAAAGTCGCTTCTCTTGTGTTCACCAATGCTCTGGGGTCATGGCGCCGTAACGTCATGGAGGCTGGGGCGTTGTCAGAGGTGCACCTTAACACGGGCAACCTCCGCCTGTGGTCCCACTCTCGCCCTGGCTGCCTCACGGCAGCCTTGTGCGTTCCCCGTTGAATCAGTGCGACCCGGCATCTCGCCGGGCCGCTCACATCCAGCCTTGTCCACCCCCCTACAAGGCTATAATCAGAATAAACTGGACGGCATGCCACTCAGCTTGCAGCGCGCCGGTAGCACTCGTTCTTGGCGCCCTCATCGGGAACACAGCAAGCCATCCACAACCACGCCAGACCGTTGCGGGGCTCACGCTGGAGGACCCAGCTTAAGGCTGACTTGGCCTTGTCATGTTCGCCCTTTTCGATCGCCAAGGTGGCGAATTCCATTGCTTCGTCAACGGTAGAAATTGTGCTGATGGCCATTATCGTCCTCACTCCACAAAGATGTAAAAAGGTCGGCTCTCAAATGATCGGGCGAATGAACTTGCCCGCCATCTTCATCATGGTTAACAAGAATGTACAGTCTGCATTACACCTGCGGACTTACAGCCACCTTACGGGACCTAACGTGTTGGCGGCTTTTGCGTAACGGGTGAGTTCTTTTTCAAATTCAGGAGCCACAAAACAATGCCTACAGATCTCGACAAACTGAAAGCACGCTTGCAGGAAATCTACGATTTGGAAGCCATCGCCTCCCTGCTGAGTTGGGATCAATCTACCTACATGCCACCTGAAGGAAGTTCGGCGCGCGGCCGTCAGCTGGCGCTGACAGCCACGCTTGCCCATGAGCGTTTGATCGATCCCGAACTCGGCCATCTTCTAGATAGGCTGGAGCCCCTCACAGCCGATCTGCCGTACGACTCAGACGATGCGAGCCTGATCCGGCTGGCCCGGCGGGATTTCGACCGGGCGACCCGTGTGCCTGCGGACCATCTGTCGGAGTTCCACCAGCACCTATCCGAATCCTATGAAGTCTGGCGGCAGGCACGCCCGGAGAACGATTTCGCGCGTGTCCGTCCCTATTTGGAAAAGACTCTCGATATGAGCCGGGCCTACGCCGAATTCTTCCCGGGCTACGAGCACATCGCCGACCCGCTGATTGACGTTCACGAATATGGTATGAAAGCCTCCCGCGTGCGCGCCTGGTTTTCCGAACTCAGGCAAGCCTTGGTGCCCATGGTGGAAAGGATCGTCCAGCAGCCGGAGCCGGATATGTCACCCGTCCACCAGCGCTTCCCGGCAGCCAGGCAACTTGAACTCGGCCTGGATCTTGTCCAACAGATTGGATTCGACCCGCAGCGTGCCCGCCAGGACAAGTCTGCCCATCCCTTCATGACCCGCATTTCCTTGGGCGACATCCGGATGACGACCCGGGTCAAGCCGGATGATCTCACTGAATCCTTGTTCAGCACGCTGCATGAGACCGGCCATGCCCTATATGAGCTGGGCATCGACCCCGCCTATGAAGGCACCCCTTTGGCGGCAGCATCCTCATCAGGTGTTCACGAGAGCCAATCCCGCCTATGGGAGAACCTGGTCGGTCGGAGCCTTCCCTATTGGGAGCACACCTATCCGCAGCTTCAAGCAGCCTTCCCGGATCAGCTGCGCGAGGTGCCTCTGGAGGCTTTCTACCGGTCCATCAACCGCGTCCAACGCTCCCTGATCCGCACCGATGCCGACGAGGTAACCTACAACCTCCACGTGATGATTCGCTTCGATCTGGAACTCGACCTGCTCGAGGGACGTCTCGAGGTCCGAGACCTGCCGGAAGCCTGGCGCAACCGATACAAGCAGGATCTGGGCATTGAGCCCCCGGATGACAGAGACGGCGCACTTCAAGACGTGCATTGGTACAGTGGGAGGATAGGAGGCGGATTCCAAAGCTACACCCTCGGCAACATTATGAGCGCACAATTCATGCAGGCTGCCAAGACAGCATATCCATCGATCGACGATGACTTGAGGCGGGGCGACTTCAGCCACCTTAGCCAATGGTTGGCCGAGCATGTCCACCGCCCGGGCCGCAAGTTCACGCCGGAAGAACTTGTCGAACGGGCCACCGGACGAGCCTTGGAGCTTGAACCCTACCTCTCCTATCTGCGCGACAAATTCGAGGCGTTGTATCCGTCCTAGTACGCCCAGCGGCGCGCGAAGTCTCTCAGGTTCAACCACAGGTTGGAGGAGGCCAACATGGACACTCAATCGGATGTGGTGATCATCGGCGGGGGACCGGCTGGTCTGAGCACGGCTATGCATCTGATCCAGGAGGACCCGGGGTGGAGAGACAGGTTGGTTGTCTTGGAAAAGGCGACGCACCCACGCCACAAGCTGTGCGCCGGCGGCCTGACTCCATTCGCTCTCCAGCAGCTCCACCTGCTAGGCCTATCTCTAGACATCCCATTCATTCCCGTAACGGATGCACGGTTGGAGTATGGCGATCGGGCAGCTGTGATCAGGGGGCAGCCCGCCATTGCCGTGACGCGTCGCCCAGAGTTCGACGAGTGGTTGGCTCGTCAAGCCAAGGCGCGCGGGATACAACTCCTGGAAAACACGCCGGTTCTTGACATCGAACGGCGGGCTGAGGGTGTGCTCGTTTCAACCGACAGGGGACAAATCTCAGCCAAGGCCATCGTCGGCGCCGACGGCTCCAAAGGCATTGTCCGGCGCTGGCTGGGCGCCCGTGAACCGAGGCCACGCGTGGCCAGGCTGCTTGAAGTTGTCACCCCGGCGAAGGGCAACGAGCCCGAATTCCGCAACCGCATGGCTCGCTTCGATTTCGGTGCCCTTCGGGATGCGCTCCAGGGCTACTACTGGGATTTCCCTAGCCTGGTCCGGGGTGCCCCACATATGAATCGCGGCGTCTACGATGGACGGGTCAACCCAGAGAGCCCGCGTGCTAATCTGCCTCGAATTCTCCATCAAACGGCCCAAGCCCATGGCGTATCTCCGGAAGACCTGAAAATCGAGGGCCACCCCATACACTGGTTTTCGCCCAGCAATCTGTTTTCCGGAGAGCGGGTCGTGTTGGCGGGCGACACAGCCGGTGCCGACCCACTGTTCGGCGAGGGGATCGGGGTGGCTCTGGGGTATGGACGCGTGGCCGCCGGAGCCCTGCAATCCGCCTCAGTTCAGGATGACTGGTCTTTCAATAACTATCGCACGCGCGTGCTCCTATACCCCGTCGGGCGGTACCTGCTGCTGCGTTGGTTCGTGGCCAGCCTTGTCTACCGTATCAGCCACAATCACCTGATGATGCTCGGCGTCTGGCAGCTGCTGAAAGCCACCAGCTGGTTGATCTCACCCCTGCCGAGAGTAGGGGACGTACTGCCCAGGCAGATTGGCTTCAGGTAGGTCCATGGGCTGCTTCAGGGTTAGCGCCACGAAAATGGAACGGGACGGCCAATTGGCCGTCCCGATTTGATGCGTCCTTTTGAGGGTTGACTAGGGAAGGAATTGGAGCGGGTTGACTTTGCCGTACTGATCACTGGCCATTTCGAAGTGAAGGTGCGGCCCGGTGCAGTTGCCGGTGCAGCCCATGGCGCCGATGATCGACCCCTTGAAGACCGACTGACCACACTGTACGCCGACCACACTCAAGTGGCCGTAGACCGTTTGCCAACCATTCCCGTGGTCGATGATGATCAGGTTGCCATAGCCGTATGTGTTCCACCCAGCGTAGACGACAACCCCGCTGTCGGCGGCGTAGATGGCGTTTCCGATTGCACCGCCGATATCGATTCCGGGGTGAATCCCCGGGATGAAATGGTACCCGGAGATCCAATGGCCGGGGGTCGGCCACACAAACGATCCGGTGCCGATGGCCCCATCCACGATCTGGCCGCAGAAGCCGGGGCCAGCCACGCGCGCCACAGCCGGGTTGCTTCGGTACACGCGCGGCGCCTGCCAACTGACCAATTCGCGGTGGCCACCCGGGATGACGAGCATCGTGCCGGCCTTGATGTCGGTTTTCTCAGGATCCAGCGTCGCTGGCAGATTGTTACCCGGCCAATCAAGGATGTCCTCTGGTGTCACACCAAAGAAATCGGCCACTCCTCGCAGGCTGTCGCCCTCATGCCACTTGTAGTATGTACCGTCAACCGGCAGAATGTTGAGATCTTGGCCAGGGCTCAAGAAATGGACATCATCCTTGAGCGTGTCGTAATTGCCCCACAGGATGGTCTCCGGCTTGAGACCATATTTGTCAGCGATGCCAAACAGCGTATCCCCATCTTTTACCTTGTACGTGATCACTTTCATCCGCGGACGGTCAGGGATGATGGTGTGAATATCCGAGGACCGCGTGATGTCGTCGGGCTGGTTCGAAGGGGTGGCATAGGCCGGAAGGTCAGCCAGTTTGATCTGGGAAACCGGTGCCTGAGTGGGCGTACTGGCCGCCGAACGGGTGGGAGGGCTGATGGCAGCATCTGCGGGCAGGGTTCGCAATCCCAACCTGGCAGCAAATGCGCCCAAGACGATCAATGCCAAAACTGCCAGGTGGCCACCATACTGCGATAGCCAAGTCTTGATGGTGGATGTCCAGCCGCGCCCGCCCTTCAGCGGTGAGGCCTGATTGGATGGCTGAACATCTTCGGGGGGCAGATCTGTTGGACCGGATTGCTGAGTCTTGGCCATATTGCCCTCTAACGTCTACCAACGAAGGGTGCAGCAGAATTCATCGTATACATCGGTGCATCATAACAAGCCGCCATGGGGTCGTCAAGCAAGCCGTTTTTGAGCTAGGGCAGGACGAACCATGGATTGATGAAGCCGCCCTCAAAGCGGGTTTCGAAGTGGAGGTGCGCCCCGGTGGAGTTGCCAGTGGACCCAGCCAGCCCGATCGTTTGGCCCTGGGCCACACTCTGACCGCAGTGCACCAAAACCTGGCTCAGGTGAGCGTACAAAGTCTGCCAGCCATTGCCGTGATCGATCATGACCATGTTGCCGTACCCCCCAATCGAAGGGCCAGCGAAGACGATGACTCCGCTGTCGGCGGCCCACACGGGATCGCCCAGAGCGGCAGCAATATCGATCGCAAGGTGGCCGCTCCAGAAATCGTTGCCTGACAAGAAGTGGTTGGCGCTGGGCCAGATAAAGCCGCCCGTTCCAACGGCACCACCCGAAAAATCGCCGCTGCATCCCCCTGCTCCAAGAGCGGCGCCCACCCCAGCACGACCGCGTGCGATCGTGGGAACCAGCCACTGTCGGAACTCTCGATGGCCACCGGGTATGACGAGCCAGGTTCCAGGCTTGATTTCGGGATGGAACGGATCAAGATGATTGCCGGGGAAGTCAACGATGTCCTCGACCTGGGCCCCAAACTGATCGGCGACAGACCGAAGGTTGTCACCGTCCTGCCACTGATAATAGACGCCATCCACCGGAAGGATGTTCAGCTCCTGGCCCGGCTTCAGCAGGTGGGGGTCATCGTTCAATACATCGTAGTTGCCCCACAACACGGTCTCGGGCTTGATGCCAAAATGATCGGCAATTCCGAACACTGAGTCACCGGTCTGGACCGTGTAGCGGATGACTTCCATGCGCGGGCGCTTGGGGATGACCGTGTCGAGATTGATGCGCCGCGTGACATCTGATGCCATCCCGGAGGCACTGGAGAATGCGGGAAGCGGCACACTGGTATCGACCGCCGAGGCTGTGGGGACTGTCCGGGTTGAGGTTGACCCAATGAGTGGATCTATCGCCTGAGACTGGCCGAGGTTTAGCCAGCTGGCCCAGATAGCGACCGAGAGTCCAAGGACTCCAAGAACATACGGGCCCTGGGATTTGATAAACCTTACTGCCCGTATGAGCGAATTGACCATCCGGCTAGAGGTTATCCTCCGTCAACGTCTCAACGAACTCCATGTTGTCATCTGTGCGGGCCATGCGTTGGATCAGAGCCTCCGTGGCGGTGCCGATGTCCATTCCGGCGCCACTCGGCGGGCTGGCGATCATCTGCGAGTACATCCGCCGCATGAGCCACACGCGTTGAGTGATATCGGGGCCGAGCAGGAGTTCTTCCCTTCGAGTGGACGAGCGATCGACATCGAAGGCGGGGAAGATGCGGCGCTCCTGCAACCGGCGGGAAAGATGCAATTCCATATTGCCAGTTCCCTTGAATTCCTCATAGACCACATCATCCATGCGGGATCCGGTGTCAACCAGACAGGTGGCGATGATCGTCAGGGATCCGCCTTCCTCGATATTTCGCGCGGCGCCGAAGAACCGTTTGGGCGGGTACAAAGCCGCCGGGTCAAGGCCGCCGGACAATGTCCGCCCGGATGGCGTAACCATCAAGTTGTAGGCTCGCGCCAGGCGCGTGATTGAGTCGAGCATGATCACCACGTCCCGACCGCACTCCGTGAGCCGCTTGGCCCGCTCGAGTACCATCTCGGCTACCCGCACGTGCGATGTCACCGGCTCGTCGAATGTGGAGGATACCACCTCGGCATCCACCGAGCGGTCCATATCGGTAACCTCTTCCGGTCGCTCGCCGATCAGAGCCACCATCAGATGGACTTCAGGGTAATTCTGGGAAATGGCGTTCGCCACCTGCTTCAGGACGGTGGTCTTGCCGGCCTTGGGCGGGGAAACGATCAGGCCGCGCTGGCCCTTCCCAATGGGTGCGATCAGATTCAACAACCGCGTGGCAAGCGTGTAGCGGTCGGTTTCCAAGTTGAAGCGTTCTTCTGGGAAAATCGGGGTAAGTGCTTCGAACTTCGGGCGATGCTTGGCCTGCTCAGGGTTCATGCCGTTGATCGATTCAACCCGGAGCAACCCGAAGTACTTCTCGGTATCTTTGGGCGGTCGAATCTGTCCGATCACAAAGTCACCTGTCCGCAGGCTGAAGCGACGGATCTGTGACTGGGAGACATAGATGTCATTCGGTCCCGGCATGAAGTGATCGGCGCGCAGGAAACCCATGCCTTCGTTCATCACATCCAGCACCCCGCCGCGCAGCTCAAGGCCCTTCCTTTCCGCCTCGGCTTGCATAATCCGAAGAACGAGATCCTCCTTCTTCAGCTTCTTGGCCCCTTGGATGTCATATTGTTCCGACAGGTCCCTGAGGTCGGCTAGGGTCTTGGTCTCGAGTTCACTAATATTCATGTTGATAAGCTCCAAAGGGCATGGCAGGTCGATTCTGGGCATACCGGGGCTGGGCCCAATTCACAATGTCAAAGAAATGTGGATTCGTCAGACTGCTCTCAGAAGAACGAGGGTTGACTATTCAAGAAAGTCATCAAAAAAGACGGAATGTCTTCGCGGGGAGGTCGCCGTCATCAAGCCGTAGACGGCTCTCATACCACCGCGATTATAGCACGCCCATTCTAGGTCCGCAAGGCAACTCACAAATCCCACGATTCACGTGATCACGACGTTTTCTGGCCGACCGACCAGCCACACAGCGTATTGGGTGCTGGCTCCAAGCAACAGCAGGAGCTCCATGACTCCTGCGCCGACCCAGATCCAGATCGCAATCCGCCCCGCTGCCAGGTCCAGGCTGCTGGCCAGCTTGTCCAGACGGTCCGCTTCACGCTCGAGATCATCCGCCACCGGCCCAAGTTGAGATGACATGTTTGCCAGATCATCGGACACCTGGAGAACGTCCTGGCCGACCTGGCCGATATCGTCTCGCGTGGTGGCGAGGTGATCGCTGGCATCGCTGAGCGCTTGGGGAAGCGGTGCCAGGCTGTCCGCCGTTTCAGCCAGACCTTGAGCCAGAGGCTGGTCTGGATTGTACCCGATGCCAAGAAAGCTCAGGCTGTTCAGGACGCGGTCGATCGACTGGGCACCGGATTGGGCGGTGACCAAGGACTGACGAGCGGTGGAGATGGCGTCCGGGAGTTGGCTGCCGAGCATGTCTCCTATGGAAGAGAGCAAAGGTTGGGCATCATTCAAGCTGGTGCCTACCGAACGCAGGGCTTGATTGGAACTATCCAAAGCACTCGAAGCCGCGCGCAGAGCTTCCGAGCTTTGGTGAATCGTTCCAGCCGTTTGCTCTGCCCAGATCCCGCCAGCCTCAAGCCCGGCTTGGGCAGCCTGGCTGAGGCGCCACGCGCCGAAGGGCGTGAGCAGCATGGCCAGAACGATAATGGCCATGCCCAACGCACCTGACCATCGAAGCCACCATGAGCCGGCTCCTCCCTGTCTGGCAGACCGAGATGGCGGTTTCGCTGGCCCCGCCGGGAACTCCGCTCTGAGAATCGCCTTGAGCCAGTCCGCCTTGCGCGGTTTTTCGCCCGCTTGCACACCCAGGGCCCCTGCCCGCCGCTTCAGCTCGTCGACCCGCATCCGTTTCAACGCCCCAGCCCGATCGATGGCCGCGTTCAGGCGCGCCCTGTCCCAGCTCTCGGCCCAAACCAGACCGAGGTCCTCGACCTGTCGGCGCAAATCACCAAGCGGTTGTCCCTCGGATGATCGGGCGGGGGGCATCGGCGGGTGCTTACTCGCCGCGTCCCGGCTTCTCAATGTCGTACTCAATCTGGCTGATTTCCATCAGCTTCTCCCAACGGTGCTGGGCATGTATCTCGCGCACTGTCCCGGATTTGGCGCGCATGACCAGGCTGTGCGTCGTTGCCCCTGAGCCATAGTACTTGACCCCATGCACGAGCTCGCCATCGGTGATTCCGGTGAGCGCAAAGAACACATCCTGGCTGTTGACCAGATCCTTGTGAGTCAGCACCTGATCCATGTCGTAGCCCATTTTCTTGGCTTTGGCCAGTTCTTCGTCATTGCGCGCAAACAAGCGCCCCTGGATTTCTCCATCCATGGCAGTTAGGGCACAGGCAGCCAACACGCCTTCCGGGGTGCCCCCGATGCCGATCAGCATGTCGATCCCGGATTCGGGTCGAGCGGTCATAATGGCCCCGGCCACGTCTCCATCGGTGATGAGACGAATGCGAGCGCCAGCCTTGCGCACTTCCTCGATCAGCTCCCGATGACGCGGCCGTTCCAATATCATCACCGTCAGGTCATCCACATCGGCCCCCTTGGCCCTTGCCACGCTCTTAAGGTTGTCGGTGGCCGGCGCGTTCACGTCGATGTGTCCTTTGGCGCTCGGACCCACGGCGATCTTGTGCATATAGACCATGGGGCCCGGGTCGAACATTGACCCGCGTTCAGCCACAGCAACTGTGGCGATCGAGTTCGTCCGCCCCAGAGCCAGCAGACGGGTTCCGTCAATGGGGTCGACAGCGATATCTACCCTGGGGCCCTTTCCGGTCCCCAGCACCTCGCCATTGAAGAGCATCGGGGCTTCATCTTTTTCACCCTCCCCGATGACCACCACGC
>Ga0315535_1002092_pt1 | contig 13018 bp, 9 predicted proteins | sample SalMarSW160220MG_2_FD_203092 | JGI IMG/M metagenome (GOLD analysis project Ga0315535, IMG submission 203092) | Salt marsh sediment microbial communities from the Plum Island Ecosystem LTER, Massachusetts, United States - Salt Marsh Sediment SW1602-20 ...
AACTCCTCGAGGTGGTAGCTGCCGGGGTTCTTCACGTGGCCCTCGACGGCCACGGTCCACGGACGGGGGTGGAAGTCGCCGGAGTTCTCGGCGGGATCCGTCTTGGACGTGCCGAACTCGTAGAAGTTGTTGTAGTGCGTGATGTCCTTGTACGAGTTCACCGGCTCGCCCAGCTCGGACTTGAGCTTGGAGTAGTCGACCTGCTGGCCGGGTCCGGCCGGGGAGGGCCACTCCATGGCGGCCAGGGCCGACGGCGCCAGGGCCAGGCCGGCGGCGCCGGCGGCGGCCTGCCGGATGAAGCGCCGGCGGTTCACGTACACGTCTTCCGGAGTGATCTCGGAGGAGGGGATGTCGGAGGGTCTCTTCACCCGGATGATCATGTCGAGCGCTCCCAGGGAGGTGGGGTGTCGCGGGCCGCCGAGTGCCTCGGGGGACCTGCTCCTCAAACCCATACCTCGGGGGTGCAGTTCCCCCCGCCCGGACTCTCCCGCCTCCCGACGCCCGGGTGAGAGGGCCTTCCGCCCTCCGGCGACGCGCCTACGCCATCGCCTCCGCCGGCTCGACGGCCACGGCCTCTCGGGCGGCCTTCAGCGACGCCAGCACCGAGGCGGCTACCAGCAGCGCCACCATGGCCACGTAGACGCTGGGGCCCGGAGAGGGAATGCCCCCCGCCGCCTTCTGCAGGAGGGCCACGACGAGAGAACCGAAGAAGACCGCCAGCGCGGAGCCCCAGAGGGCCCCCCGGGCACTCCCTACCAGGACGAACAGGAGAATGCGCGCGTCGGTGGCGCCCAGGACCCGACGGATCGCCAGCTCGCGGAGACGCCGCCTGGAGACCTGCAGCGCCGTGGCGCGGGCGCCGTGGACAGCGAGGAGAAGGGTCAGGAGGCCGAGCGCAACCGCCACCCACCTCATCCAGGCCAGCGGTGCCACCGCCGCTCCGCGGACACCGAGCAGGGTGCGGACCTCCCCGGGTGCGTATCCGGCGCCGCCGAGCAGGGCCACCGCCGCGCTCACGGTTCCCGAGTCGTCCCGGAGGAGCACGTCCGCATGCCGGATCGGCTGCTGCAGGGCATCGACCCATATCTGCGGGCGGGCGAGGTCGTCACGGCCCACCGCGGCCGGGGCGGCGTCCTCCACCACCCCCACCACCTCGTACCAGGGGCCGGACTCCCGTCCCAGGTGCACGAGGTGACCCAGGGGCCTTCCGCTCTCGAACGCGGTACGTGCGAAGGTCTCGTTGATCACCGCGACCTTCTTCGTCGACGGCCCGTCGGCCGGGCCGAAGGCCCTCCCGGACACCAGGCGACGTCCGGCCAGGGAGAAGTACCCCGGTCCCACGGCGTAGTGGTCCGCCAGCACGCTCCAGAGGGGCATCGGGAGCTGGCCGATGAAGCATCTGCCGCACTGGGCGGTGGCATGGTCCCGCACCCCCAGCCCCACCAGCGTGCCGGGCGTGGCGACGCTCTCCGCCTCCATCCCGGGGACCTTGGCCAGGCGGTCCAGGAGCGCCTGCCAGACGGCCCCCTGGCCCGGGGCGTCGCCGGACCCTCCCGCCCCCGCGGCGGGTGCGCTCGGCGCCGTCACCGGGATCACCGTCGTGGTGCCCGGGCCCGTCGCAGCCCCCGGGGCCCGCACCGACATCGACAGGGCCAGGGTGGCCAGCGCAACCGATCCCGCCGCTCCCATCTGCACCGCCGACAGCACGCGTCTCCGGAAGATCCCCGCAGGGTCCTCCGTGGCCCGCTCGCCGGCACCGAGCTCGGGGGAGAGCCCTGTGCCCCACCCGACGGTGAGCCCCACCCACAGGTACGCCAGCGCCGCGATCCCCCCGACGCCGATAAGCCCCAGCGCCACCGTTTCCGCGGCACCCGGGGCGCCGAGCCTCACGAGCTCCCCGGGCCAGAGGCTCCGGAGGGCGCCCCCTGCCGCGAGGCCCAGCAGCAGGCCCAGGACCAGAGACAACGCGAGAAGCCGCCCCACGTCGGCGAGGAAGAGGCCCAGGAGCGTACGCGGGGGCGCACCCAGGGCGGAGCGCACCGCCACCTCACGACGCCGAGAGGCGCCGGCCTCCGCCAGGAGGACCAGGGCGTTCAGCACCGCCACCGCCATGGCGGCCAGGAAGAGGCCCAGGATCACGGCCGCCATGCGGATCAAAGCGACATGCTGGAGCTGCGTGGGCCAGACGACCTCGGGCGTCCAGGAGATCCCCATGCCCTCGCGGGGGATGGGTGGGAGGGCCAGGAGCGGCAGGACGCCCGCCGCACCCAGCGCCACCACCGAACGGAGCCCCACCAGCAGGCCGGCCGCCGCGCTCAGGGCCACCGTCGCACCGCCGAAAGCGCCCTGAAGACGGGATGAGGCTCCCGGGCTGCCGGCCTCCGTCCGGCTGGAACACGCCGGAACGCTCCCGGCGCGCATCAGGTCCATGAGAGCCCTCCCTTTCTCAACCCGCCCGGTCGGCTACTATGTCAGCCCGGGGAAGATCGTCGCCAGCCCCGACGTGATGAACTCCACCGCGATGGCCGCCAGGATCAGCCCCATGAAGCGGGTCGCCACGTTCATGCCGGTGCGTCCCAGGGCTCGTCCGATGGGCATCGCCGCCATGAGCGTCACCCAGCACATCGCCGCCACCACCGCGGCCGCCGTCAGCACGCTCACGTGCCCGGCCAGGCCCTGCGTCTTCCCCGCGGCGATGATCATGACGCTGATGGAGCCCGGGCCCGCCAGCAGCGGCATCCCCAGGGGGATCACCGCGATGTTGGGACCCTCGCCGGTGGGCTGTTCCACATCGTGCGCCTCCTCGGGCGTCTGCTTGGCAGGGCTCATCCTCGCCTGGAGCATGCTCCACGACATCGCGAGAATGACCAGCCCCCCCGCCACCTTGAGCGAAGCCACGCTGATCCCGAAGAAGCTCAGGAGCCCCTTTCCCGCGAGGTACGAGGCGGCCAGGACCACGAAGACCGTCACCGAAGCCTGTCGGGTCAGACGCTTCCGCTCGGGCACAGGGATGTCCGTGGTGAGGCCCAGGTAGATGGGAATGGTCGCGAGCGGGTTCACGATGGAGAAGAGCGACACGAAGAAGAGCAGGAAGTCGCGCAAGAGCAGGCTCCCACGGAAGCCGGGTGGAGGGTGATGGCGGGGCGGTCGAGATCCCGCCGTCCCGGCGGGAAGTATACGAACGTACGAGTCGCGCGACAGCGGGGTGGGGTTCCTCGCCCACAGTCCCTCTTCTAGCTTTCGGGTTCCCTCCGTGTGACGGCACCGAGGAATAGCCCATGGCCCCGCGAGGCGTCTCCCTCCCGCCGCCTCCCCTCGTCGCGGGGAACCCTCGAAGCCGCGAACAAGAGAACGAGAATCGGAGAGTCCGTCGTATGAAGGTCGTGGTCGGGCTGGGCGGCAACGCGTTGCTTCGCCGGGGCGAGCCCCTCACCGGCGAGGCCCAGCGCAGGAACGTGGTGGCCGCCGCCAGGTCGCTGGCGGAGGTCGCACGCGACCATGCCCTGGTGGTGACACACGGCAACGGACCGCAGGTGGGGTTGCTCGCCCTCCAGGATGCCTCCCTGCCGGACTCGGGGAACTTCTCCCTGGACGTCCTGGGCGCACAGACCGAGGGGATGATCGGTTATCTGCTGGCTCAGGAGCTTCGCAACGAGGCGCCGGACATGAGGGTGGCGACGATCCTCACCCAGGTGGAGGTGGATCCGGCCGATCCGGCCTTCGGCGCCCCCACCAAGCCGGTGGGCCCCGTCTACGACGCGGAGCAGGCGCGGGCCCTCGCCGCCCAACGCCGATGGGACTTCGCTCCCGACGGTGCCGGCATCCGTCGGGTGGTTCCGTCTCCCGCGCCGCGGCGGGTGCTGGAGATCGACACGATACGCCTCCTGGTGGAGGCGGGGACGGTGGTGATCTGCGCCGGCGGTGGGGGCATTCCGGTGGTGTTCAACGGGTGGGGCCGGGTGCACGGGGTGGAGGCGGTCATCGACAAGGACCGGTCCGCCGCTCTCGTGGCCGAGGAGCTCGAGGCCGACGCGCTCCTCCTCCTCACGGACGTCCGTGCCGTGATGACGGGGTGGCGCACCCCCGAGGAGCGCGCCCTCGACGTGCTCACCCTCGAGGAAGCGGCGTCGGGGGCTTTTCCCGCGGGGTCCATGGGACCCAAGGTGGAGGCCGCCGCGGCCTTCGTGCGGGCGACGGGGGGCGTGGCGGCCATCGGTGCGCTGGAGGATGCGGCAGCCATCCTCCGGGGAGACGCCGGCACGCGCATCGTGACGGGGTGACGCGCCGGGAATGAGGTGGGGCCGGGACTACGGCCCGGAACGAGGCCGAAGCCCCCGAAGCGTGGAATCGCGCCGCAGGACCGCGCTCACGACTTGGACCGCGACGCGCCGTTGGCTACCTTGCCGTCGTGCAGCGCGCCTCCCCGCCACGGATCCCCCCGCTGACGCCGAGCGAAGACGCGAGCGAAGATATGATCCGCCTCACCTTCTTGGGTACAGCAGCCGCCCGTCCGACCGTCGGCAGGAACGTGAGCGGCATCGCCGTGCAGCGCGAGGGCGAGGTCATGCTCTTCGACTGCGGCGAGGGAACCCAGCGCCAGATGATGCGCTACGGCACGGGCTTCGCGATCCAGACCATCTTCGTCACGCACCTCCACGCGGATCACTTTCTCGGCATCACGGGGCTGCTGCGCACGATGGGTCTACAGGGACGCTCGGACCCCCTGACGATCTACGGACCCAGAGGCTCGTCGAGGGTGCTTCGGGCGGCGGTGGGTCTGGGAAACGAGCGCACGGCCTTCCCGTGCGAGATCCGGGAGCTCGCGGACGGCGAGGGCGTGGACGCCGACGGGTACCGCGTGGAGGCATTCGGCGTGAACCACGGCGTGCCCGCGGTGGGCTACGCCCTGGTGGAGAACCCCCGCCTCGGTCGCTTCGACGTGGATCGCGCCCGCGCGCTGGGCATCCCCGAGGGGCCTCTCTTCGGGCGCCTCCACCGCGGGGAGACGGTGGAAGTGGGCGGGCAGGTCGTGAGCCCCGAAGATCTGGTGGGCCCCCCGCGGCCCGGGCGCCTGGTCGTCTACACCGGGGATACCACGCCCTATCCGGGAACGGTGCAGCGCGCGCGGGACGCCGACATCCTCATCCACGAGGCCACCTTCGGCTCGGACGAGGCCGATCGGGCGGGTGAGACCTTCCACAGCACGGCGGCGGAGGCCGCGGCGGTAGCGAGGGAGGCGGGGGTGAAGAGACTGCTGCTGACCCACCTCTCGGCAAGGTACTCGGACCAGCCCGATCCTCTGGAGGAGGAGGCACGGGCGGTGTTCACCGCGAGTCGGGTGGCCTACGACGGCCTCGTCATGGAGATCGCCTACCGCGATGACGCCACGGCGGCTCCCGCCGGAAGCGGTGCCCGGGGAGACGAGGCTCCATGAACCCGCTGCTTCCCCCGACACCTTCCGGTCGCGATGTGCCGGAGGCACCCGAGTCGCGTCTCCGACAGGTCCTCACGGAGGAAGAGCGCGTCGCCCGATGGGAGGTTCGCGCCGCGCAGTATCGGGCGCAGGAGCTCGCGCTGGAGGCGTTCGGCGGACCGGTGCGCATGCATCTCATGGGGATGCGCACCCGGGGCGTGATGCGGGGCCTCCTGGAGATGGGTGTCCCCTTCGAGGATCTGCCGGGTCACCGCGCCCGGGAGGCGCGGTTCCTGGCCGCGGTGGGGGCGGATCCCCTGCTGTCGCGGGTGCCTCTGGTCTACGTCCTGGGTCCGCGCTCCGGCTGAGTGGTCCGACGACGGTGACCGAGGGGGTCGTGAGGATCCGGGTACCCGGAGACAAGTCGCTCACGCAACGTGCGCTGATACTGGCGAGCCTCGCCGAGGGCGAGAGCCGGCTTTCGGGACTGCTCTTCGGAGGAGACGCGGCGTCCACGGCCGGCGCCCTGCGCATGCTGGGCGCGGGCATCGGACCCCTTCCGGCCGACGGGGGCGAGATACGCGTCGAGGGGCTCGGCCTACGGGGCTTCCGGGAACCGGAGGAGGCGCTGGATCTGGGCAACTCCGGGACGGGAGCCCGTCTGCTCCTGGGCGCTCTCGCGGGGAGCGACGTGCGGGCCACCCTGACCGGCGACGCCTCCCTGCGGCGGCGTCCGATGGCTCGCGTCACCGAGCCCCTCTCGCTCATGGGGGCGGGGATGGCCTTCCTGGAGGAGGCCGGGCGGCTGCCGCTGGAGGTGCGCGGGGCCTGTCCGCTGAGCCCCCTGGAGTGGCACAGCCCGGTAGCCAGCGCCCAGGTGAAGAGCGCCCTGCTCCTGGCGGGGCTCACCGGCTCGGCGTTCGTGATCCTCAACGAGCCCCGGCGCTCGAGGGACCACACGGAGAGGCTCTTCACACAGGTCGGCGCCTCGGTACTCTCCCACCCGGCCCAGGGGGGCTGGCAGGTGGAGCTGCGGGACCCCCCGCAGCGCATCGAACCGTTGGACTTCCGCGTTCCGGGTGACCCCTCCTCGGCGGCGTTCTTCGCGGCGCTGGCAGCCGGCGGGGGGGCGCGCAAGGGCCTCGTGGTCGAGGGCGTGGGCCTCAACCCCACCCGCACCGCATTCCTGGACGTGCTGCGGCGCATGGGAGCCGAGGTCGGCACGGAGGTCGAGGACCCCGAGGCGGCGGAGCCGGTGGGCACCGTGCGCGTGTCGCCGTCGCCTCTGACGGGGGTGTCGGTGGGCGGAGACGAGGTCCCGGGGCTCATCGACGAGGTCCCCCTGGTGGCCGTCCTGGCCACGCGGGCGGAGGGAGCAACCCGCATCACCGGAGCCCGGGAGCTCAGACACAAGGAGTCGGACCGCATCGCCGCCCTGGTTGAGAACCTCCGCGCCCTGGGGGCGGAGGTGGAGAAGCTCGACGACGGTCTGGTGGTGCAGGGGAGCGCAGGCCCGCTGTCCGGGCGGGTGAGCACCCGCGGGGACCATCGCATCGCCATGGCGTTCGGGGTGCTCGGGGCGCTTCCCGGCAATGACGTGGCGGTGGACGATCCCGACGCGGCGGACGTCAGCTTCCCGGGGTTCTGGGCGCTTCTTCGGAGCGTCACCCGGCAGGAGCGCGCATGAGCGTCGGACGTGGCGGGCCCATCGTCACCGTGGACGGCCCCGCGGGCTCGGGGAAGTCCACCACCGCCCGCGAGGCGGCGCGCCGGTTGGGGTTCCGCCACCTGGACTCCGGTGCCCTCTACCGGGCCCTCACCCTCGCGCTCCTGGACTCCGGCACTCCGCCGGACGCGTGGCCCCGGCTGACCCGCGAGGAGATCGACGCGCTGAGCGTGGCGGTCGCCCCCACGCCTTCCGGCTTCGACGTGCGCGTCGCGGGACGGGTGCCCGGGCCGGAGCTCCGCGGGGACGCGGTCACTGCCCAGGTCTCGCAGCTCTCGCGGCTGCCGGCGGTGAGGGCGGCCCTCCTGGGTCTCCAGCGGAGTGCGGGAAGAGAAGGACGCCTCGTGGCAGACGGCCGGGACATGGGCACCGTGGTCTTCCCCGACGCGGAAGTGAAGGTCTTCCTGGTGGCGGACATCGCCGAGCGCGCCCGCCGGCGGCTCCTGGAGCGCGGCGTCGCCCGTCCGTCCGACGAGCAGCTGCGCGACGAGGCGGCAGCCATCGAGCTCCGGGACCGGCGGGACAGCACCCGCTCCGAGTCGCCTCTGCGCCGGCCCGAGGGCGCGCTGGTGGTGGACACCACGCACCTCACGGTGGAGGAGCAGGTCGAGGTGGTCGTGCGCGAGGTGCGCCGATCCGGAAGGTCGTAGCCCGGCCCCCGCGCGGGTGAAATCAGGTGGTGACGCTGGCTCCGAGCGAGCCCACGCCCCGCCGGCCTTCGCGTTGACCGATCCCGAGACCCCGGGTAGCTTTATGGTCTCGGGACCGACCCGGTCGGCCCCGGGAGAGTGTTCGCCGAAAGACCAGAGGCGGTGCCCGATGGGTGCGTCCGGCCTTTCCTGCTTCCACCCACGCCCGGACGTTCCGTCCCCGGACCTCCGGCCTTTCGCACCCGCGCTCCCGCGCGGGAGCCGAGACCCATGACAGAGAACACCACTCCGCAAGACGCCGATCTCACCACGGAAGACCTGGCGGACGAGGAAAGTATCGCCATCGACGCCCTCACCGGCGAGGTGACGACCGTCGCCTCCGAGCCCGAGACCGAGCATCCCGAGGGCATCTCCCCCGAGATCTTCCACGATCCCTACGGCGAGGAGCCCCTCGACACCTCCCGCGCGGAGTTCGAGGCGCTGCTCTCGCAGTTCCACGAGGACTTCCAGGACATCCGCGAAGGCGAGATCGTGCTGGCCAAGGTCCTGCGCGTCACCGACACCGCGGTGATCCTCGAGTTCGGCTTCAAGAGCGAGGGCGCCGTCGCCCTCGACGAGTTCAAGGAGCCGCCGGAGGCGGGCCAGGAGGTCGAGGTCCTGCTGGAGAGCCTGGAGGACGACGACGGCGTCGTGGTCCTGTCCAAGAAGAAGGCCGACTTCCTGCGCGTCTGGGAGAAGATCAAAGAAGCCCACGAGGCCGACCGCCCGGTGAAGGGCACGCTCATGCGCAAGATCAAGGGCGGCGTGACCGTCGACCTCATGGGCGTGGACGCCTTCCTGCCGGGCTCGCAGATCGCGCTGCGCCGGGTCCCCAACATCGAGGACCTCATCGGCGAGACGTACAAGTTCAAGATCATCAAGCTCAACAAGCGGCGGCGCAACATCGTCGTGTCCCGGCGCGTGATCCTGGAGGCCGAGCGCGAGAAGAAGCGCGAGACGCTGGTGAAGGAGCTCCTGGTGGGCCAGGTCCGCGAGGGGGTGGTGAAGAACATCACCGACTTCGGCGCCTTCATCGACCTGGGCGGGCTGGACGGTCTGCTCCACATCACCGACATGTCGTGGGGCCGGGTGGGTCATCCCTCGGAGGTGGTGGAGATCGGCAAGGGGCTGGACGTGAAGGTCCTGGACATCGACTGGAACCGCGAGCGCATCTCGCTGGGCCTCAAGCAGCTCCTCCCGTACCCCTGGACGGACATCGACAAGAAGTATCCCGTGGGCTCCCGCGTCCGCGGCAAAGTGGTGTCCATCACCAACTACGGCGCCTTCGTGGAGCTCGAGAAGGGCGTCGAGGGGCTGGTGCACATCTCCGAGATGAGCTGGACACGCAACGTGCGGCACCCGTCGAAGATCGTCTCCATCGGCGAGGAGATCGAAGCGGTGGTCCTGAAGGTGGATCCCAACGACGAGAAGATCTCTCTCGGCATGAAGCAGATCGAGGAGGATCCGTGGCTGGCGCTCCCGGTGAAGTACCCCACCGGAACCAAGCTCACCGGAGTGGTGCGCAACCTGACGTCCTTCGGCGCCTTCGTGGAGATCGAGCCCGGCATCGACGGCCTGGTCCACGTCTCGGACATGAGCTGGACGAAGCGGGTCGAGCACCCGTCCGAGGTCGTGCAGAAGGGCCAGGACGTGGAGGTGATGGTCCTGGACGTGGACGCGCAGAACAAGCGCATCTCGCTGGGCGTCAAGCAGCTCCAGGACGATCCCTGGCCGCAGATCTCCGAGCGCTTCGCTCCGGGCGTCGAGCCCGAAGGTCACGTCGCCCGTGTGCAGGACAAGGGCGTGGTGGTGGACCTGGGCGACGACATCGAGGGCTTCGTGCCGGCCTCCCACTCCGGGGTGGATGACGCCACCCGCCTCATGGAGTACTACGGGGCCGGCGATGCCGTGGACCTCCGGGTCATCGAGTCCGACAGTGCCAACCGGCGCATCGTCCTCGAGGTCACCACCAAGCCCAAGCGAAAGTCCCAGGAGGAGATCGACGCCATGCAGGCCGCGCTCCTGGCGGCCGAGGGCGGTGGCAGCGAGGAGGAGGGCACCCGGGAAGCCAAAGCTGCCGAGGAGCCCGCCGTGGAGGAGGCGGCTGAAGGGGAACCCGCCGTGGAGGAGGCGGCTGAAGGGGAACCCGCCGCGGAGGAGGCGGCTGAAGAGGAACCCGCCGCGGAGGAGGCGGCTGAAGAGGAACCCGCCGCGGAGGAGGCGGCTGAAGAGGAACCCGCCGCGGAGGAGGCGGCTGAAGAGGAGCCCGCCGCGGAGCAGCCCGTTGCGGCGACGGCCGAGGAAGGGGATGCCGAGGAGACGGACACGCACGAAGAAGAAGCAGAAGAGGAGGGTGGCGCGGATGAGGGCGTGGCTGCCGACGCGGAGGCCGAGGCGGAAAAGGAGGGCTGATGCCCCCTTCCCGCCCTCTCCGGCTGAAGCAGAAACGATGAGCCGATTCCGTCGGATCGCCCGGGCGTTCAGCGTGTCCGGGCGTTTCCTCATCCTGGCCGCCCTCCTGGGGGCCTGTCAGCCCGCCGGGCCCAGGCCCGGGGGAACGACCGCCGCGCCGAGTCCCGGAGCGAGTGGTGCCTCGCCGGAAGCTCCCCCCACGGGAGCGGCCGCCCCCGATACGGCCGCTGGTACCCCCACCGCGGCCCTCGACGTGCGCCTGGGGAGCGTGCTGCCCTTGAGCGGATCCCCGGCCTTCCGTGACTACGCGAAGCTCATCGCGGAGGGCGTCGAGGTCGCGGCCGCATCCTACCTGGGGCCGTCGGCGCAGGTGACCGTGGTGTCCCGCGACGACGCCGGCGATCCCACCGTCGCCGCCAACCAGGTGCAGGAGCTCGAGGCCGACGGAGCCCTGGGCGCCGTCGGGTTTCTGGAGCAGGGTGATCTCGCCGCCGCCGCGGCCGGTCGGATGGGGGAGCTCGCCCTCATCTCGCCCACCGCGCGGGTGGCCTCGGGGACCGGGGTCTTCTCGCTGTCGGGAGCCGACCCCCGGGCGGCGGCGTCCATGGCCGACTACGCGGCCCAGCAGGGCTTCAAGCGCGTGGCGGTGGTCAACTCGCGCTCCGCGGAGTCCTCTCAGGAGGCCGATGCCTTCGAGGCCGCGCTGCAGACCGACGGAGTCCCGCTGGCGGGCCGATTCGAGTACGACCCGGGCGAGACCAGCTTCGGCGGGCCCCTTAAAGCCGCCCAGCAGGCCCTGAGAGGCGCGGAGATCGACTCGCTGCGGGCCAAGCTCCCCCCGGACGACACCCTTCATGTGAACCCCGATTCCCTGGACCCCGTGGCGCTCTTCCTGCCTCTCTCCCCGGGAGACGTGGAGCTGGTGGCGCCGCAGGTCACCTTCTTCGGGTTGGACACCCTCGGCATCCAGGTCCTCGGCACCTCAGGGTGGACCGATCCCGACGTGCTCAGCAGCATCCCGTTCCGGCACACCGACGGCGTCATCGCCACGATGCCCGTGAGCGCGGGCCCGGGGTCGCTGGGGTACGAGCGCTTCAAGAAGGCCTACGAGGAGCACTTCCAGCGCTCCCTCGTCAGCCCTGTTCCCGCGCTGGGGTACGACGCCGCCATCCTGCTTCTGGAGGCGGCCAAGGACGGCGCCCGGACCCCCGCGGAGGTGGCGGCGGCCCTGGAGCACGTGCACGATGTCCAGGGTGCAACCGGAATCCTCTCGGTCAAGGACGGCCGCGTGGTCCGGCGCACCGAGGTGGTGCGCATCGAGCACGGAGCCTTCATCCCCGTCGTCTTCTAGGAGCACCAGCCACCCCGCGGAGTCCGCACCATGTCCATCCACGACAAGCTGAAGCGACTCGAGGACCTGAGACGGGAGTCGGAGCAGGGTGGGGGAGAGAAGCGCATCGCGGCGCAGCACGCCCGGGGCAAGCTCTCCGCACGCGAGCGCATCGAGCTCCTGGTGGACGAGGGCTCCTTCGTCGAGCTCGACCGCTTCGTCACCCACCGCTCCACCGACTTCGGCCTCGACGATCAGAAGATCCTGGGCGACGGCGTGGTGACGGGGTACGCCACCATCCACGGACGCCTGGTCTACCTGTTCAGCCAGGATTTCACCGTGTTCGGCGGCTCCCTTTCGGAGACCCACGCCGAGAAGATCGTGAAGCTCCAGGAGCTCGCCCTCAAGAACGGCGCGCCGCTGGTGGGGCTCAACGACTCCGGCGGAGCCCGGATCCAGGAGGGCGTGGTGAGCCTGGGAGGGTATGCGGACATCTTCCTGCGCAACACGCTGGCCTCGGGGGTCATCCCCCAGATCAGCGTGGTTCTGGGCCCCTGCGCCGGCGGCGCCGTCTACTCGCCGGCCATCACGGACTTCATCTACATGGTGAGGGGTACCAGCTACATGTTCGTCACCGGCCCGAACGTGGTGAAGACGGTGACCCACGAGGACATCGACATGGAGGGGCTGGGCGGGGCGGACGTGCACGCCACGAAGTCCGGCGTCGCGCACTTCGCGTGCGATTCGGAGCCCGAGTGCATGGCCTCCGTGCGGGAGCTCTTCCACTTCCTCCCGCAGAACAACACCGAGCTTCCACCCAGCCTCCCGAGCACCGATCCCTCCGACAGACAGAGCGAGAAGCTACTCGAGGTCGTACCGGATAACCCCAATCGCCCCTATGACATGCGGGATGTCATCGGCGCCGTGGTGGACGACGGCAGCTTCTACGAGGTGCATCGTCAGTTCGCCGGTAACATCCTCGTGGGCTTCGCCCACCTGGGCGGCCACGCGGTGGGCATCGTGGCCAATCAGCCGTCGGTCCTGGCCGGGGTGCTGGACATCGACGCCTCGGACAAGGGGGCCCGCTTCGTGCGCTTCTGCGACGCCTTCAACATCCCCCTCGTGGTGTTCGAGGATGTTCCGGGCTTCCTGCCCGGCGTGGCCCAAGAGCACGGCGGCATCATTCGCCACGGCGCGAAGTTGCTGTACGCGTTCAGCGAGGCCACCGTCCCCAAGGTCACGGTCATCACCCGCAAGGCGTACGGCGGGGCCTACGATGTCATGAACTCCAAACATATCCGCGGGGACATGAACCTGGCATGGCCGCAGGCCGAGATCGCGGTCATGGGTCCCAAGGGCGCGGTGGAGATCCTGTTCCGCAAGGAGATCGCCGAGGCCGACAGCCCGGAGGCCGTCACCGAGGCCCACATCCAGGAATACCGCGACCT
>Ga0315535_1002095_pt1 | contig 13010 bp, 11 predicted proteins | sample SalMarSW160220MG_2_FD_203092 | JGI IMG/M metagenome (GOLD analysis project Ga0315535, IMG submission 203092) | Salt marsh sediment microbial communities from the Plum Island Ecosystem LTER, Massachusetts, United States - Salt Marsh Sediment SW1602-20 ...
ACTTCGGTCGTGTGCCGGGGATGACCACCGACCGGGCAGGGACACGACCCCGGTACTCGATCGGTTCGGTTCCGGTCACGTCGATGACGGGAATGCTGGAGGACAGGACCACGTTCGCGCCGAGCACTGCGCCCTCTTCGACGACGACTCCTTCGACGACGACGGATCTACTGCCGATGAACGCCCCGTCCTCGATGATGACGGGCCTGGCCGCGGGCGGCTCCAGGACTCCCCCGATGCCGACACCGCCGGAGAGGTGAACGTTCTTGCCAATCTGCGCGCACGAGCCGACGGTCGCCCACGTGTCGATCATGGTGCCCGTCCCCACCCGTGCACCGATGTTGACGTAGCCGGGCATGACGACGACACCCGGTTCGCAGAATGCGCCGTATCGGACCGTTCCCGGTGGCACCACCCGCACGCCTGCTGCTGCCAGGTCGTGCTTGGTCGCGATCTTGTCGTGGTACTCGAACGGCCCTGACTGGGTGGTCGTCAGCGGCTGCATTCGGAAGTAGAGCATGATGGCTTCTTTGACCCACTGGTTGACGCCCCATTCACCGTCGGTCTTCTCGGCGACACGAACCTCACCACGGTCGAGCGACGCGATCGTGCGCTGTACCGCCTCCCGCGCCTCCTCCAACAGTGCCAGGTCGGCGTACGCGGCTTCAATCAGTTCCCGGTCAGACACGACCGCACCACCTCCACCGCTGCATCACACTCCTCGACCGTCGGGACGAGTGCCAGCCGGATGAACCCCTGGCCGCCGGCACCGAACGCGGACCCCGGCGAGACGATCACCCCCGACTCGAGGAGCCGTCGTGAGACCACAGTGTCGTCACCGACCTCCACCCACAGGTACAGCGCACCTTCCGATGCCGCCACCCGGTACCCGAGCGATGTGAACGCCTCGGAGAGGATCGCCCGTTTGGTGCTGAAGATCTTGCGGCGCACTTCCGGATGTGCATCGTCGGACCATGCGGCGATTGCCGCCGCCTGGACGAACTCGGGGGAAGCGGTTCCCGTCGAGCTCCGAAGCTCTCGCAGGAGGTGGATGGCCTCAGCGTCGCCCACGATCGCCCCGCTCCGATACCCGGTCATCCCCGAACGCTTCGACAGACTCAGATAGGACAGCACGCCGGTGAACCGATCGTCGGCGACCTGCAGGATCGACGGCGGAGGTTCGTGTTCGTAGATGTCGGCGTAGCACTCGTCGGAGCAGACGAGCGTCTCGTGTGACCGTGCCGCGTCGTGGATCGCCTGAAGTTGTTCCCTGGACGCGACGGCCCCGGTCGGATTGTGCGGGTAGTTGATCCACAGCAACGACGCGCGGTCCCACGTGTCGATCTGGGCCGGACTGAGCACGAAGTCCCCGCCCAGACGAACGGGAATGAGTTCGGCCCCGGCGAGCGCAGCACCTCGTTCATACACCGGGTAGGCAGGGGTTGGCCAGATGACGGCGTCGCCGGCGGCGCGATCGACGAACGCCAATGCGGTGGAGAAGATCGCCTCTTTCGCTCCCGACGTGGCGAGGACGTGCCGTTCGGGATCGACCGTGACGCCGAATCGGCGCATCACGTAGTCGGCGATCGCAGCTCGCAGCTCGGGAAGGCCGGCCGTGGTCGGGTACTGGGAGACGGCCGGAACCGCGGCCTTCAGCGCCTCGGGGATGAACGTCGGGGTCGGCTCCCGCGGATCGCCGAGCGAGAAGTCGATCATGCTCTCGCCTGCGGCACGCATCGCGCGGGCTTTCTCCTGGAGCGGTGCCATCGGGTAGGTACCCATCGACGTGAGGACCGGGTTGGCATGCATGTCTTGAACGGTAGTCGGGTCAGCCCCGTGTTTCGGGTCGATCTTCGGGACCGTGTCGGAGGAGCCGTTCGAACCCCTCCTCGTCGAGAACGGGGACTCCGAGGGCGGCCGCCTTGGCGAGTTTCGATCCTGCAGAAGCTCCGGCGACTACAAACGACGTCCTGCCGGACACCGATCCAGACACGGTCCCTCCGCCGGCTTCGATCGCCGCGGTGGCGGCTTCCCTGGTCCAACGCTCGAGCGTGCCGGTGAGCACGATCCTCAACCCGGTGAGCAAGCCGGTCGCGCCGGTCACCTCCTCCGTGAGGCGAACCCCCGCCGAGCGAAGGCGGTCGATGAGCTCGATCGTCTCGGTAGCGGTCGCCCACCGCCGCACGGACGACGCGATCGTCGGGCCGACACCCTCGACGGCGGCGATATCGGCTTCGGGGGCGGCGAGCAGCAGATCGATGCTTGGGAAAGCTCGCGTGAGCGTGCGAGCCATCGTTCCCCCGACGTGGCGGACTCCGAGCCCGATGAGCAGCCTCGACAGGGGACGGGACTTCGACGCCTCGATCCCGGCCATCAGGTTGCCGACGGACACGTCGCCCCAACCCTCGAAACCTTCGAAGTCGTCGGGTGTCAACGAGTAGATGTCGGCCGGGTCATGGATGAGACCCCGCTCGATCAGCAGATCGATCGTCTTGTAGCCAAGACCCTCGATATCCATGCCGCCGCGTGACGCGAAGTGGAACAGCCATTCCCTGAGACGTGCAGGGCACGACAACCCCCCGGTGCAGCGGGCCACCTTCTCCCCTTCCGGTTTCACGATCGGGTTGTCGCAGAACGGACAGTTCGCCGGCATGTTCCACACGATCTCCTCACCGGTGCGCAGCGATAGGACCGGTCCGATGACTTCGGGGATCACTTCACCTGCCCGCCTGACGACCACCTCGTCGCCGATGCGGACATCCTTGCGATGGACCTCGTCCTCGTTGTGCAGCGTGGACCTGGAGACCATCGCTCCTCCCACGAAGACGGGCCTCAACACTGCGTATGGCGTGGCCCGCCCCGTTCGTCCCACGCCGACTCGGATGTCGAGGAGGCGCGTCGTGCGCTCCTCCGGCGGGAACTTGTAGGCGACTGCCCAGCGGGGTGCGTGCGACGTGGACCCGAGAGCCCGCTGCTCGGCGAGGTCGTCGACCTTGACGACAACCCCATCCGTGGCGTAGCCGACCGAATGGCGTGCCTGTTCGGCACCGCGCAGGTACTCCTCGACGCCGTCGAGGTCCGCAACCGGCTTCGAGGCGGGGTTGACCCTGAGTCCCAGCTCACCGAGCCAGGCGAGCACCTCCCCATGCGAATCGAACGCGGGGCCGCCTTCGACGGAGCCAAGGTGGTACATCCAGGTGGAGAGACGCCTGGAGGCGGTGACCGAGGGGTCCTTCTGCCGGAGCGATCCCGCGGCGGCGTTGCGGGGATTGACGAAGAGGCGTTCACCCGCCTCCGCCTGGCGTTCGTTGAGCGCTTCGAACGCCTCGTCCGACATATACACCTCACCCCGGACTTCGAGCAGCGAGGGGGCGGTGCCTCGCAAACGCAGCGGCACGGACTCGATTGCCCGTACGTTGGCCGTGATGTCCTCGCCGACGGTGCCGTCGCCCCGCGTCGCCGCCACCGTGAGCACACCCTGCTCATAGACCAGCGACACGGCAAGCCCGTCGATCTTCAACTCGCAGACGTAGCCGGACGGGGCATGACCGAGCAGCCGCTCCGCACGGGACTCCCAGCCTTCAAGCTCATCGAGCGACTCGACGTTGTCCAACGAGAACATGCGCTCCCTGTGGCGCACCGGAGCGAACAGATCGGCAGTCGGAGACCCGACGCGCTGCGTCGGCGAATCGGCGGTGATCAGCTCAGGGTGGGCCTCTTCGAGAGCGCGCAACTTCCGGACGAGCTGGTCGTAGTCGTAGTCGGAGATCTGCGGGTCGTCGAGCACGAAATACCGGTACGCGTGCTCCCTGATCTGCTCACGGAGTCGCTCGACCTCGTCAACATTCATCGGCGCTCATTCTCGCATTCGCGATCGTCCCTCCTCCAAGCACACGATCTCCGTCGTAGAGAACGGCGCTCTGTCCTGCGGCGACACCCTCGAGCGGTTCGACGAAGTGGACCGAGGTGCCGTCGGAGCCCAGAACGGCGTCGTGTACGTCCCCGTGGGCTCTGATCTGCACGGACACGGGACCGGTCGGCGGTTCGCCCGCCACCCATGACGGTTCCCCCAACTCGAGACCGTCGACAGGGGCGGATCCGCGTCTTCCGATCACTACCGTCGCTGTCGATGGCCGGATCTCCTGCACATATCGGGGTGTCCCGAACGCGATGCCGAGGCCCCTGCGTTGCCCGATCGTGAAGTCGACAACTCCGTCGTGTCGACCGACGATCGCGCCTTCCTGGTCGACGATCGGGCCCGGCACGATGGCTTCGGGGATCTCGCGCCGGAGGAAGGCCCGATAGTCGCCGTCTGCGAAGCAGATGTCCTGGCTGTCACGCTTGCCTGCCGTGCGCAGGCCGAGGTCGTGTGCGATGGTCCGCACGGCGTCCTTGCGATACTCGCCGACAGGGAAACGGACCCGGGCCAGCGCGTCGCGCCCGAGCATGTACAGGACGTACGACTGATCCTTGTCCTTGTCGACGCTCCGAAACAGGCTGAAGGTCGAACCCTCGGACACGACGCGCGCGTAGTGCCCCGTGACGAGCAGGTCGCACCCCAGATCCTCGGCCCATCCGAGCAGATGATCGAACTTGACGACCCGATTGCACGAGATGCAGGGGTTTGGCGTGCGGCCATCCAGGTAGTCGCTGATGAACGGGTCCACGATGCCGGCTCTGAACTCCTCTGTGGCGTCGAGCACGTAGTACGGGATGCCGAGCGTCGCCGCGACGCGGCGGGCGTCCTCGGAATCGGCGAGGGTGCAACACCCGGAGGTCGGGAGGGAACCATCGGCGCCGGCCCACAGCTTCAGCGTGGCGCCGATCACCTCGTGACCCTCCTGAACCATCAGGGCCGCGGCGACGGAGGAATCGACACCCCCACTCATCGCAGCCAGCACCTTCACCGTCCATCTCCTATCGCACGCAGGACCGCGTCCGCAGCCATGTCACCATCCTCGGGAACGGTCGTCCAGCCGAACGTGAAACGGAAGCACTCTCTGGCTCTGGCGGCGTCGAATCCCATTGCGGAAAGCACATGGCTCACGTCCGCTGCACCACTCTGACAGGCGGAACCGGCCGACGCAGCGACACCTTCCTGATCCAGACGGATGAGCACCGTGTCGTTTCTGACCCCCGGTATCCGCACGTGGGAATGCTGCACGAGGCGCCCGTCGACGGGCGCGTTGATCTCGAGCCCGTCGATCTCCGACCAGAGACGCTCCTCGAAGCGCCGGCGGGCCTCTCCCACATCCGCCCTGAACCGTTCGCGATCCTTCACGGCGGCGTGCATGGCCGCGACCATAGCCACGATTCCCGGCACGTTCTGGGTTCCGGAGCGAAGCCCCCACTCTTGCCCACCGCCATGCACGAGTGGCTCGAGATGCGTTCCCGACCGCACGTACAGCAACCCGACGCCCTTGGGCCCGCCGAACTTGTGTGCGGCGAGCGTCAGCATGTCGACTCCGAGCTCTTCCACGTCGACGGCCTCGGAGATGAACGCCTGGACTGCGTCCGTGTGCACGATCGCCCCGCGGGCGTGCGCCTCACCGACCACCGCGCGAACCGGTTCGATGACCCCCGTCTCGTTGTTGGCGAGCATCACCGAGACGACCGAGGGGTATTCCTCCGCTGCTGCTCCGATCTCGGTCGGGTCGACCCTCCCCCAGTGGTCGACCGCCACGAACGTCACGTTGTGCCCGAGCCGTTCGACGAACCGGGCCGACTCGATGACCGCGTCGTGCTCAACCGGGGAGACCACGAGGCGAAGATCCGAGGCGAGCACGGCGCCGATGACCGCGAGGTTGTCGGATTCCGATCCTCCGCCGGTAAACACGATCTCTCGAGGTGACGCCCCGATCAACCCCGCAGCCTGTTCCCGTGCATCCTCGAGCAGGTTCTTGGAATCCCTCGCCGTCCCATGAATCCCTGAGGGATTGCCGAACCCGGCCGCCTGGAACGCTGCCATGGCCTCGGGACGACCGGGGGTCGTGGCCGCGTGATCGAGGTACAAGGTCATCGGCGGTCTATCACGACTCCGGCTGGTCCACGTTGGGCCGGGAAACGGCGCTCGTGATCGCGATGATGGCTTGTTCGACCACATCCATGTCGATCCTTTCCGGATCGATGCTCCGCTGGAGCGCCAAACCCTCGACGAGCGCAACCATCATCATGGCGGTCGACTCGACGGTGAATGGGGCCCTGAACTCGTGGCCGGAGCCGGCGAAGAACAGCGAGATCAGATCCCCTACCTTCTCTCGTGCCTCCTCGTAGCCGGCCCTCAGGTGCTCGACGACGACCTCACGGCTCCGTGTCAATGCCCAGAGGTACATGTGCATCGCGAACGCGGTGTCCGTCATCGTGGCGTCGACCGTCCGCTTGATGGCTTCGATCGCGAGATGCTCCGGCGCCATACCCTCCGAGTGCTCGACCAGATCCACGACCTCGTCGATCGCTTTCGACCGGGTCACCGCCAGCGCATACTCGAGGAAGTCCACGAGAAACGCGTCTCGGTCCAGCCAGCGGTTGTAGAACGCGCCGGTCGTCAACCCTGCATGCTGTGACACTCTGGCCGCCGTCAACTGGTCGAAGACACGCGGCGTGGTCCTGGTCACCCCCTCGCCTACTTCGAATGCCCCGATCGCCAGGTCCCATGCGGCCGCGAGCAGCCGCTCTTTGGAATCGCGTTGATCTCCCATAGTCGGTCATCCTACTCTGACGTAGTCCTACCTGCCCCGGAAGATCGCCTGCCGTTTCTCGATGAACGCCTGCACACCCTCATGGGCGTCCTCACTGTGGAACGTGCGGGTGAACTCCTCCCGCTCGACACGCAAACCCTCGGCGAGACCCGCTCTGAGTGCGGCCTTGGCGGCGCCGTACGCAACCGTAGGACCGGACGCCAGCCGGTGGGCGTCTTCCATTGCGGCATCCAGCACATCGTCGACGACCTTGTCGGCGATCCCCAACTCGAGGGCCTCCTGTGCAGGAACGTGCCTGCCGGTGAGGATCAGGTCCCGCGCAGCCCTGTAGCCGACGAGCCGGGTGAGGCGTTGTGTTCCTCCGGCGCCGGGAATGATGCCGAGGAGGATCTCGGGCTGGCCGACCTTGGCATCCGTGGCGAGGTAGCGGAAGTCCGCACCCATGGCGAGTTCCAGCCCCCCGCCCAGCGCGAATCCCCGAATGGCGGCGATCGTCGGCTTGGCCAGCTCCTCGAGCGCGAGAACGGCGTCGGCGAGTTCAGACGCGATGCCGGTCGTGCCGAACGCCGCTTGGAACTCCTTGATGTCGGCCCCCGCAGCGAAGTGTGGCGCCCCTGTCACGACCAGAGCTCTGATGGATGGGTCTGCTGCACGCGAGAATGCCTCCAGCAGCTCCGAGGCGAGGCCGGCCGACAGAGCATTGACGGGCGGCCGGTCGAGCCGCACCACTGCGACGGAATCGTCTACCGAGTACTCGACGAACTGCATGCACCGTCCTCCAGCTACCTTGTTCCGAGCGTAGCGCGCCCGATCAGTCGTCGAGGATCCGTCTCGCAGCACTCCACGGATCGAGCCTTCGAGCCTTGACCTCTTCCACGATATGCGCGTACTCACCAGTGCCCGATTCGGCGTCTGCTCGCCTCGCCAGCTCAGACGCGAGCGCCTGCTTGAGTTCACCGGTCAGCCTCGCCGTTCTTCGATCTTCGAGCCCACCATTGCGCTCGAGGAACGCGCGATGCGATCCAATGGCCTCCCATACCGCGTCGACACCTTCACCGGTCGTCGCAACAGTGGCAAGCACAGGCGGCCTCCAAGAACGTTCGCCGCCGAGGTCGAGCATCTGGTCGAGATCCCGAATGGTCGCCGACAACCCGGGCCGGTCGGCCTTGTTGACGACGAACAGGTCACCAATCTCCAGCAGGCCTGCCTTGTTGGCCTGCACGCTGTCTCCCCACCCTGGGTTGAGCACGACCACCGTCGTGTCGGCGCTCTCCACGATCTCCACTTCTGCCTGACCGACGCCGACCGTCTCCACGACGACGTAGGGAAACCCCACCGCGTCCAGGACGAGCAGCCCCTTGGGAGTCGCTTCGGACACACCTCCGAGATGGCCTCGACTTCCCATGGACCGGATGTACACACCGCCATCGGAGGCGTGGTCCTGCATGCGGATGCGATCACCGAGAATCGCTCCTCCGGTGAACGGACTCGACGGGTCGACGGCCAGGACTGCGACGGTGTGCCCATCGTCGCGGATATCGGTGATCAGTTTCGAGGTCAACGTCGACTTGCCTGCCCCCGGAGCTCCGGTCATTCCGATCACATAGGAGTTGCCGGTTCGCGGAAACAGTTCGGCGAGCACCTCCGATGCACCGCTGCGGTCGTCCTCGACGAGGCTGATCAGACGTGCGAGCGCCCGCCGATCTCCTTCGAGGGCAGCTTGGATCGCGGACATGGCCTGGAGTCTGGAATCCGACGGCCCGATGTGCAAGTTTCGTCGGCGGTTCAGCTATACGACCGTCTCCTCCCCTCGCGAGACCCGTCAGGGCCGAGTGTTGGGGGAGGTGGACTCGACCGAAGGGAGACGACGGAGGGCGGTACCCACCAGCGAAGCCGCGGCAGACAGCCAACAGCCAGAACGCGGCCGAAGACACAACGAGATCGTGAGACGAGAAAGCTGCTGTGATCTGTTCGCTGGAAGCTGTCAGCCGGCGAGCGAAGCTCGCCTCAGATCGCGTTGACGTCCTCGACCCCGGGGACGCGGTCGGTGAGGATCCGCTCGATCCCTGCCTTCAGGGTCATGGTTGAGAGGGGGCAGCCGCCGCACGCTCCGACGAGCTGAAGATTGACGGTCCCCTCGTCGACCCCGAGCAGGATCAGATCGCCGCCATCCGCCTGGAGGGCGGGACGGATGTATTCGAGCGTCGACTCGAGTACATCGAGGTCGATCTGGCTGGTGGTGTCCTGTGTGGTCATGCGGGTAGCAGTGTACCGGCACGCTGGCGATACGGGACCATCAGTTGGTGACGAGAGCAGTCACGAAGGCGACTGCTCTCCCCTCGCTGTTCATGGCCTCGATCATCAGTCGATACGGCCCCGGCGGAGCATTCGATCCACCGACGGTGCCATCCCAGATGAGGGAGACTCGCCCAGCCTCTCGGGCTTTCCACGCCGTGGCTTGCACCAATTGAGCGCCGCGGAATACGACCAGCCGCACCTGTGATGGTGCCGTCACGACGACGGACACCAGCATCGCCCTCCCCTCGGGCGCCGTTGGCTGTTCGGGAATCGATCCGATCGTCGGCGGAAGCCCGAATCCTTCAGGCGGGGTCATCATGACACCGCCCCCTTGGGTGAAGTCCCATGAGCCGATTGCTCCGCTCGCCACGGTCTCCCCATCGACGATGACGTCTACGGGCCCATCGGCCCCTATGTGCACCGAGCCCTGTCCCCACCCGAGCCCGACAACGACGCTCTGCGGAAGGAGATCACCGCCGGCCTGTGGAACGAGCCCGCCGTAGTAGTGCGACAGGATCGTGCGGTAGTCGTCCCCCGCACCCGCCATTGCCTTCGCCCCGTACTGGCTCATCCCCACCATGTGTCCCCATCCGCGTCCTTCGAACACGTAGACCGGATACATGTCGATGTGTCCCGAGGGGAACACGTCAGGGAAGTGCCAGGTCTTGTGGATCACGAAGGTCGGTGAGAGGACTGTTTGCGGGTAGGCCTTCCCATCGGGTCTGGCCGCCGGGAACACGTCCGGCGCGATATCCGGGCCCCAGCGATTCATGAGGCTGCGGAACTCGTTGGTGGTCAGGGTGGTTGTGCCCCCGTCGCTCTCGATCTCGACGGTCCACGGCCCCCCGCCGTCGGGGGTCTGGTGGACGGTGATGCTGTGGAGACGGCCGTCGACGACATCCGCAGCGGCGAGCACATCCTCGAGGACACCGCTCCGAACCTCATACTGCCAGTTCGCGAACGGCGAGTCCTCTCCCGGAGACGCCACGGCCTTCAGGTAGGGAATGGGGTCTCGTCCGCCGTAGACGTCCTCGTAGCTGCGTGTCCGCCCACCAGTGGTCGAGCTGTACATCGTGAAGGCAGGGGCCCCGTCGTAGACGAGGATCTGTCCGGCGGTGCTCACGACGGCCTCCTCCCACCGGCGACCGGCATCGCTCGCCACCTGATCCAAGCCTCCATACACCTGGCATGCCGACGAGGCACAAATGTCGAAACCGTAGGTCGCGCCGGCGCCGGCACGACCTCGTGTCAACGTCCACGCGAGGTATGTGCGGGCCGCGACCACCTGGGCCTTCAGCGCTTCTATCGGCCACGAGAACGGCACCTCCTGGATTCCCAGGAGGTAGTCGTCGATGCCCACGTGGTCGAGCACGACGAGTCCATCGGACGCCGACGTCACCTCGAGCGATCCGGCGTAGTGGTGATCGTTCCAAGTGAGAGTCACCCCATCGCCCGGTTGGATGGCTACCGAGTGATACGGACCCGTCGTCTCGGCGACCGCAGCAGGAGCCGCCACGACCATGAGCAGGAGGACGATCAGAAGCGCGAACACCCTGCGTACAACCCCACCGGTGTGATCCATCCCGGCATTGTACGAGTACCCTGGCCCCGAAAGAGAGGCAGCCATGCGCATCGCCGTGGGTTCGGATCACGCCGGCTATCAGCTCAAAGAGCACATCGCCCGCCTTCTGAGAGCAGCGGGTCATGACATCGTCGATGTCGGCACCCACTCGGAGGAGCCTGTCGACTACCCCGACTTCGCTGCGGCCGTCGGCAGGATGGTTCTCGATGGGACTGCGGAACGAGGCATCGTCGTCTGCGGATCGGGAGCCGGTGCGTCGATCGCAGCGAACAAGCTGCGAGGCATCAGGGCAGGCCTCGCGCACGACACCTACACGGCCCACCAGTGCGTCGAACACGACGATGTGAACGTCCTGGCGATCGGAAGCAGGGTCGTCGGCACTGCGCTCGCCGATGAGATCATCACGGCCTTCGTGAACGCTACGTTCTCGGGGGCTCAGCGCCACGTGCGGAGGGTCAACAAGGTCAAAGAACTCGAGAACGAGTTCTAGAGCGACCCGTTTCCTCCCCCGGAGCAAAGCGACGTTGGGGAAGCCGAGGCCACAGGCCGAGGACAGAGGGGGCCGTACCCGTTTCCTCCCCTCGCGAGGCCCGCCAGGGCCGAGTGTTGGGGGAGGTGGCGTCGAGCTGATGCTCGACGCCGGAGGGGGCCGTACCCGTTTCCTCCCCTCGCGAGGCCCGCCAGGGCCGAGTGTTGGGGGAGGTGGCGTCGAGCTGATGCTCGACGCCGGAGGGGGCCGTACTCACCAACAGAGCTCACGCATCGAGGCTCTCGATCCAGTCGACGCTGGTGCCGACGATTCGTTCGATGACCTGCTCGGTGGTGACACCCGACCGTTTGAGCATCTTCAGCGAGTGGTCGGCACCGTCGACGACCTCGACCGTCGCTCCTGGGAGGGGCCGGAGGTAGGCGTCGACCAGGTCCGTCCTCGCGAACGCGTCTCGTCCACCGACGAAGAACAGCATCGGCATCCGAACCCGCCACAGGTGCTCTGCACGCAGCTTGTCGTAGCGCCCCGGCGGGTGCAGCGGGTAGGAGTAGCAGATCAGCCCTTCTGCCGGTGCGCCCTCGGCAGCGAGCATGCTCGCGATCCGGCCGCCCATCGATCTGCCCGCGAGGATCACACGTTCTGTGAGGTGCGTGCAGACCCAGTCGAGGGCGGCGCGATGGGCGGACATGAGCGCAGGTGCGCGGTCGGGTCTTCGGCGCCCCTCCGCCATGTAGAAATACTCGAAGGTCACGACGGGGTAGCCGTGCAAGGCAAGTCCGTCTCTGATGCGGGCGACCAGGGGGTGATCCTGTCCGGCGCCGGCTCCGTGTGCGAGCAGCACCGCCGGACGACGGTCACCCTCGGCGAGACGCCCCGTCACGGTTCGGCCGTCTCCGCAGTCGATCGCGATTTCGCGCATGCGTCGAGCGTACCTCCGTGCCGTCTTGGATCCGACCGCCCCTACCATCCCGGGCATGCTCGTACCGACCCGCGGAGTCTGGATCGACCGACTCTCAATGGATCGACCAAGCCGCCCGAGATCATGAAGCGACTCGTACTCCTCGCCACCTTGTCACTCGCTGCCTGTACCGCGACGTCGCCGACCACTACTCCCCTGGCGACAACGTCGACCGTCGCCTCAACGACGAGCACGGCCGCCACCACAACGGTGGCGACGACGGCGCCCCCTACGACCACCACGACAACGACCCCTCCGACGACCACCACGATCGCCGCCGCTCGCCACGTTCCCTTCACCTCGACGCTGAGCCTCGACGTGTATGGATCGACGGGCCCGACCGTCGTCCTGTTCCACGGGGGAGGATGGATCACCGGCACTCCCGACGACATCGCCCCTCTCGCCGGAACGATCGCCGACTCGGGTGCCGTCGTGTTCAATGCGCCGTACCGCCTGCTGTTGGACGGTGGCGGATTCCCGATGACGTTCGAGGACGCTGCGTGTGCGGTGCGCTTCGCCGCTGCCCACACCGCCGAGTACGGCGGTGACCCGTCGCGGCTCGTGGTCGTCGGCTACTCGGCCGGGGCTCAGATCGCGGCCCTCGTTGCGCTCGCCGCCACAAGCTTCGACGGTGACTGTCTGGTCGAGATGAGCGACACGCTGCCGACGAAGATGGTGGGGCTCGCCGGACCGTACGACACCGACGCCCTCGGTCCGCTCATGATCCCGTTCTTCGGAACCGATCCGGATGTCGACCCCGAGCCGTGGCGGCTCGGCAATCCTCTGACCTACCTCGGACAGAACCCGGATCTCGTCGTGCGGTTGTTCCATGGCGAGGAGGATCTCGTGGTCCCGCCGTGGTTCTCCGAGTACTTCGAACAGCAACTCGAGGATGCCGGGTACGACAGCGACCTGACGATGCTTCCCGGCGTGAACCATCTCGGGATTGCCGATCCTGCGATCTCAGGACGGCTCGTCGTCGAC
>Ga0315535_1002097_pt1 | contig 13000 bp, 9 predicted proteins | sample SalMarSW160220MG_2_FD_203092 | JGI IMG/M metagenome (GOLD analysis project Ga0315535, IMG submission 203092) | Salt marsh sediment microbial communities from the Plum Island Ecosystem LTER, Massachusetts, United States - Salt Marsh Sediment SW1602-20 ...
GTACTGGCGCTTCCGGAGGTCACGCTGGGGCTCCTGCCCGGAGGAGGCGGAACCCAGCGCCTGCCTAAGCTCGTCGGCCTGCCGAAAGCCCTTCCCATGATGCTGACCGGACAGCGTGTTCGTGCGAGGAAGGCCTACAGGATGGGCTTGGTTGATGCGCTGACCTCGCCGGGCGGCATCACCGAGACGGCCGTCAAGGCGGCCGGGATGCTGGCCGAGGGGACGCTCAAACCGCGCAGGAGGAAGAAACCCTTCGTCGAGAAACTGCTGGAGACGCCGCCGGGGCGGAAGCTCGTCTTCAGGAAAGCGAGAGAGGGCGTCATGCGGAAGACGCGCGGCCTCTATCCCGCACCGCTTTACATCCTGGAATGCGTCGAGACCGGCTACTCGCAGGGGCCGAAAGTGGGCTTCGCAAAAGAGTCGGAACTCTTCGGGCGGCTGACGGCGAGCCCGGAGGCCAAGGGCCTGATCGGCCTGTTCAACGCCATGACCGAACTGAAAAAGCCCCTGAACGACACGGAACCGAAGCCGGTCGACAGGCTCGCCGTGCTGGGCGGGGGATTCATGGGCGCGGGCATCGCGTCCGTTTCGCTCAAGCTCGCCCCCGTCACGGTCAAGGACGTCTCGGACGAGGTCCTGGGGCGCTGCGGGAAAGGCGTCTGGGGCGGACTGGGGAAGCAGATCAAGTCGGGGGCCATCAACCGATTCGAGCGCGACCGCCTCTGGGCGAGGTTCCGTCCCAGCACCCGGGACGAGGACCTGGAAAACGCCGACCTGGTCATCGAGGCGGTTTTCGAAGACCTCAAGCTGAAGCAGAAGGTGCTGGCGGAGGTGGAGTCGCGGGTGAAGGAGACGGCCGTCTTCGCCTCGAACACCAGCGCCCTGCCCATCGGGTCCATTGCCGAAAGCGCCGTTCATCCGGAACGGGTCCTCGGCATGCACTATTTCTCGCCCGTGCCCAAGATGCCGCTGCTCGAACTCGTGCGCGCCGAGAAGACGGCCCCGTGGGCCGTCGCCACCGCGAGGGCCTTCGCGGTGAAGCAGGGAAAGACGGTGATCGTGGTCAAGGACGGCCCGGGTTTCTACACCACGCGGATCCTGTCGCCTTTCCTGAACGAGGCCATGGCCTTGCTCGAGGAGGGCGCGCGCATCGAGGACATCGACCGGGCCATCAAGGACTTCGGCTATCCCGTCGGCCCGATCACGCTCCTGGACGAGGTCGGCATCGACGTGGGCGCCCACGTAGTGCGCGAGTTCGGGCAGACCTTCGCCGACCGCGGCCTGGGCGCCAGCGACGCCCTGCCCCGGCTCTTCGACGCGGGCTACAGGGGGCGCAAGAACGCCAGGGGGTTCTATCTCTACCCGAAGAAGAAAAGGAAGGGTCCCAAACAGGTCAATCCGGAGGTCTACGGTTTCTTCGGCGGCGCGGCGCGCAAGGCCGTCCCGGCTTCGGAGATCGCCGACCGCCACGGGCTCCTCATGGTGAACGAGGCGGTCCACTGCCTCCAGGAGGACATCGTGTCCTGTCCGAGAGACGGCGACGTGGGCGCCATCCTCGGGCTCGGCTTTCCGCCCTTCAGAGGCGGCCCGTTCCGGTACGTCGATGCCCTCGGGGCGGACGGGATCGTCAAGCGCCTGGCGCCGCTGGCCGAAAAGTGCGGCCCGCGTTTCAAGCCCGCGCAGATGCTCGTCGACATGGCGAAATCTGGGAAGAAATTCTACGAATGAAATTTGGGATTTAGAAATAAACGACCCCGAATCGGACCACAGAGCACGCAGAGCGCACAGAGAAGAGACGAAATTGGACAGTGAGGCGGTGAGGAGGGAAGGTCTTGAGTTATGAGTGTTGGGTTCTGGGTGCATGGATTTTCTCCAAGGGCTAGGGCCGAAGCGCTTAGGGCCAAAGGGAAGACGGTTTTGAATGCTCTTTTGACGGATTGATGAACAGCGTGTTTGAGGGGGTTTAAAATATTGACGCCGCCAAGAGCAGGTCGTGTAGCCATAGGTGTTTTTCGCGTGCCCTCAGGCGCGCGAAAAACTGCGTGCCGACGCGAGGGGGCCAGCCCGCGCGAAGGGCAAGGTGACCACACCGCAGGCGTACTTGTGTACGTCGAGGATGTGGACATCACAGGCCGACAAAGCGGATGGTCCGCTCCCGTCGGCGCTTTCTCGAAAGGTGGGGGGTGCTTGCATGCGATCGATCTATTTCACCGACGACCATGAGACGTTCCGGAGGACCGTCCGGCGGTTCATGGCCGAGGAGGTCGCGCCCCGCGCCGCCGACTGGGAGCGCGAGCGCCGGATCCCCCGCGAGGTCTTCAGGCGCATGGGCGATCTCGGCTTCCTGGGCATCCTCTACCCCGAAGAATACGGTGGCACCGCCGCGGACATCTTCTACGCCGTGGCATTCCTCGAAGAGCTGCCGCGGTCGCTCATGGGCGGTTTCTGCGCCGCCGTCTCCGTCCAGCAGTTCATGGCCGTGCGGCACATTTTCGAGTCGGGCAGCGACGACCTCAAGATGCGCTACCTCGTGCCCTCAGTCGAGGGCCGGAAGGTCGGCGCCCTGGCCATCACGGAGCCGGACGCGGGTTCCGACGTGGCGTCGATCCGCACGGGCGCGCACAGAGAAGGGGATCATTTCGTCGTAAACGGCGCCAAGACCTTCATCACCAACGGCGGCGAGGGCGATTTCTTCACGCTGGCCGTGCGGACCGGCGAGTTGGGAGACGGCGCGGCGGGCATCAGCCTTCTTGTCGTGGACGCGGACACGCCCGGCGTAAGGGTGGCGCGGCGATTGGACAAGATGGGCTGGCACTGTTCCGACACGGCGGAGCTGGCCTTCGAGGACGTGCGCGTACCCGCGTCGAACCTCGTGGGCGAACTCAATTCGGGTTTTTACCAGATCATGGAGGCCTTCGCCCTCGAACGGATCTGCGGTGCCGCCATCGCGGTGGGCAGCGCGGACATCGCGCTGGACGTCACCCGGAAGTACATGTCGGAGCGAACGGCCTTCGGGAAGCCTCTGAAACGCTTCCAGGCCCTGGCCCACAAACTCGCGGACCTGGCTGCCGAGGTCGAAGCTGCCCGCCAGCTCACCTACCACGCCGCCTGGTTGGCCGGGCAGGGCGACAAGGCCGTATTGGAGTCCTCCATGGCCAAGCTCGTCGCGACGGAGCTGGGCAAGCGGGTGGCTGACGAATGCCTGCAGATGTTCGGCGGGTACGGTTTCATGGAAGAATACCCCATGGCCCGCTTCTACCGGGACGCGCGGGCGGCCACCATCGCGGCGGGAACGTCGGAGATCATGCGCGAGATCATCTCGCGGCTCACGTGGGAGGATTCGACAATGGGCAAACAGGAAAAACCGGCAGAGAAGCCGGAACACTCGACGGCCGGATCACAGGCGCCCAGCCCGAAAGAAACGGCCGCCCCGCCGCCCTCCGGGCCCGACGCCTCGTCCATACCCCGCACGGTCGAGGACCTCATCGGGTCGCTGCCGGCGCGCATACGCCCCGACAAAGCCGAAGGCTGGCAAGCGGTCTTCCACTACAAGATCAAGGGCGCGGAGAAGCCCGAGTGGACCATCTTCATCGACGGTGCGGACTGCCGCGTTGAGGAGGGCCTGGCAGGCACGCCGACCTGCACGGTGGAAATGAAAGAGGCCACATACGTCGGTATCGAGACGGGCACGGTGAACCCCCAGGCGGCCTACATGATGGGCAAGGTCAAGGTGAGCCGCCTGGCGGAGATGATGCGCTTCATAAAGACCTTCACGCCCGTGTTCAAGCTTTGAGAGGACTGCGCCGCTTCGATCGGAGGTCCAGCAGGCCATGACGGAGACGAGACCGTTGCAGGGCACGCTCGTTCTGGACGTCACGCGCATGGTTCCGGGCGCCGTTCTCGCGCGGATGTTCCTCGACCTCGGGGCGCGAATTCTGAAGATCGAAGATCCGGCCCTGGGTGACCCCTTTCGCGGCTCGCCGCCCGTCGAGAGCGGCAGCGGAACGGGCGCAGGTTTTGCGGCGTTCTACGCGGGCGCCCAGTCCGTCTGCCTGGACCTTCGCACAGGCGGGGGGGCGGCGGCCCTGAGGGCCCTCTCCAGGCACGCCGACGTCCTCGTGGAGAGTTTCCGTCCCGGCACCATGGACGGTTGGGACCTGGGTTACGAGCGTCTGGCCGCGATGAACCCGTACCTGGTCTATTGTTCCATCTCGGGTTACGGAACGAAGGGGCCCAACGCCGGAAGAATCGGCCACGATCTCAACCTTTCCGCCTTCTCCGGCCTGCTCGATTTCTTTCCGGGAAGCGGGATTCCAGGCGTGCCGCTATCGGACGTGAGCGGGGGCATGCTCGCCGCCTCGGCCATCCTGGCGGCCCTTCTCGGGCGGCATCGGTCCGGAAGGGGATGCTTCATCGACCAGCCCCTCGTGGTGGCCGCCAATCCCTTTCTCTCCTGGGCGCTTGCCGACGCCGCCGCCGGCGGAGGCGGCCTCGGGGACACGATGCTCAAGGGAACCTGCCCGGCATACGGACTGTACACCTGCGGCGACGGCCGTAAGGTGGCGCTCTGTGCGCTCGAACCGAAATTCTGGGAGTCCTTCATCGAGATGCTCAACATGGGCGACCTGGCCGGCGTCGCGTTGGACGCGGGCCCCGCCGGCCGGGAGGCTGTTCGGCGCATCTCCGAGGCGATGGAGGCGAAGCCGAGCGCCTGGTGGCTCGAACAGGCCGACAAGAGAGGACTTCCCCTGTCGCCCGTCAACAGCCTCCGGGAGGCGCGCGGTGAGCTGTGGGACAGCGCGGAAAGCGGGCGGGCATCGGGCGTTCTCAGGCCTTACCTGCCCTCGCTGGGCGGAGGCGTCCCGGGTCCCGCGCCGGCTCTCGGCGAGCACACCGACGCCGTGTTGCGGGAGTTCGGGATAGAGCGGTGAGCGGATGGGCACGCGCCTGTCGGTGCAGCAGTGGGGTGAAGGGTCAAGAGGTCGAGCGTCCGGCCGAATGCCGCCGGCCGCCGGATGGGCAAGTCGCCTGCCGAGGCAGAAATCCCAGATCCCGCGACGTGCGGGCCAGGGCGCGCTGAAACGCAGAGCTGACAAGGTGTCTCGTACCCCATTAAGGGATTCGGACTGCCTCCGAGCCCGGCACAGGCCGGGCGAGGAAGCCGCAAGGGTGGAACCCCGGCGGGCTTTACCCGTGGGGGTGGAAGGAATGTGCCCTCCCCGTTGCGGTGACGCTTCTTGTTTTTCGTGAACCACGCATATTGCCGGAGCGGGGATGGCACGATCGCGGATATCGGGCGTAGCCGCGCCGATTGACGAGGAGGCCCTCGTGGACTATGGTAGAGAACCTGCCGCGGCCGGTCTTGACCCGAATCGGCCGGCCGGATGACGCAGAAATTGAAAGGCACCTGATCTGCACGATAATGGTGCGAAGGGATCCGAAACGCGGGGACCGGAACCGTGCAGATACCTCGAGGCATCATGGGGAACGAACCGGAAAAACCCTGGAGCGACGAAGAGCTCAAGCGGCGAGGGGTCGGCTACGGGAAGAAAGCTCTCTGGGTCGTCGATCACCCTTACAGGCCTTCTGAACACGACATCTCCAGCATGTCGCGGTATGTCTCTGCGGTCTGGAAAGCCGCCGAACGGGTCACCGAATCGTTCGGCCGCGACGAAGGGCTTAAGGCTCTCTTCGGCTATGGTCCGCTGCAGACCCGGTGCATCCTGAAGGATCCCGGATACAGGCCGATCATCCCCCTGGGACGGCTCGACGCCTTCATCGTGGACGGGACGCCGAGGTTCATGGAGTTCAACACGGACGGCACGGCCGGGTGGCACTACTCGTCGGCGCTCACGGCGCTCTGGAGGGAGCATGCCGGGTTGCCGGCGGAGGCGAGTTCCCTGGACGATCGGCTCCTGGCGACGATCATCGCCTGCTTTCGCCGGTGGGACAAAAAAGGCGTGGAACGCCCGCGAATCGCCGTCGTGGACTGGGATACCGTCGGAACGCTTCCCGAACTGAATGCCCTGGCCGCCGGCATTGGAGATGCGGGATTCCCCGTTTCCATCGAGGATCCGAGGGGACTTCGCCTGTCGTCGGGCCGGCTCGTCGGGTCTCAGGGCCCCATCGACATCGCCTACCGGCGGCTCGTGAGCGAGGAGGCCTTTGCTCGGTCGGAAGAGATCCGGCCTTTCCTGGACGCCTGGCTGTCGGACGCCGCGTGTTTCGTGGGAGGATTCTGCACCGATCCGGCGTGGAGCAAGACGCTCTTCGTGGTCCTCTCCGACCCTTCATACGCGGACCTCTTTCCCGCCGAACTCAAGGCGGATCTCGATGAGTGCATACCCTGGACGCGCGCCCTCGTGGGCGGCCCTGTCATGTACGGGGGCAGGTTGGTGGACATGGAAAACCTTCTGCTGGAAAGGCGCGAGGAGTTCCTGATCAAACCCGCCCGCAGCTACGAGGGGCGGGGACTGCTGGCAGGCGCCCACAGCAGCCGGGACGCCTGGGAATCACGCGTCAAGGAGGCCCTGCGTGCGAAGAACAGCATCGTTCAGGCGTTCCTGCGACCCGACCCCGAGAGCATTCCCGGACTGGGGCGCGTCTTCGTCCAGCCCGGCGCGTACGTCCTGGAGGGGAAACTGGCGGGATATCTGCCTCGGGTGAGCCCCACGGAACTCATAACGCCGGGGGTCGCCGAATACTACTGCCCCGTCGGCGTGGAAGTCCCCTGGTAAAACGGCTCGCTTCTGCCCCGGAAGGCGGCGGAGAGAGAAAAAGGAGAACCCGCCTGGGCGTTCCCCCTTGTTTCTCCAACTCTCGGATGGGGCTATTCCGGCTTCACGCCGAGGAAGGCGCCGCCTGCCTTTATCAGGTAGCCGTTTTCGACATCCTTGCCGCCGAGGACCCTGTTCAGCAAGGCGTCCGCCTTTTCGCGGTCGCCGTGGAGGACGTAATAAGCCGCAATGTCCATCAGGTAGTCGGTGTCGTCGGGTTGCTTCTGAAGGACCTTGTTGAAGGCGGATTCGGCCTTGTCCCAGTCTCCGGCCTGAAAGTAGATGTGCCCGATCTGCAGCCAGTCGTCGGCATCGGCTTCGGCGGTGGTGACCTTCTGGATGATGGCTTCTCCCTGGGCCTTGTCGCCTGAAAGGTAATAAATGCGGGCGATAGAAAGTTTCTCCCAGTTGTCGCCCGCCTGCTTCAGGGCGGCATCCAGCAGGGCCTTGCCCGCTTCCTCGCCCTTTTTGCCCTTGTAGAGAGCCTTGTAATCGACCCTGGGTTTGGGCTTCGTTTTTTTCTGTATCTTCTGGGAGGCGGCCTTCTTGGCCTGGGTCTTCTGAGGTATCACTTTCTCGACGGGCTTCTGGGGGGCCGCAAGGGCCGCGGCCGTCAGCAGGCCGGCGGCGAGCAATACCAGTAGTCTGTTCATCTTGTTCTCCTCTTCGGAGTTTCGCGGCCGCGCCGCTCGCTCCGCTGCGTAGCTGCACCTTCTCACTTGTTCGTTCGAATCTGCTGAAGACAGGTGTACACGAGATCGGTGAGGAGCGCAACAGCTATCCACCCGGATCGGGAAAATGGACCACCTGGAATGCGCGCTTGCAGTAAAAGTGCTATAATAATTATACACCTTTTGATACAGCACCTGTGGGCGGGCGCACGCCCCCACTCGAAGGTCAACGGAGACGGGACGATCCGCCGCTGTAAAGGCGGGGGTTCATCAGGCGGCGGACGGCGGAAAGCGCATCTCTAATCGGTTTATTGCGAGGGCGCCATGCACTGGATCGACTACGGGATCATCATAGGGTACATGGTGGTTGTATTCGCCATCGGGGCGTTCTTCTTCAAGCGGCAGACCAAGGTCGACGAGTACTTTGTCGGCGACCGTAAGATGGGCGCCCTGCACGTGGGGCTTTCGGTCGTGGCCACGGACGTGGGCGGCGGATTCTCCATAGGGCTGGGCGGATTGGGCTATGCCATGGGGCTTTCGGGTTCGTGGCTGCTGTTTACGGGCTTCATCGGCGCCTTGCTCGCATCGGTCCTGCTCATTCCAAAGGTCAAGAAGCTCGGCGACCAGCGGAAGTTTCTCACGTACCCCGATTTTCTCGAATGGCGTTACGACGGCAAGACGAGGCTCGTCGCCGCGGTCGTGTCCGGCATCGGGTATGCGGGCTTCGTGGGGGCGCAGATCCTCGCGGGGGGAAAGCTCTGTTCGGCGGCCTTCGATGTGGACCTCGTAACTGCCGTGATGATAATGGCGGGGGTCGTTATTTTCTACACCGCCTTCGGCGGAATGGAGGCCGTCATCTACACCGACACTTTCCAGTGGGGCGTTCTCCTCATCGGCCTGGCCTTTTTCGCGCTGCCTTTCGCGTACTTCGAGGTAGGGGGCATGGTACATCTCAGAGAGGTCTTGCCGGCGGCGCACTTCAGCCTCACCAACATCACATGGAAACAGTTTTTCACGTGGATGTTCACGATCGTTCCCATCTGGTTCGTCGGCATGACGCTGTACCAGCGAATCTACGCCACGAGGGACCTCAAGACCGCCAGGCGGGCCTGGTACCTGGCCGGGTTGCTCGAGTGGCCGGTCATGGCCTTCCTCGGCGTGACGCTGGGCATGTTCTCGAGGGTGATGTACCCGAGCGTGGAGGCGGAGATGGGGCTCCCGCTTCTCATAAGGAATGTTCTGCCCGTGGGCGTTATGGGTTTGGTGATAGCCGCTTACTTCGCGGCCATCATGTCCACCGCGGACAGCTGCCTCCTGGCCTCGGTGGGCAATATCATCAACGACGTCTACCAGAAGTACGTCAACCCCGGCGCCGGCGAGAACCGCGTACTCTGGTTCAGCCGCACGACGACCGTACTGGTGGGGGTCGCATCCGTGTCGCTCGCGCTGCTGGTCCCCACTGTCCTCGATGCGATCCTGCTCTCGTACGCGTTCATGGTGTCCGGGCTCTTTGTCCCGACCCTTGCAGGGCTCGTGTCCAGACGTGGTTCCTCCACCGCCGCGCTGTGGAGCATCGTCGCGGGGGGAGGAACCGCCGTGTTTTTCGAGGTTTTTCCCTCCTTGAACCCCCTGAGGGAGAGCATCCTGGTTGCCCTGCCCGCCTCTCTGCTGATTTTCGTCGTTCTCACGGTTCTGTTTCCACGACGTGGAACCGTGGATGAGATACGGGCGTAGCGTCCTGGCCTGCGATTCTCAGTAGCGGTACACGGCGGCTATCGGTCCGCCGCCCGGCACCTCGACGGGCTCCACCGCGTAAACCGTGCTTTCGTGGATGAAGCTCTGAATGGCCGCCGCGTCGAGGAGGTCCTCGTCCCCTTCCACATAGTCCTCGTTAATGTCCACGCGCCTCGATTTGGGCTCGATGCGGCCCCAGCGATGGGCCCCTACCGCCACGAAGAGGGACTCGACGCGGCCGTCGCAGGCGGCGAGGACGATTTCCTTCAGGTCCTGCCCCGCGAGCCCCGTTCCGAGACGTTTCATGTACCGGTCGGCGGCCTTTTTCTTTGATGCCTGAAAAATGGGGCTGACGATCTTCCAGGCTTTGGAGTGGAGCCTGGTCCCGTCGATTCCGTCCGGGTTGCCCAGGATGCCTGTCTCCAGAAGGTGCGGGTGCCTGCTGATTCCCCTGTAGATGGCCATGACGTAGTCCACTGCGGCGATCACCATGGGCGCCTGGAGGTCCCGGATGTGCGCCAGGACGCCGTCGTCGACCAGCTTGAGAAAACGGGCGATTTCCTCCTTGTTGTCGTCGACCCCGGCACCGTGCCCATGGAATGCCGCTTCGCCGGCGCCGCCGCGTTTGGCAGGCCCGCCCCGGGTGCGGAACTGGAGCGAGCGTTCCTTCCAATCGTGGCCGAGCGCGTCGGACAGGCTTTTGGGCACCTCCGGCAGTTCGACCTGGGCGGCGCGCAGGCGGTCGGCCTCGAAGAGGCGCACGTTGTTCTGGCTGAGCGCGAGTATGAAGAAGGTGCCGTTGCCGCTGAGAAGCGGGAGCAGGGGCTTGAGGTGAAAGCGCTGCGAAATGACGGCGAGTTCCTTGAAATCGAGTGGGAGGTTGTAGCTGCGGAACACCCCCGGGGAGAGAAAGACGGCGAGACCTTCGCTCTGATGGCGCCAGAATGAAGGGTCTTCCAGCAATGCGCGGGCGGGCGCCGCCAACCTGTCCACGGCCGGTTTGTCCATGCCGCCCGTCCGAAGCCGGTCTTCCGTTTTCCTGAGGAGGTTCTTGAAGCGTATCGAATCCTGTTGGATGTCGGGACCTGCCCTGTGGGTCGGTAGGTAGATGGAGACGCAAGGGGTTCCGGCCTCGGCGAAGAGGACTTCGAGTTCCATGCGGTCGAGCACGCTCATGGGGTCTCCTTATGCAATGGCTTTGCACGTTCAGGGATTGAGGTGGTTTATCGCTTGTGAGTCGTCTGGCGCGGAGGTATGACGGCGCTCCTGCACTCGGATTTTCACCGCGGCTATCGACAGAACTCTCTCGTCCGCTGATTCGATCATCGCCGTCTTTCCCTTCGCCGATACGACCGACTGCTCGGTCCGCCGGCCGTCCCGCCATGCCCATGGAGAAAGAAATCATCAACTTGGTTACAATATAGTGCCCAGCGGCGCGGGGGGCACTCTTCGAAATAATGCATCGGGCTTGTCGTTGGCCGTAATATTGGTGGGGTTGGCGATCCGACGCTTTTCGATCCGGATGCTCGACGGAGGTCTCAGATGGAAGCCTTGATCATCGTGGACGTGCAAAACGACTTCTGCCCCGGCGGGGCCTTGGGCGTCAGGGGCGGCGACGAGGTCGTGCCGTTCATCAACCGCATCAGGGACCGGTGGGAACTCGTCGTCTTAAGCCAGGACTGGCACCCGGCGGACCACTCGAGCTTCGCCTCCAACAATCCGGGCAGAGAGCCCGGAGATATCATCAAAGCAGGCGGCATGGACCAGATCATGTGGCCGGACCACTGCGTCCAGAACACCCACGGATCGAGGTTCCATCCCGACCTGGACGTGAGGGCGGGCGATCCCGTCATCCGGAAAGGCGAGCTGAGGGAGGTGGACAGCTACAGCGCCTTCCTGGACGTGGACGGCAAACACGAGACCGGCCTGAGGAGACTGCTCCGGAGTCGTGGCGCAGAAACTCTCACCATCGCCGGCCTGACCACGGACTACTGCGTCAAATTCTCCGTGCTGGACGCTCTGAACTTCGGCTTCACGGTGACCGTTCTCAGCGAGGGCTGCCGGGCCGTAAATCTGCACCCCGGCGATGATGAAAGGGCCTTCGTGCAAATGGTCTCGGCGGGAGCGGTCGTCGAATAGCCGGAGAAGTTCATGGGCGCGGCCGGGCCGAGCCTCGGGACCCGGAAACCTCCAAGTTGCCTCGATTTCACCGTTATGGTATTATTACTTCTACGAAAATCAGAGCTTCGAACCATCGCCCGTTATCCGATTCAATCCGTGAAGTTCTGTCATTCAGACCGGGAGGCCCTGGAACAGGGCGACGGACGATGACTCGGGACGTGTTTCCACCCACTGCCTGTTGCACGAATGTGCAGCATTATCGAGGAGGTTCCCATGGCAGAAACTGCAGCGGATAACATTCAGGCTCCGAAACTGGAAATTCTACGCATCGACAACGTCGACGGGTTTCCGGACTGGCTCGACAAAGACGGATTGGCCACATTCCTCCACGAGAGCCTCAAACCCTACGAAGATGCCATGCCGGACATCCACAAGGGCCTGGACTACGCGCTGTCCGAGAAGCCGGGTGAGGGCGGTTTCGTGTTGGTGGGCAGAGTCAACGGCCGGCTGTCGGGTTCGCTCGTGATGCTCCAGACGGGAATGTCGGGCTACATACCGGAAAATATCCTGCTTTTCGTCGCGGTCAGCCCGGATTCGCGCGGAAAAGGCCTGGGCCGACAGATAATCGAGCATGCGATTGCCGGGTGCAAGGGCGACGTGAAGCTGCACGTCGAGTACGACAATCCCGCCAAGCGCCTTTACGAGCGGGTCGGATTCACCTCGAAGTACGCCGAAATGAGGTTCGTCCGGTGAACAGGATAACCCTCAACATCCAGGCCCTGCGGCACAACCTGGGTGTGGTCAACGGCTGGGTCAGGAGCCACGGCGCCTCTTTGACGGTGGTCACCAAGGCGCTGTGCGGTCATGAGCAGGCCCTCGTCCAGCTCCACCAGCTCGGCGTGTCTTCCATGGGGGATTCACGCCTCGCGAACCTCGAAGTGATCTCCAACGTCTTGCCCGGCGTCGAAACGTGGTATCTCCGGCCGCCTCACCGCTCGGCCATAGCCGAGATCGTCGAGCTGTCCGACGTGTCGCTGAATACGGAACTCGCGGTGATCAAGGCCGTCAACGAGGAGGCGGCCCGCCAGGCGCGGACGCACCACGTCATCATCATGGTGGAACTCGGGGATCTCAGGGAGGGCATTCTGCCCGGCTCGCTCATCAAGCTCTACAAGGAGATCTTCGACCTGTCCAACATCGAAGTGCTAGGTATCGGCGCCAACCTGGGATGCCTGACCGGCTGCGTTCCCAACTTGGACCAGCTCATGCAGCTCGTGCTCTACCGGGAACTCCTGCAGCTCAAGTTCGACCGCAACCTGCCGCTTATTTCCGCCGGGTCCAGCGCGGTGCTTCCTCTCATGCTCGACGGCCGCCTGCCCAGGAGCGTCAACCACTTCCGGGTGGGCGAGTCCATACTGCTCGGGACGGATCTCGTGAACGGCGGGACCATCCAGGGCCTTCGCGACGACGGAGCCATCCTGGAGGCCGAGGTCATCGAAATCCAGGAGAAGGGTCTCATCCCACTCGGGGAGACGACGGACATGACGCCGTTCACCCCTGTCGGCGAGGAGGAGGCATTCACGCCCGGGCAGCGCGGCTACCGTGCCCTCGTAACGGTGGGGCAGCTCGACACGGACATCGGCGGGCTCACGCCCATCAATCCCGAGTACAAGATAGCGGGGGCAAGCAGCGACATCA
>Ga0315535_1002098_pt1 | contig 12990 bp, 13 predicted proteins | sample SalMarSW160220MG_2_FD_203092 | JGI IMG/M metagenome (GOLD analysis project Ga0315535, IMG submission 203092) | Salt marsh sediment microbial communities from the Plum Island Ecosystem LTER, Massachusetts, United States - Salt Marsh Sediment SW1602-20 ...
TTGGAAACTGTTTTGTCCAAACATCAGATGGAGGCTACGCTGTAGTTGCAACTTTAGAAGACAGCTACGCTCCGCCCCATACAGGAGGCATCCACAACTACACCTACCTGATTATCAAGATGAACTCGTCAGAAACGATTCAGTGGGAAAGAGAGGTTCCTCTATATAGAGAGGCCAGGTCAATTTCTCAAACGAGAGATGAAGTTTATATCATTGTCGCTTCGGCAGATGTCTTGAAGACGGACAGTCAAGGAAATATTCAATGGAGCAAGGCGTTCGGCATGCAGATACTTTGCGTATTCCAAGCCAGTGATGAAGGCTACGTTGTGGTGGGCACAAGACCCCCTATATTTCTTCAAACTCTGAAAGAGGCAGGTTTATCATCAAAATCGACGAAAGTGGCAATATAGTGTGGAATGAAACGCTTGCAGCTTACGAGCCGGTAGGTCAAGGTCTTTATGGTGACACTCTTACTCATACAACGACATTTGACATTGGAGAAACTGGCAATGGGGGCTACGTCGCTGTAGGCACGTGGTCGGATGGTGGCTATTGGTCGTTTACCACTAACCTCTGGCTAATCAGGACAGATTCTAATCGAAAACTTCAGGTGAGTAAAACCTACAACCTGTTCAACGTTCCTAGCGGGAGTCCATCGTCCGAATCGGCCAAGTTGTTTGACATCAAAATTTACGTAACGCGGGATGATGGTTTAATCCTTTGCGGAGGAGTAGCCCGCGAGGAATATTATTCTCCTTGGCTTGCGAAAATCAGTTCAACCGGAACCGTTGAGTGGAGTCGTGAATACCCTAAGGGTGTGAGCGATAGAGGTCCTTTTGTTTCGGTGGTGGAGACTGGGGATAGAGGCTTTTTTGCGGTGGGAAGTGACCGTTATGATAATCCAACGGTTCCGCTACTGGTGAGGACCGATGGTGTTGGTAATGTGCGGTGGAAAGTGATGGGGCATACTGGTTTTTTGGACGAAGGTTACGTTCAGTCGGGGATGGTGACAAGTGGGGGTGCGTTTGTGGTTGTGGGTCAGGTGAACGATAGTGTTTGGCTTGCCAAGTTTGCTACTGAATCACAGTTTTGGAGTTCTGCGGTGCTGACCACAGCTGGCTTAGTGGCGGTGGCTGTTGTCGGCATAGACCTGATAAGGTACTTCAAGAGAAGAAGGATAGGTGCATGAGGAAAACTGCCTCGGCAACCGCAACCATCACTTTGGTAGCCATCCTCACGCTGTTGTTGGCTTTTTTCTCGGCAGCGCCAACTTACGCCGCCGCATCGTGGAGCGTGCAAGCAGTGGATGCAAATGCTTTAGGCATTGGGAACGGCTATTGCCCCATCGTAGTGGACTCTAACAACATTCCCAGCATAGCTTATACCGGCTATGACAAACAAGGAGATTTAGCTTTGGTGAAGTATGCAAGATGGAACAGTTCCCTCGGCGGCTTAAGCACCCAAAGAATCACCACCGGCTTCGTAACCGACATGGCATTAGACTCATCCAACAACCCGGTCATACTTTGCGGGTCCGGAGGCTTACAGTACGTTACTTGGAATAGAACAGGCTGGGCATTCCAGAAAGTGGACGACGGCAACTACGGAGTCCTAGCCTTCGATTCAAATGGCAACCCCCACGTAGCCTACACTGACAGCATTACAGTCAAATACGCGAGCCGCAGCGATTCAGGCTGGACAACAGAAACCGTAGACAATGGCACAGCAATCCCTTATTTCATGTCTCTGGCGTTAGACTCGAACGACAAACCCTACATACTGTACAGCAACCCAGACTTGAAGTTAGCCACGCTGGAAAACTCGGTTTGGAACATAGAAACCGTTTCTTTGCCGGATACAATAAGGGGCGTTGGCAACATGGTTCTAGATTCAACAGGGCACCCTCACCTTATTTACAACCGTTTCGTTGACTATGTCTCCACGATCATGTATGCCAATTGGAATGGATTTTCTTGGAAAACAGAGACCGTGATTTCATTTCAATTGTTTTCAAGCGGGCCAATCGGTTCCTTGGCGTTAGACTCGCTTGATTACCCGCACATCAGCTACGTCGACGGGGTGACACTGATGTACGCGGGCTGGACAGGCGCAGAATGGAACATCCAAACCGTGTACACAGACCTCCCCGCTCATGGACCATCCTACTTGGCGTTAGACTCCAATCGCGTTCCCCACATAAGCTTCCGTGCATCTATCCCCGGCGGAGGCGGCAGATCCATGTACATGATGTATGCTGTAGCTACGGAGCCGGTGCCGCTTGCTTCACCGCTCCTTCTAGCCCTCCCATTACTGTTGGCTCTGGCGGCGATCACTATCGGAGCAGTCGTAGCTATCGTTTACGCTGGAAGAAGAAAACGTAAACACTAAATTCTTGTTTGCTCATTTTCGCTTTCTAAACGACTTTTCTCTATAGCCAAAAATAGAATAGTTTATCCTAAAGCATGGAAAGAAATGTGGAACTTCTGGCTATTCTTCGTTTTTTCCGAGCAGTTCGTCGTAGTTTCCCGCGTCGATTTCTTCCTGCACTTCACGCGGGTCTTTGCCTTCAACCGTCACGCCCATGCTCACGCAGGTGCCCAGCATCTCCTTGGCGGCGCCCTTCAAAGTCTGCGCCAAAAGCTGAGGCGCCTTAATCTTGGCTATGCGTATCACCTGTTCCATGGTGAGGTCGCCCACCTTCGCCGTGTTAGGCGTTCCCGAGCCTTTCTCAATCTTCAATTCGCTCACGATCAGCGCGGAAGCGGTGGGAGTGCCAACCGTAACCTCGAAAGTTTTGTCTTCGACATCAACCGCCACTTTCACAGGAACCTTCATGCCCGCGTAATCTTTCGTTAACTCGTTAATTTTGGTTACAACCGCCATCGTGTTGACGCCTAAAGGTCCAAGAGCAGGACCCAACGGCGGACCCGCGTTCGCTTGCCCTCCGCTAACGAGCAACTCTACAACTTTCTTTTCAACCATTTATGCTCCACCCCTTGCAGTTTTTGATTTCTCAACCAACTTCACGTAATCCGAGTGAACCGTAATCGGCAAAGTAAACGTCGCCTCCAACAACTCAAGCGTAACCTCAGCCTTCGACTTATCAATGCGCGTTATCTTCGCGCGCATGCCCTTGAACGGTCCACCAGTAATCTCCACAACGTCATCCTCGCTCAGGTCTTCTATAACTGGCTTCCTGATGATGTAGCGTTCAATCTCGGCGAAACTCACCAGACCCGGAATTCGAGACCGCACATGCCGCACTCCAGCTATGGCTTCCTCCACCAAGTGAGGACCATCCGCTTCTACGAAAATATACCCTTTCAACGTGTCAGGAACAAGTAAAGCTTTAATTGGAATGTGAGTCATCTCAACCTTCGCGGCGACAAGCCTAGCTACGTTACGCTCTTGCCCCGTGGTAGTTTTAACCACGAAAATCTTGGTTGAAAACTGCTCCTCTTTCTTCTCCATAAGCGCTCTTCCTTCTAAGCCGCCGATGCTGTTGCGCCGCCTGCCGCAAGAGACAAAAGTTTAATCACGAAACCGACGAGCCCAATGACGCCTATGCCGAGAATGCTAATTTTTATCGATAGCCAAAGCTCAGTTCTTCCCGGTTTCACCGCTAACTTCAACGTTCTCGCAGCTTGAGATAACCATGACCTTATGCCCATATTTACCGACACTCATCATTTCATTAAGGAATAATAAACGTTACTATAAGCTTTAAGGTTTAAAACGTAACTGCACCGTAACTATTAACATTTATAGCCTTCAGAAGGGCATCAAAAAAAGAAAAGGGAACTTGGTTACTGGTTGTGATTCACTGTCACTGTTGCATATGCCAGTGCAGTATTTCCTGAAGCGTCAGTGGCTTGATACGTTATCGTGTAGACACGCCCCATGTCGTTGCCTGATCTTTCCGCTCTGAACTCGAAAGTGTAGTCACCCAAAATCACTATATCGTTGACTGTGTTGCCGTCGCCTTTTCCATTGTCAGGTTCATTGCTTGTGATGGACACAAACGTGACTGTTGGCGCGGGGTCAACTGCATCTTGAGCTGTAACGGTGGCTTCCACCTGCACGTACTTGTGGTTCGGCGGCCATAGAGAATCGGGCGTTACTGACACCGTTATCTCCGGTGGCGTGGTGTCGACAACCGTGACTGTTGCATTGTCGCTGCCAGTGTTGCCTGCTTCGTCAGTCGCATCTAAAGTGACTATATGAGTGCCGAGGTTAAACGTGTAAACAAGCGCTGTGTCTGATACGTTGGTTTCCGTTTTCAGCACCATGCCGTTCTCGCTCCAGGTGAAGTTAAATCGCGTTGCAACATTGTCCGTGGCGGTTCCGTTGAGCATGACCTGCGTTCCCGCATGGGATTCCTGCTCCACGGTTACGTCTGGTCCGGCATCAACAACAGGCGCTGTGGTGTCCGCTAAGACTTCGATGTTGACGGTGTCTGTGGCGTTGTATTGCCCATCACTGACCATTAGAGTGACCGTGGTGTTTCCTACCGGGAAGAGCGCAGTTGGAGTTACGCCTGTTGCAGAGCCGCCCGTCCAATTCCAGGTGTAAGTGAGCGTGTCGTTGTCTGGGTCGCTGGAGCCTGTGCCGTTCAGGGTGACCATTGCGCCTTGCAGGCTCGTTTGCTCAAGGGTTTGGTCAGGTCCTGCGTCGGCTACCAGCGGCTGGTTTTCAGTCACTGTTATTGCGGCTATGTCGGTTTCGGTTTGGTTTAGGTTGGAGTTGAACTTGACCGTGAGCGTAGCGTTATAAACGCCTGGTGTCGTGTAAACGTGGGTTGCGTTCAGCAGGTCTGGGCTGGTGCCATTCACTAACGTGGTGTTGTCGCCGAAGTCCCAAGTGACCTGTATGATTGAAGTAGCGTTTTCGGTGGTTGTGCCGTTGAATACGGTGGTTTCTCCAGTGTACACTTGTTGGTCTGGTCCAGCGTCTACGTCACCTTGGGCTCGAATCGCCAACAAAGGCAAAAGCACCGCACTTGCTAACAGAAGAATCAGCAAAATTGTTTTCTTCTTCATTTAGGAGTCTCCTCTCTCCTTTAACTATAAAGGCTAGATCGCGAGAATAAACATCACGCGCACTTATCTTCTATAACAATCTTCTATATGAACAAGCATATTTCTCAAACCTTCCTGTACGAAAGCCCAGCCTCTTCCAGCGCCTTCAGCAACCGCGGCTTGTCCGCGCTCTTCATGCCTTTCCAATCAAGAACCGCACCCTCAACTTTCTCCAGCGTCCTGTCCACGCACTGACGAAGCATTTCAGCGTCCACCAACGGAACAGCATACTTAGGAATCATGTGCCCAAAAACCGCCTCGCCCTCCAACGCCATGCGAGTAAACCGCGCATTGTAATGCGTTCCGCCTACACCCAGAACCGCCGTTTCCTCGGAAGCCGCGAATTTGCCGATTGCCGACATGGCAGCGTGAGCAACAGCTTCTGCAGCTTTAGCGTCGCGCCACTGCTTCGGTGAACTGCCTAACTCCACAAACATGGCTGGCGCGTTAAGCGATGGACCGTGATGGGTGCACTCGTAAGAAACTTCATACGCCAGATTCATGCCTTCTTTGAAGAAAGCAAGCGCCTTCAGCGCGTCGCGCATGGCGGCGGCTGGTGAAATGGAAACTTGTCGGGGTAATCCTCCGTATTTCGCTGCGCCGATGTTTCCAGGTGTGTGCACGGAGAGCGTGGGCTTGCCGCTTGTGCTGCTGTGCCGCGAAATGAAGACGATTAGGCTTGGTTTAGTGAAGCTGTCCGTGAGGGTTTGCGCGTTAATTGCCTCCTCGCTAAGCACGACCAGAGTAACGTCTTTCCTGTTCACCTGCGCGGAGTAAACAGGGTTTTTCTGAAAACTGACGCCCGTTACCTTGAAAGGGTAGTGGTCCAGAACTTGGCGTGCTATGTTTAAGCCTGCAGGGTCCTTGTTCGAGGCGACAAGCAGAATCACGGTTTCAGCCTTCTAACTAAAAGTGGAGTTTTGCGAGAAAAAGGTTTCCATAAAGCTTATTTGCTTAACTCGGTTCACCCTTTTCTGTGAGAGGCTGAAGAAAAATGCGCCTGATTAACTTCAAGGAACTGTCCCCTCAGCAGCTTACCGCATTCATCGACAAGGGCATCGAGGTAAAACGCAACCCTGAGAAGTACGCGAAAGCCTTAGCGCACAAGTCTCTGGCTTTGATTTTCCAGAAAACCTCCACCCGAACCAGAGTGGCGTTTGAGGTGGCGATGACCCAGCTTGGCGGACACGCACTGTACCTTGACTGGAGAACAACAAACTTCACTCTGGCGGACATCTACGACGAGGCCCAGTATCTGTCACGCAACGTCGACGGCATAATGGCGCGGCTGCTCCGAAACGCGGACCTGCAGAGGATGGCGAAAGCGTCACGTGTTCCCGTAATAAACGGCTGCGACGAAAAGTATCATCCAAGCCAAGCCATTGCTGATTTGATGACGATTAAAGAGAAGAAAGGAGCGCTGAAGGGCGTGAAACTAGTTTTCATAGGTGTCCATAACAACGTGTGCAACTCGCTGATTGAGGCATGCACCAAGACAGGAGTGGAGCTTACCACGGTGACGCCGCTTGTTAACGACTACGCGCGTGATGAGGAGCTACTGGAGGATGCAAAAAAAACCGGGTTGTGGAAAACCACGCTAGACGTGAAATCGGCTGTTGCGGACGCGGATTTCGTTTACACCGACACGTGGATTGACATGGAGTTCTTCACAGACTCGAACTTCGCGAAGAAAAAAGCGGAGCGCCTCAAACTCATGATGCCCTACCAGATCAACAAGGAACTTCTCAAAGGCAGTAGCGCCTACGTAATGCATGATATGCCTATTCACAGGGGATACGAGATAAGCGGAGACGTAGTTGAAGACGCACGTTCCGTAATATACAAGCAGAGCGAAAATAGGCTTTACTCGGCAAAAGCCATACTGCTAAAGCTGATAAGCGGCTAAACCGTCTCTGCGCAAGCCATCATCCTTCATGGCACTTTAGTTTTTTTTTCGCCGTTCCGCCTTGGCGCTTAGGGCTTAACGTGCTCGTTAAGGGTCATGTCCGTGTAGAGGCTCATTGTGTAGTTTATCGTTGACGACTGCAAGGAAACGGTTTCCTGCATCGTGGATTTTATCTGGCGTAACGTCCCGTATTCCATGTATATTTGATAATTCAAGTGTATGTCCGTTTTAGTTGTCAAGTTCATGCCCATGGTGGTCATTGAAGGGTTGTAGCTCATGCTTAGGTCGTGGCTTTTGATGTCTATTCTGAAAACCTTGTAAGTGCCCGCAGGCACAGTGAGGTCTTCAATGCCTCTGAACGTCATTGTTAAGCCTCCAGTCATGCCTATGCTTGAGATGGCGCTTGGGAATGGGACGTCTATGCTGTCGCCTACTTTGGCTTCTGACTTGCTTAACAGTTGAGTGAGGTAAGAATTGCTGTCGAAGCTGGTGTCAGGAATCTCATGTTCTGTACCTCCAACGTTGAAGAGGTAAGTGGAACAGCCTGTTTTGTTCATTCTCTGCAGCATCGAAAACTTGAGCGACTTATCAAATAGCATCATGATCGTGGTTTGGTTCAGAGTATAATATTCGCCATCGAAAGCAATTACCTCTACGGTCTGCTTTGCACTCACGCTCGTATCATTGAACCATCCCATCACTGCATATGATCCCGTTAAATCAGGGTCGTCAAAAGACAGGGTCATTGTGGTATCATAAACCATCTTCTCACCCACCTCATAATCAACATTCAACGGTATCGTGGCTGCGCCCTGAGGAATCAGAAGAGCAACGGCAACGACCGCGACCGCAACAGCGTATAGTTTTTTTCCAAACCTCTGGCTGCCTCCTGTTGACAACTCAGGTTGGCTCGGAGCGGAAGGAGTTTCAGACGGAACAGAATTGACTCTATTGAATTTGATTTTGATTCACCCGATTACACTAATCGCATAAGTGCCTATTAGCTTTATTGATGTAACAGAAGTTACCCCAAAGGAACATCACCAAGAACAACTTAGGCGTCATGAAATTTCTTGCATGTAAAGTTTGAAAAGTTTTTATTCGTAGGTAATCAGTAGTTGGTTGATGTCTGGCAAAGAATTTTTCGTTAGCCGTTACAAACAGTTAGGTTGGGACTTTGAAGATGTCCAGCCTAGGCAAGCCATCAGGATAAACGTTGCCAACGCGAAGGGGAAAAACGTTAAAGGAAGACTGCACGCCATAGGCGTTCAGCTTGAGACGATTCCTTTTCTCGAAACGGGCTACTGGGTTCGCAGCAGCAAAGTTTCCGTGGGCGCCACCGCCGAATATCTTTTGGGTTTCTACTCGATTCAGGAAGCCGCAGCGCAAATCCCCGCAACGCTATTCACCAGCTTGAAAGGCAGAACCGTGCTTGATGCCTGTGCCGCTCCAGGCGGAAAAACTGTGCAGCTGGCGGATTTGATGGAGAATACTGGCGTGTTGGTGGCTTTGGATGTTAATAAACGGCGACTGGCTGCTTTGTCAAATCACTTGGAACGATGTCACGTGAGCAGCGCAGTTGTTTACAATCTTGACGCGAGACAGGCTTCACGGCTAAACTTGAAGTTCGACAGGATTCTATTAGATGTTCCATGCTCTGGAAATTTCGTTGGGGAAAAAGACTGGTTTAAGCGAAGAACTCTGGTGGATGTGAAGCGAAACGCGAAACTGCAGAGAGAAATATTAACCGAAGCCACAGCGTGTCTGCGCGATGACGGGGAAATTGTTTACTCAACGTGTTCTCTGGAGCCTGAAGAAAACGAAGTTAACATAGACTGGGCAGTAAAGCACTTGGACCTCCAGATTGAAGAGGTTAACTGTCACGGCGGAAAAGGGTTAACTGAAGTTTTCGGAAACCGCCTAGATATTTCAGTAGAGCGGTGTAGGAGAATTTGGCCCGCTGAAACTCAAGGCTTTTTCGTCTGCAAACTCAAGAAGCAGGTGAGCAAACTATGAAGTCAATACTTAAATTTGCGTTTCAGCTCGGCGCCAAAATTTCCTTAAACGCTGACTTCATTGTTGAAAAAGGCGGTCGCTACTTCCTTCTGAACAAGGCTTTGCTGAAGATCGCTCGTAAAGACTTCTATTATGCAGGAACATATCTGGGAAAAGTTAAGAACGGCAAGTTTTTCCCGAGTTTCAACTTGTTAATGATGCTTGCAAAAGGTGAAGCTAACAAGATTGTTGTTGAAAAGAAAGCAGCATGGCTGTTTATTTGCGGCAGAGACGTTTTCCGAAAGGGAATAGTGACTTTGCGTGGTTCGCGGAGGAAAGGGGATCACACGTTGGTGTTGAACGAGTTTGGAGCGTGTTTAGGCTTTGGCAAGATAGTCAGTCGCTTGGATGGAGCGGCAAAGGAGACTGAAGTTGCCGTTAAGAACGTTTTAGATGTGGGGGATTTTTTGCGCAGGGAAGCTTAGAAAAAGGGCTTGACTTCTTGCAACCTATATAAACTAACCCGCGCATTCTTCCAGCTATTTACGTATTTTTTGAACGTTTATCTACAGAATAGAGCGATAAACTTATATATGTTTATGATAACTCTGACTTCCATAACATATGAAAATCAAAAGACCAAAACTAATATGAGGATATGTAAAAAATGAAAAACTTCAAAGACACAGTTTGGAAAGAAAACGTGGAACACGCAGTCAAAGAGATAAAAAAATACGAAATAAAATTCGTAAGACTCCAGTTCACCGACATCAACGGCATCATAAAAAACTTGGCAGTATCCTCCAAAAACATCGAAGCCATCTTTGAAAACGGCCAGTCCTTTGACGGTTCATCAATAACAGGCTACAGACCAATCGAAGAATCCGACATGGTCTTATTCCCAGACCCAACAACCTTCGCGGTTCTGCCGTGGCGAGCAAAAGAGAAATCCTCATGCAGGCTCATCTGCGACGTGTATACCCCAGATAACGAACGCTTTGAAGGTGACCCACGATACATACTCGAAAGAGCACTGGCAAAGGCCAAAGACGCAGGATTCAGTTACATATGCGCCCCAGAGCAGGAATTTTTCATAGTAAAAGAAGACGGCACCGAAGCCCCCAAACCTATAGATTTAGCTGGATACTTCGACTTCCATCCTGGCGACCTCACCGATGCAATTCGGCGAGAAATAGCCGACACAGCTGAGGAATTCGGTATAGAAATCGAAATCTCCCATCACGAAGTAGCCTTAGGGCAGAACGAAATAGACTTCAAGTACGATGATGCCCTCACCACTGCTGATAGAGCATTAACCATGAGGATGATTACCAAGATCGTCGCTGCGGCAAACGGTTACCTAGCTACTTACATGCCTAAACCCTTCCCAGGCATCAACGGTTCAGGAATGCACACACACCAAAGCCTGTGGAACGTGGCTGTGACTAAGAACATGTTCTACTCCAGTGACCCAGGTGCAGGTTTTCTGTCGCAAACAGCCATGAACTTCATAGGCGGACAACTCGCACACGGACGCGAAATGTGCGCACTACTCGCCTCTTGGCCCAACTCGTACAAACGCTTAGTGCCAGGCTTCGAAGCCCCAGTTTACCTTGCATGGGCGCACAAGAACAGGTCGCCACTCATCAGAGTTCCCAACTTCGGAGGAAGAAAAGCGGCTGCCCGATGCGAAATACGCTGTCCTGACCCGTCTGGAAACCCGTACCTTCAGTTCGCAGTTCTGCTCGCGGCAGGATTAGATGGCATCAAGAATAAGACCGACCCAGGCGAACCAGTGGAGCTAAACGTTTACGAAATGAGCTACGAGGAACGCAAAGAAAGAGGCATCATCTCACTGCCCGAATCCCTGAAAGAAGCGCTGGACGAACTGGAAAACAGCACACTAATGCGGGAAACACTCGGCGAAACTGCATTCGAAAACTTCCTGACCGAAAAACGCAAAGAATGGGACCTCTACAGAACGCAAGTGACCGAATGGGAAGTCGAAAGATACATCAGACGACTCTAAACAACCAAAGCCCCTTTTCAAGGGCTTAACCACTTTTCTATTTTGCCTTAACCCCTAATTTTCTCCAGCAACTTCGCAATTTCCACTGTGGCTTGCTCATGTTTCGCCAAATCTCGAACCACCACTGCGCCTTCTTTCAGTTCTCTTTCACCCACTATCACCGCATAGTCCACTTTTCGCCTGTCAGCATCCTCCAAAGCCTTAGCCATCTTTCGTCCCATAACCTCTAACTGCACCGAAACACCTGCTTCCCTGAGCATCTGCGAAATTTTCAACGCTTCCGCATTCAACTCTTGCTGCACGGGAATAACCACAGCGGTTTTCGCACGCCCCTTTGGCAACGCGGTTTTCTGCATCTGCATTGCAAGGGCTACGCGGTCTAAGCCATGCGCGACGCCCACAGCTGGTGTCGATTCGCCTCCAAAAACTTCAATAAGCCTGTCATACCGTCCGCCTCCGCCCAAAGCTACGTCCAGCTCCGGCACATTCACCTCAAAGATCATACCCGTATAATATTCAAGGCCTCTGGCGAACGCGGGCTCTACCGCTTCAACGGGACAGCCGCTTGCGGTGACAAGCTGCAGAATGTCCAGCAAGTTATTCGCTGCCGCTTCAGCCGCATCGTAACCCTTAACGTACTTTTTTATGTTCTCGGCTGTTTCGAACGGCGTGTCACCTTTCACCTTCAATAGTCCCTTGAGCGCTGTTCGACATTTCTCCTGCTTTACAAGCTCGAATGCTTGGTCAAATTCTTTCTTGTCCATGAGCTGCAGAACCGCATTTTGAACTTTGTCATCAATTTTTTCTTGGCTTAGAATTCCCCTTATCACGCCGATGTGCCCTATTTTGAACGCGTAGTCCTGTAATCCCGTGGCTTTCATGAAGGTGTTGGTAAGCAGTACCGCTTCTGCGTCAGCTTCGGGCTTGTTTGAGCCCATTAACTCAAAGTTTGATTGCCAAAACTCGCGGTAACGCCCGCGCTGAGGCTCATCGTAGCGGTAAACGCTGCCCACGCTGAAAACCCTCAGCGGCTTCGGCTCGGTTTTCAAGGCGGTTGTGGCTAGCCTCGCGATTGAAGCGGTGAATTCTGGTCTCAGTGCTACAGTGCGGTCGCCTAGGTCCTTGAAGGTGAACATGCGCTGGCGGATTTCTTCACCGGACTTGGCGCTTAACAGCTCGTACGGCTCAACTACGGGCGTTATGACTTCTCCGTAGCCGTAGAGCTCCGCTGTTTCTCGGGCTTTGGCAATTACGCGGTTCAGAATTGCGGCTTCTTCAGGCAGCAAATCGCGCATTCCGCGAACAGTTTGGAAAGTTGGCATAGCTAATTCTCCAAGATATTTTATATTTTAACGGAAGACTGGATAATAAAAGATATATGTTAGCTTTTAAATTCTCTCACATACTTATTTGGGACGTTTTTTGTTGTTGCTCATCAAGGGCAAGTTTTTTCCGTAGAAATAATAAGCTGCATTTATAGTGCGAGGCAAAACCATGACAGTATCATTTGTGGATGCACCTTCTTTTAGGTATAATTTTCGATGTTTGCTGCAAAACTGCACCAGGCTAGATGTAGCCATGGCTTATGTCAAGGTTGGCGGTTTGAAAACATTTCTAAATGCTTTAAATCGTAGCAATTTGATTAAAGAAAAAAAGCCGGTGCGCATAGTCTTCGGGTTATGTTCGCGGCAAGGAATAACAGATAAGAAATCTGCGCAACTTCTGCTAAAATTTTCACAGGAACAGAAGAATGTGACAGTTAAGAAATATAACAGTCCCAAATTTCATCCTAAACTTATGGTTTTTTATGGCAAGCCAAACAGTGTCCTAATTGGGTCTTCCAATCTTACAGCCGCAGCTTACAGCAAGAACGCTGAAGCAAACGTTATTGTAGAAGACCCTGAAAAAAAATTCATGGAAGCGGCAACCGGGTTCTTTGAAAAATGCTTTGACAATGCACCTTTTCTAGAACAAAAACATGT
>Ga0315535_1002099_pt1 | contig 12987 bp, 10 predicted proteins | sample SalMarSW160220MG_2_FD_203092 | JGI IMG/M metagenome (GOLD analysis project Ga0315535, IMG submission 203092) | Salt marsh sediment microbial communities from the Plum Island Ecosystem LTER, Massachusetts, United States - Salt Marsh Sediment SW1602-20 ...
ATCCCCTGGTCCTCCCTGATCGTCAGTGCTGTTTCGCATGCTTTATGGGTGTGGTGAAGGGCCATAGCAATCTTTTTGCGAACACGATGGTGCTTCATGCTGGCGCCAGGATGAAATCGCGGACCGCCTGGTTGAATACCTTGAAGTTTTCGATCATCACCATGTGTCCCGCGGAAGGCACCAGGACGACTGTGGCCCCGGGAATTGCTTTTTTCAAACTCTCTGAGAGGGAGGGAGGAGTGAGTTTGTCCTGTTCTCCACAGACGATCAGGCAGGAGAGCGAGATCCGGGAAATATCGTTCTTCCGGTCAAACCGGTCACAGGCGAGGAAGTCGTCATGGACGATGGACGATCCGGCTTCCTTCATCAATTGCGCACCTTGTCCGAGCAGAACAGGGTCTGCGTCAGGGGCGTAGGCGAACTTCATGATGGTCTCCACCGTTCCTTCAAACTGCTCCCTGAGACCTTGAAGGAGCGGGGGCGCCACTGGGAGCCGCGGCCCGGTGGCCGCGAGGATAATACCTGAAAGGGTTTCTGGATAGCGAAGTGCGACCTCCTGGACGATGGCCCCTCCCATGGAATGACCCATAAGGAACACCGGATTAATATCCAATCGGAGCAGGGTCTCATGGAGCCATGCCCCATAAGAAGCGATCGCATCCATGCCGGGTCCGCCTGTATTGCCGTGACCGGGCAGATCAAGGGCAAGCGTATTTATTTCTTTATCCAGGGGGCGTACCTGGCCCTGCCACATCTGGGCGCGCCCGCCCGCCCCGTGGATCATGAGCAGGGTCGGGAGACCTTCACGGTAACCGGACGGGCCTTCCATGAAGCCAACGTTCAGATTTTTCAGGATTTTAGCAGGGGAGGACAGAGACACCTCTCACCACCTGATGAGGGCGCTGCCCCAGGTCAGACCGCCACCGAAGACCGGGAGGCAAACAAGATCATTTTTCTTGATGCTGCCATCGCGGACCGCCTCATCGAAGGAGATAGCGCAGGAAGCGGAGGATATATTTCCATATTTATGGAGTGTCACGTAAAACCTTTCCATGGGTAGCTTGAGGGTTTTGGCTATGGATTGAAACATCCTGAGATTGGCCTGATGGGGGATAAACAAGTTGATATCTTCAACCGCCACCCGGTTAAACGTGGTCGCCTCTTTTATGGAAGCGATAAAATGACGAACAGCCACCCTGAAGCTGGCATTCGCTTCTATCATGTTGAGGGTATGGAGTTTTTTGTCCACGCTTTCATGGCAGATGGGAGTGGTCTTGGATCCACCGCCCGGCATGAGCAGGTCCCGCCCATTAAAGCCGTCCGTATGCAGATGGGAAGAGAGGATCTCGTGTCCATCTTCACCGAGCCGCAGGATTGCCGCCCCGGCCCCGTCACCCCAGAGGATGCAGGTGGTCCGGTCTGTCCAGTCCAGGGTCCGCGTCATCACTTCTGCTGCGACGACAAGCACGTTCTTGGCCGCTCCGGTCTTGAGATACTGTTCAGCCACATTCAGCCCGAAAATAAAACCGGAGCATGCAGCAGTCACATCGAAGGTGACCGCCTGGGGGGCGTCCAATTTGGCCTGGAGCCAGTTCGCACCGGAAGGACAACAGGTGTCCGGGGTGATTGTGGCGAGGATGATCAGGTCGAGATCTTTTGCTGTAAGGTGCGCCATATCCAATGCCTTGAGGGAGGCATCGTAGGCAAGGTCGGAGGTGGTTATATCAGGGTCCGCCATGCGTCTTTCCCGCACACCGGTGCGCTGGACGATCCATTCATCGGTGGTGTCAAGCCCCATCTTTTCCAGATCATGATTACTCAATATCTTGGGCGGGACATAGGACCCGGTCCCCAGGATTCTCACAGAAGACATTTTCTATTCTTTCTCCGGTGCAATACCCATCTGTTTTTCTTTTTCAGCCACAGCCAGCCGGGTTTTGATGACGGTGTCAGGGATCAGGCTCATGGAGTCGATACCGCATTCCACCAGAAATTCAGCAAAATCAGGGAAATCACTTGGGGCCTGCCCGCAGATACCGATTTTTCTTCCCGTTTCTTTGGCGATCTTGATCACCTGTTTGACGAGTCGCTTCACCGCATCATTTCGTTCATCATACAGATGGGATACCAGGGAGGAATCCCGGTCAAGGCCGAGGACAAGCTGGGTAAGGTCATTGGACCCGATGGAAAAACCATCAAAGATATCTGCAAATTGATCAGCGCAGATGACGTTACTGGGGATTTCACACATCACGTAGATTTCAAGGCCGTTTTCCCCTTGGACCAGTCCAAACCGCTTCATCAGGTCAATAACCCTTTGCCCTTCCTCAGGGGTCCGGCAAAAAGGAATCATGAGCTTTATGTTGCTGAGACCCACCTCGTTCCGCGCCTTTTCAAGGGCCCGGCATTCCAGCTCAAAGGCCGGCATGAAATTGTCATCATAATAGCGTGACGCACCCCGCCAGCCGATCATGGGGTTGCTTTCCTTTGGTTCGTAAAGATACCCGCCGAGGAGATTTTCATACTCATTGGTCTTGAAATCAGAGAGCCGGACGATCACGTCGTTTGGATAGAAGCCTGCGGCAATCCGGCTCACGCCTTCGGCCAGCTTGTCCACGAAAAAGCGGGTCTTGTCATCATAGACCGATGTAGTCTGATCTATTTTGTAGACAACCCCGGCAACCTGCTGGTCCGTCTTTGCCTTTTCCTTGAGTTTGTCGTACTCAAGCAGTGCCAGGGGATGGATACCGATATGGGAGTTGATGATGAACTCTTGCCGCGCCAGGCCGACCCCGTCATTGGGAATCATTGCCTGGGAAAAGGCCTTTTCCGGCATGCCCACATTCATCATGATTTTCGTGCGTGTTTTCGGCAGTTCGTCGAGATTAAACGTCTCCACGTCGTATTTGAGGAGTCCCTTGTAGACATGGCCGGTTTCCCCCTCGCAGCATGAGATGGTGATTTCCTGCCCGTCGCCGATAACTTCATCACCGTTCCCCGTACCGATGACACAGGGAATGCCCAGTTCCCTGGAGACGATGGCCGCGTGGCACGTGCGCCCGCCCTTGTTCGTAACGATGGCGGATGCGATTTTCATGATCGGCTCCCAGTCCGGGTCCGTCATGCTGGTTACCAGCACTTCCCCTTCCTTGAACTGGTCCATTTGCAGCGTGGCCTGAATGATGCGTGAGATGCCCTGGCCAATCTTGGTGCCCACAGCCGTGCCCGTTGCAAGAAGCTCCCCTTTTTCACGGAGATGGTAGTTCTCGTACTTGTTTGTATCAGCCCTGGAATGGATGGTTTCCGGCCGGGCCTGCACTATAAAGAGGTCTCCGGTTCCCACGTTGACTCCGTCACCGTCTTTGGCCCATTCAATATCCATGGGCTTGAAGTAGTCTGCCTCTTCGCTATAGTGCTCTTCAATAAGGCAGGCCCACTCGGCCAGTTTCAGAATTTCATCATCGTCCATGACATAGCGGTGCCTTTCGGCAAGGGTTGTGGCCACATTCTTGACAGTGGTTTCATCTTCCATGGAATAGGTCATCTTGATGTCCCGATCCCCTACTTTTCTGCTGATGATTGCTTTTTTACCCTGTTTCAACGTGGGCTTGAACACGAAATATTCATCCGGATTAACCACTCCCTGGACTACGTTTTCACCAAGGCCGTACGCGGCGGTAATGAACACCACGTCCTGGAACCCTGTCTCCGTGTCAATGGAAAACATGACACCGGAGTAAGCGGAATCACTCCTGACCATCTTCTGGACCGCGATGGAGAGGGAGACGTCGAACTGGCCGAACCCCTTGTCATGGCGGTAGGAAATGGCACGATTGGTAAAAAGGCTCGCGAAGCATTTCCTGCACGCGTCCAGGACACTCCTCCGCCCGCGGATATTCAGAAAGGTGTCCTGCTGTCCGGCGAAGGATGCGTCCGGAAGGTCCTCTGCAGTCGCGGACGATCTAATGGCCACGTCCAGGGTATCCATGCCTTCCTGGCTGAATTCCTTCGCCAGTTGGTCGTAAGAGGCGTAGATGGCCTGGGTCAGATCAGGTGGGAATTCTGCATGGCGCATGACGTCCCGCACCGCTCGTCCTTTCATGCTGAGATTCTGCATGTCCTGAGTGTCAAGCCCCTTCAGGGTCTTCTTGATCTCGTCTTCGATGCCTGCGTATTTGAGGAAATAACGGTATGCGTATGCTGTAATGGCAAACCCGTTTGGGACCTTGATACCCGCCTTGTGGAGTTTTTGATACATCTCTCCCAGGGAAGCGTTTTTCCCTCCCACCAAAGGGACATCATCAATGCCAATCTCGTTGAACCAAAGGATGAACTTTTTCTGATTGTCCGCCGCCATCCACTAAGTCCTCCATCCTATTAGTTAGCGCCTCCTGGTCGATTCGCCTGCTTTTGAAGAGGAGAGCAGACCAAACCGGCGTGGCTCCACTCAAGCAACGCCTTGAATCCAAAAGAAATTGAACGTTATACCTATCATTATCGGAATAGGTTTGTCAATCGGCAAAATATGGTGTAATGACAGTAACTACTCAGGTTCACGGTTCACGGTTCAGGGTTAATTAATTTGGAATTCCGCACAAAACCAGTCGCTATCCCTCAAAACCATGCTGTAGCTCACATTCTTCTTGGAATTGAACCCTGGAACTTTGAACTTGAATAGTTACTGATGACGAAGGCTCAACCGGGAGAGGAGTAGGGACAATGGATAAAAAAGGAAACACCTCTATATATCTGGACCATAATGCCACCACACCGGTGGCACCTGAAGCGGTTAAGGCCATGATTCCCCACCTGGAGAATGAGTTCGGCAACCCCTCGAGCGGCTATGGCCTCGGGCAGGAGGCACGGGAGGCCGTGGAAAATGCTCGCAGGGACGTGGCGGCCCTCATTGGAAGCAAGCCGGCGGAAATTACTTTTACTTCAGGAGGAAGTGAGTCCAACAATTTTGCCTTGAAGGGACTCATGGACTGGCACCATTTTGATACCTGCCACGTGATCACCTCGGCGGTGGAACATCCAGCCATCCTGAACCCTGCCATCTTTCTCATGGAATTGGGCGTAAAGGTGACAATTGTGCCGGTGGACGATTTGGGGCAGGTAGATCCGGAGGCCGTGGAGAAGGCGATCAGGCCTGCTACCAGGTTGATTAGCATTATGCTGGCCAACAATGAAACCGGCACCATACAGCCCATCCAGGCAATTTCTAGCATCGCGCACGACCACGGGATACCCCTGCACACGGATGCGGCCCAGGCGGTTGGGAAAATACCGGTGGATGTGAAAGAGCTTGGCGTTGATCTCCTGAGCATCGCGGGTCACAAACTCTATGGCCCGAAGGGTGTGGGTGCACTGTACATCCGAAACGGCCTCAACCTAGTGCCGCTGATCCATGGGGCGGCTCAGGAAAGTGGCAGGCGCGCCGGCACAGAAAACGTCATTTTTGGGGCCGGCCTCGGCGCTGCATGTGGGCTGGCCCGGGAAAGGATCGAGGCAGACATGGAAACGAACAGGAGGCTTCGCGATCGTTTGCAGGAGCTCCTTTTTGCTGGCATAGAGGAGTTGGTCCTGAACGGCCATCCCACCGAGCGCCTTCCCAACACACTGAACGTTGGTGTCCCGGGCCTGGAAGGGAGCAAAATCCTCGCACGAACCCCTCATGTCCTTGCCTCCACCGGCGCCGCATGCCACGACCGGACGGTGAAGCTTTCTCATGTGTTGTCAGCCATGGGGATTTCGGATCACATAGGGATGGGGGCCCTTCGTTTCAGCACGGGCAGGGAAAACTCCATAGACCAGATAGAAGCGGCTGCACAATCCATAGTCGACCAGGTGGCAGAAATGAGGAGATAACATATGAAATCAGGCGGAGAGGAAAAATCGGCCCTTTTGGTCATCGATATGGTTAAAGACAACTTTCGCGAGGACAAGCCCCTGCCCATCACCCCTTTTGCAAGGGCGATGATTCCGCGCATCAACGGGCTGAGCACCCTTTTCAGAAAAAACGGCTGGTCCGTGGTGTTTGCAACGGACGCCTTCCAGGAAGGAGCTTTTATCTTCCAGGGTTCCATGAAGCCCCATTCCCTCACAGGAACAAAGGGGGCCGAGGTTGTGGACGAGCTGGACATGCGAGAGGAAGATCTCTGGCTTCCAAAACCCCGTTTTTCCGCGTTTTTCAGGACCGATCTTGCTGAGTGGCTGCATGAACGGGGAGTGACCCTCTGTGCAGTCTCAGGCATTGCCACCAACTTCTGTGTACTCACAACCATCATGGATGCCCTGTGCCATGATTTCAAGGCCGTATTGATTGAAGACTGCACGGCGGCCATGTCCGCGGTTGTTCATGAACAGATACTTGCCTGCTATCGGCGCAATCCCCTCTATCCATTGTTCAGGGTGCTTCCCGCGGCAGAACTGATGGAGGTATTGTCGGAGTGAGTGGCAATTGACGAGGAAAGACTGAAATGGAACAAATCCAAGACAATCATGATATTCCCCCATGCGAGATTTTTATTGATAAGGAGGGGAGATGGTTCTACAGAGGTGCTGAAATTATCAGGAGGGACCTTGTCCAACTGTTTTATGGCCATATGGAACGGGACGGACAGGGCAGGTATATCCTTACTTGGGAGGGAAAGCCCTGTTTCGTGGAAGTGGAAGACACGGCGTTTGTGGTGAGGGGGATTGACGAGGAAGATGGAGCTTTTTCCCTCCATCTCAGCGACAGCTCCACAGAAGATCTCCTGCCGGAAACCTTTTCGGTGGGACCGGACAACGTCCCCTACTGCATGGTCAAGAAGGGGCGGTTCCCCGCCCGTTTTACCCGTTCTGCCTATTACCAGCTCGCCGGGCACATTGAAGAGGATGGAGGGCAAGGGTTTTTCCTGCGCACCGGAAAAAAGAAATACCCAATCCCTTTCACTCGAGGATGAAGTGCAAGCCCGGGTTTCTCACCGATCTTCGTCACGAGACGGGGGTGACGATCTCCACTCTTGCCTTTTTTCTGAGGGTGTCCAACCAGTTCTGAAAGGCGGTGCGTTGTTTCAAGCGCATGAGAGAAAAGCGGTATTGCTCCTTCTCTTTTTGGAATTTTTTCTGATCGATCCCTTTGTAGCCTTCCCAACGGATGAGAAACGCGCCTGCCTGGTTTTCATAGACCTTGTCCGGGTATGTTTTGTCCTTGTTCAGGTGAAAGGCGGTCTCGATCAATCCCTGGTCATAACCTATCTTCGGAACAGGCCCCTGTCGAGAGAAGAACCCGGTCTCCTGGGATTTTACTCCTGATTCGTCGGCGACCTTTTTCCACTCTTTCCCTGTTGTGAGCTCTTGCAGGTATTTTTCCGCCACGGATTTGGCCTTTTCCGCTGCAAGGTGTTTCAGGAAATCAGGCTTCACCGCGTCTTTGACGTCTTTGAGTTCGGGGAGATACGAGGCCGTTCTGCCTGCCACCTGGAAGATGTAAAATTTTCCCTGGAGCCCAATAAGTTCGCTCGCTTCGTTCTTCTGGAGAGCGAAGAGGGATTCCCTCAGTTTCTCGTCACCGCCAATCCCGGGGATGGGATCCTTCAAAGAAAAGGAATCGGTCATGTGCACGGCCAACTTGTTCTCCGCCGCGTATTTGCTCAGATCAACCTCGTACGGCATCTGGTCTATCAGGGAGAGACCTTTTTCGTGAGCAAGGTCCGCGGCCTCGCTCTTTTTCAGGCTGTCTTCGATCTGGCTTCGCACCTCATCAAGGGATTTTGTCCTTGCGGCCCGGACATCCTTTACTTTAATGATATGGTACCCAAAGCGCGTCTTCACCAGGTCACTGATTTCTCCTTTTTTCAGTTTGAACGCAGCCTCTTCAAATGGCTTGACCATCTTTCCCTTGGAAAAACAGCCGAGATCTCCCCCGCTCTTCCCGGTAGGGCCTTCTGAATATTTTTTTGCCAACTTCGCGAAATCCTTCCCCGCGCGGGCCATTTTGAGGACCGCTTCTGCCTTTTTCCGGACCTTTGCCGCTTCTACCTTTGTGGCGTTCTCTTTCAAGCGAAAAAGGATGTGCCTTGCGCAGATCTTCGCGGGGATTTTGAAAGAGTCCATGTTGTAGTCGTAATATTCCTTGATTTCCTGTTGCGACACCGTGACCCGGTCTTTGAAATCAGCGGGATCAATGGTGATATAAGCCAGCTTGACCTTTTCAGGGACCCGGTAGTCCTCCTGATGCTTCTTGAAATAGGCCTCCATGGCGGAAGGGTCTATCTTTACAGACGAGGTAAACCGGTCGGGTTTTATCTGGATGAACCCGAGGTTCACCTGCTCGTGGCTCAGGGTATAGGCGTCAAGCAGTTCATGATCGGTGACCGGGAGAAAAGTGAGCAGAAACTGCTGCAGTTTTTGCTGGAGAAGGTCTTGGGCGATATTTTGCTCAAAGTCCTCCGGTTTCATACGATTCTGGTCGAGAAGGGCCTGGTAGCGGCGCACATCAAATTGGCCGTTTACCTGAAACGCGGGGTAGGCCATGATGCTCTTCTGGATCTCTGCTTTGGTCACCTGGAAGCCGAGTTTCTTGGCCTCCTGGCTGAGAAGTTTCCTGTTGATCAGGTTTTGGAGAGCCCTGTTCTTGAGACCGAGTACTTTGATAAGATTGTCGTTCCAGGCTCCCTTGTATTGCCGCCTGAAAGATTCCACCATGTCTCTGTATTCCTTGTCATAAGCGCGCCTTGTTATGACGTCTCCGTTTACCGTGGCCATTTTATGAGCCCGACTGGAGGTGAAGGAATACCCGAAATAAAAGACGAAGACCAGGCTGATAATCCCGATCAGAAATTTAATGAGCCATGACTTGGCCTGCCTGCGCATGAGGCTCAACATTGCGATAAAACCTCCCTCAAAAGGCTAACCCGCATTTCTTACGGGCAATCTACTGTGACGGCGGATAGTCCCGTGGCTCCTGCGTTGCACTTGAAAAATGACTTCGACGTACTGTAAGTAGGCCTTCATCCATTTTCCTTCGCGCGCCTTGTATCCACGGGCCTTTCCACCGCCTCGCTACGAAGGCCCGTAAGAAAAGCGGGCTAAATCCATTGTTTTGGAGAAACCCCATACCATGATCTTCTTCCTTTTGTCCATGATAAAATCAGGGCTTTCCCGCTTGACAGTCACTTCAGAGGTCCTGTAATCTTTGCCTGAAAGGCTAAAGGCCAACAAGCAACAGCCAACACGCAACAGGCGCAATGCTCAATTTTATACTCGGAAAAGAAATAGCCTATTATGTAAGGCAGCACCGGGGGCTGGTGATCACCACCATCTTCCTTGCAGCCCTATCCTCCCTGTTTGTCGTGATTCCGGCCTACCTGCTGCAGCCCTTTGTGGATGAAGGCATGAAGACGAGTGCAAACCCGGTGAGTTGGAAAATTCCATGGATCGCTTTTGAGGCAGGGTCGTGGCTTTCGTGGCACCGGACTGAACTGGTACTGGTTGATCATGTCTCTCCCAATAAACTCCTTTTCCTGCTTACCCTGGTGGCTTTTGTGTCGGTGGCCTGCAAATCCATCACCATGTATCTGGGGGGACTGTCCGCTGCGGCCTTCTCAAACAGGGCCGTCCTGTCCCTTCGGATTGACGTGTTCCAGAAATTTGTTTCCCTCCCCTTGAGCTTTCACCAGAAGACGAAATCAGGGGAACTGATCGCCAGGGCCACCGCCGATCTGACCGTCATGCAAGGAAATATTTCCAATATTATCATCGGCTTGATCCAGCATCCGCTGACCATATTCATCTTTCTGATCTACCTGGTCGTCATGAATTTCAAGCTCACCCTGCTGGTCTTTGTCACTGTCCCCCTGATCGTCGGTTTGGTCAGGCTCTTCGGGCGAAAGGTGAAAAAGCATTCCATCCGGGTGCAGGACGCCACCGCGGAGGTCACCAACGCGTATCACGAGGGACTTGTGTGTCTGAAAGTGATCCAGGGTTTTTCAAAAGGGGATGAGGAGACGGGAAAATTCGAGAATCTTGCCTTTTTCCTGTACAGCAGGGTCATGCACTGGGCCCGGTGGAATATCGGTCTCGGCCCCCTGATGGACTCAACGGTCTTTCTGGTCCTGCCGGCGGTCCTGATCGTGGGCAAAGTGTATTTTCACCACACCCTGGGGGAACTCATGTCCATGGTGTATGCGTTTTCCCGGGTGTATGCCCCCACCAAGAGGCTGGCCACTATCAATAACAATCTCAAGACCCTCAACGGCGCTACCCAGCGGGTCTTCAGCATCATGGGGACAGAACCTGACATCAGGGATGCTCCAGGTGCGGTCCCTTTGCCAAGGCACGAAAAGTCAATCGTGTTCGAGAACGTTTCATTCGGTTATGCCCCGGGAAAAAAGGTGCTTGATCATGTTTCCTTTGAGGTCAATGCGGGAGAAATGGTGGCCTTTGTGGGTTCCACCGGGGCGGGGAAAAGTACACTCCTGGATCTGATCTCCCGGTTCTATGAGGTGACCGGGGGGCGGATTCTGATTGATGACCACGATATCCGTGACGTGACACTCTCTTCCCTCAGAAGGCAGATCGGGATAGTGAACCAGGAAATCCTCCTGTTTCATGATACCATTGCCAATAACATCACCTATGGAAGATCCGACGCCACAGAAGGTGAGATGATTTCAGCCGCAAAAAAGGCCCAGGCCCACGATTTTATTATGGCACAACCAAAGGGGTACCAGACGGTTGTCGGGGACCAGGGGACTCTGCTATCCGGCGGCCAGCGCCAGCGGATTGCCATCGCAAGAGCCATGCTCATTAATCCGTCTATCTTAATCCTCGATGAGGCCGCCTCGGCACTGGACGCGGAAAGTGAGCAGCTCGTCCAGGACGCAATCGAGAACCTCAAGGGGGGCCCGACCATTCTGGTGGTGGCACATCGGCTCAGCACCGTGAGGAAAGCGAGCCGGATATATGTCCTGGAGCAGGGGCGAATCGTGGAGTCAGGATCAGAAGACGATTTGCTGGCCCTGAACGGCCGTTTTCGGCAGTTGCATGACCTCCAGTTCATGTGATTGACTCAGAGTGAAGCCCCCTCGTGGTTGAAAAAAGATTGTTGTGGCCCTCCACCACGTCTCTTTGAAGCACTGTCTTGAAATCGCACATGGTGAGGGAAGGCGAATATATGACTTTATGCCGGATTTTTTCCTCTGCCGATGTCGGCAGAGCAAAAGTCTGTGTCTGTCTGCGTGGGTCTGCAGCTAGAAAACAGGGGAGTAGGTGAAAGCAAGGCGAAGATGACTCCATGGTGAAGAAAAATCCTGAGACAATCAAGAAGGCGCTGATAGAAAAGGGCGTAAACATGCCCTGCCCGGAGAGCGTGGAGATTGGGCCGGAGGTGGACCCTGATCGCATTGCAGGAGCAAAGGTGGTGATACACACGGGGTCCCGGCTCTTCGGCCCGAAGACCCTGATTCTGCCCGGCGTTGAACTGGGGACCGAAGGACCGGTGACGGTGCAGGACTGCTTTGTCGGCAGGAACGTCAGGCTGGGAAGCGGTCCCCTCGAGATCGATCCCCTTTCACCAGGGGCTTACAGCAATATAAAGCGGCTGGTTATGCAAAACACCAACTATATCGCGAACCTGATCGCCCTTCGCCGATGGTACCTGGATGTTCGATCCTGAGTTATCGGTTCGGGAAAAATGGAAAAAGCGCTCCTTGCCGGTGCGCTTGACATCCTCATGGCCGGGGTCAATGAACGCCTCAAGACATTCGGGGAAATAGCGGAAGGGATGGACCGTTCCATAGAAGTGTACCGGTTCGTGTCAAGAAAAACCCATGATCCTTTGATTGAGAAATCAAAGGAATTCGCCGCCAAATGGCCCCGCATGAAAGACCACTTTCTCGAGGCCTTGGAAGAAGAAGGGGATGAAAGAGCGAAAGAAACCATTCTCACAGGAGTCGATCGATCAACGGCGGAACATGGGGTACGCTACCTGGAGGTGATCAAGGGGCTGGATGATAACGAGGCCGCTCTCGGAACGGGATGGCTGCAGGGCATTGTGGACAGGATTGAGAAAAGGATCAGGGACGTGCTCCCTGCTTTCGACCGCGGGAGAAAGACAAAGTGACCAGGCTTTTCGGCACCGATGGAATCAGGGGGATAGCCAACAGGCATCCCATTACCCCGGAGCTGGGCGTTCATCTTGGCCGCGCCGTGGTGGAATATTGCCGTCAGGGGAGCAGGGAACCCTCAGTAGTGATTGGCAGGGACACCAGGAGTTCCGGACAGATGCTGTCTTTTGCGGTGGCTGCCGGCGTTCTTTCGGCGGGCGGCAGGGTATACATGGCGGGGGTAGTCCCGACCCCAGCGGTGGCCTATCTCGTTCGGCATTTTCGAGCAGGGGCGGGGGTCGTGCTCTCCGCATCCCATAACCCGCATGAATATAACGGGTTCAAACTGTTCTCGGCCGATGGATTCAAACTGTCGGATCAGGAGGAAGACCGGATCGAGGAGATGATTCGCAAGCCCGAAAAATCCCGCAAGAATCGCCCACCGGGCCGGGCGGAGACGCGGGAAGACGGTTGGCGGTTGTACATGGGTTTCCTGGAAAAAACGATTCCCGGAGGGCAGCCCTTAAAAGGGATGAAACTGGTGCTTGATTGTGCTAACGGGGCTACCTTCCAGGTCGCTCCGAGCCTTTTTAAGCGCCTTGGGGCAACCGTCAGAACCCTCTTCGCAGAACCGGACGGGAAAAACATCAATTTTGGGTGTGGGTCACAACATCCTGAAGCGGCGCAGGAAGAGGTTGTACGGTCAGGAGCATCCGCCGGGCTGGCCTTTGACGGGGATGGTGATCGCCTCGTGGTCGTGGATGAAACGGGAGCTGTCCTTTCGGGGGACCAGATTATTGCTGTCTGTGCCGGTGACCTCAAAGAGCAGGGCAGACTGAAAAATGACGTGGTGGTGAGCACCGTCATGAGTAACATGGGTTTGCGCTTCGCCCTC
>Ga0315535_1002100_pt1 | contig 12975 bp, 16 predicted proteins | sample SalMarSW160220MG_2_FD_203092 | JGI IMG/M metagenome (GOLD analysis project Ga0315535, IMG submission 203092) | Salt marsh sediment microbial communities from the Plum Island Ecosystem LTER, Massachusetts, United States - Salt Marsh Sediment SW1602-20 ...
GTCCCGACGCGCTGCCAAGCTACCGGCGCATGGGCTACCGCCCGCTGGACGCCGGCGACCTCGAGGCCCCGCTGGTCAAGCGCGTGGGGGGCACCTGGCAGGTCCAGGGAGACCACCGTTGACCGACGGCAACCACGACGGCGACACGCCTGCCGGCGCCGGTGAGCGCGGCGGCAGCGGCGAGACGCGGATGTGGGGCGGCCGCTTCCGCGAGGAGACCGACGCCCTGGTTCGGCGGGTCAACGCCTCGCTGGCGGTGGACCGTGCCCTGGCCGAGGAGGATATCGCCGGCTCGCTGGCGCACGCGGCCATGCTGCGGGACCGCGGCATCCTCGAGCCCGCCGACGAGACCGCCATCCGCCGGGGCCTGCTCGCCATCCGTGAGGAGATCCGCGCCGGCCGCTTCGTCTGGCGCGAGGACCTCGAGGACGTCCACATGAACATAGAGCGCGCCCTGACCGAGCGCGTCGGGCCTGCGGGGGGCCGGCTGCATACCGCCCGCAGCCGCAACGATCAGGTCGCCACCGACTTCCGCCTCTACCTCATGCGCCGGCAGGCCACCACCGGTGCGCTGCTCCAGCAGCTTCGGCAGGTGCTGGTGGATGTCGCGGAGGCGAACCTCGACGCGGTGATGCCGGGCTACACCCACCTGCAGGTGGCGCAGCCGGTACGGTTGGCGCACCACCTGCTCGCCTACCACGAGATGCTCGGCCGCGATGCCGCGCGCCTCCGGGACGCCCGCGGCCGCACCGACGTGAGCCCGCTCGGCGCCGGCGCGCTGGCCGGCACGGGCTTCGACATCGATCGTCAGGCCACCGCCGCGGCCCTCGGCTTCCGTGAGCCGGCCGCGAACTCGCTGGACGCCGTCTCCGATCGCGACTTCGCCGTGGAGACGCTCTCGGCGCTCGCCCTGGTGATGATGCACCTGTCGCGGCTCAGCGAGGAGCTCATCCTGTGGTCGAGCGCGGAGTTCGGCTTCGTGGCGCTGCCCGACAGCCACACCACCGGAAGCTCGATCATGCCGCAGAAGAAGAACCCGGACGTTTGCGAGCTGGTGCGGGGCAAGACGGGCCGGGTGTACGGCGCCCTGATGGGCCTGCTGACGGTGATGAAGGGCCTGCCGCTGGCGTACAACAAGGACATGCAGGAGGACAAGGAGGGCGTGATCGACGCCTGCGACACGGTGGATGACGCCCTGCGCCTGTACGCCGACATGCTGCCGCGCGCGACCTTCGACCATGAGCGCATGGCCGCCGCGGCCGCCAACGCCTACGCCAACGCCACCGACCTGGCCGACTACCTGGTGCGCAAGGGGGTGCCGTTCCGCGAGGCGCACCACCAGGTGGGCGCGCTGGTGCGGACCGCGCTCGACCTGGGGGTCACGCTCGAGCAGCTCGACCTCGACACGCTCCGCGCCGAGAGCGCGCTCATCGACGACGACGTCTACCGCGCCCTGGCGCTGGAGGCCGTGGTCGACGCGCGCACCAGCTACGGCGGCACCGCCCGTAGCCAGGTGGCAGCGCAGATCGAGCGGGCCCGCCGGGCCCTGGCCGAGGAGGCGGGCGCGTGATCCCCCAGACGCTGGCGCAGGACGACCGCGTCGACGTGACCGTGCGCCACGCCCGCGCCGAGGACGTGCCCTTGATCTTCCAGAACATCGGCCATTGGGCCGGCGAGGGACGCATGCTGGTGCGGCCCATGCAGAGCATCTTCGAGAACCTGCGCGACTTCCTCGTGGCCGAGGTGGCGACGGACGAGGGGCCCGCCTTCGCCGGGAATGGCGCCATGCACGTCCTGTGGGGCGACATCGCCGAGGTGCGGGGGCTGGCGGTCGCGCCCGGCGTGCGGGCCCGAGGGGTGGGTCGCAAGCTGGTGCAGGCGTGCGAGGCGGAGGCTCGCCGGGTGGGGATCCCCCTGCTGTTCGCCTGGACCTACGAGGTGGCGTTCTTCGAGCGCTGCGGCTTCCGGCTCATCGACAAGACCCGCGACCTCCACCCCCGGGTGTGGTCGGAATGCCTGCGCTGCCCCTTCTACGTCGGCTGCAACGAGAACGGCGTGCTCAAGCGGCTCGAGGGCGTAGCCATGCCGCGCAACCTGCCCGAGCCGCCGCCGGCCCAGGTCCCGCCCGGCATCCGCTGAGCGAGCCTGCGCCTGCCGGCGCACGGGCCCGCGTTGCCTTGCCGGCCGCGCGCCGCCCGGCTAGGGGTAGCGGACCGCGGGGCCGTCGGCGGCGGCAGTATGCTGACCGCATGGAAACGGTCACCCTGGTGCAGAAGCGCGACTTCGGCGACGCCCTCAACAAGGTGCCTCTGTTCGAGAGCCAGCGCCTCAGCTACGACCTCTACTGCCTGAGGCCGGGGCAGAGCCAACGCGTGCACACCCACGCCGGCTCCGACAAGGTGTACCTGGTCCTGGAGGGCGAGGCCCTGTTCGAGGTGGCCGGGGAGCAGGAGCTCCTGCCCGAGGGCACCGCCGTGATCGCTCGCGCGGGCAGCGACCACGGCGTACGCAACGACTCCACCAGCAACGTGGTGCTGCTCGTGACCATGGCACCTCGGCCGTGGTGAGTGCCGCGCCGCCCCTACCGACAGAGCTTGCAGAGCTCCGGATCGACCATATCGCCGTGGCGGTGGACGACCTCGACGTCGCCGCGGCGGCGTATCGCGCGCTGGGCCTGCGCGTCGCCGGTCCGGACGAAACCGTCGCCGACCAGGGGGTCAGGGTGCGGGCGCTGCAGGCGGGAGACACGCTCCTCGAGCTGATGGCGCCGCTGCCGGGCGAGGGACCGGTGGCACGCTTCCTGGAGCGCCGCGGTCCCGGACTGCACCACATCGCGCTGCGGGTTGCCGACCTGACGGATCTGCTGTCGCGCCTCAAGGCGCAGGGCGCACGCCTCATCGACGAGGTCCCCCGCGCCGGCCGCGCCAACACTCGCATCTGCTTCGTCCATCCCAGCTTCACCGGCGGCGTGCTGGTGGAGCTGGTGGAACCGCCGGCGGGGGGCGCGGCGTCGCCCGCCTAGAATCGCACGCGAGACGCGGCCTGCGGCCGGTCGCGGCGAGCCATGCCTGTGGCCTATCTACGCGGCCGCCCGCGACCTGCGCGGATAGAATGGCGCCGTGACGCACCACAACCCCAGCTCCGGGCGCTGCCGCGCCGCCGGCCGACCGGGCGGCCGTTGCCGCCGGGCGCCCGCCCCGAGGCGGAGCGCGCCGTGAGTGCGGTGCGCCTCGCCATCGTAGGGGCCGGCAAGATGGGCGGCGCCGTGCTCCTGGGAGCGCTGCGCGCCAACGTGCTTGCGGCCGAGGAGATCGGCATCTACCACCCCGACCCCGAGCGCCTGGCGAGCCTCTCCGAGCGCTACGGCGTGGCCGGCCTGGACGACGACGCGCTGCACCATGCGGAGCGGGTCCTGCTGTCGGTGAAGCCTCAGTCCTTCGACAGCGTCGCGCCGCTGGTGGCGCAGCGCAACGCCTCCTTCATCTCGCTCATGGCGGGCGTCACCGCCCGCACCATCGCGCGCCGCGTAGGCTCGCAGCGCGTCATCCGGGCCATGCCCAACCTTGGCGCCAGCATCGGCGTGAGCGCCACCGCCCTGGCGGCGCTTCCGGAGGCGACCCCGGAGGACGTGACCATGGCGCGCACCCTGTTCCGGGCCGTGGGCCGCGTCTATGAGGTGCGCGAAGCGCTGTTCGACGCCTTCACGGGCCTGGCCGGCTCCGGCCCCGCCTTCGTGGCGGTGGTGGCGGAAGCGCTCGCCGACGGCGGAGTGCGCTCCGGGCTCGACCGCGCCACCTCCCAGGACCTGGCGCGCCAGGTGCTGCTGGCTGCCTCGCAGCTGCTCGAGGCCAAGAGCCCGGCCGAGCTCAAGGACGAGGTCGCCAGCGCCGGCGGCACCGCCATCGCGGGCGTTCGCACGCTCGAGCGCCACCGCTTGCGCTTCGCACTCATCGATGCGGTGGAGCAGGCGGCCGAGCGGGCGGCCGAGCTCAGTCGCGAGGACGCCTGATGCCACCGCGAGCCGGAGGCGCCGCCCCGGGACCTCGGCGGCGGCGCCGCGCATCGCTCGCGCCGCTCGTCACCGCCGCGCTGGTGCTGCTGCTCGCGGCCGCCAGTACCGCGGCCGCCGCGCCGCCGAGCTACTTCCCGCACCGCTCCGGCCTGAGCTGGACGTACGCCAGCGGAGAGACGCAACAGCTCTCGGGCCCGCGCACCGTGGACGGTCAGCAGGTGATGGTGCTGACGCACTACTTCAACGGCGTGCCGGTGTCGGAGGACTACATGCAGTACGGGCCGGACGGCGTCGAGACCGTGGGCTCGGCCGCCGGCGGCAAGGTCACCCGCTACGATCCGCCGCTGGTGGTCTACCCGCCGCAGCCGCTCAAGCCCGGGATGCAGTGGCAGAGCACCACCTCGCTACCCGGCTTCGACATCACCCTCAGCTCCCAGGTGCTGGCCGTGCGTGGGGTCAAGACCCAGGCCGGGCACTTCAACGCCCTCCAGATCCGCCAGCGGACGGTCACCAGCAACGGCGCCAAGACGGTCATGGACCTGTACTTCGTTCCCAGCGTGGGCGTGGTCCGCTTCGTGACGCAGGACGGCACCACCGTCGACCTCATCGACAAGAACTTCTGAGCCGGACCCGCCGCGGTCGAGCGCCAGCTCAGGCGCCGCGCAGCAACTCGGCCTTGAGCCGCGGGAAGGTGCCGGCCTCCAGGCTGCTCCGCACGTCCGCCATCAAGCGCGCCATGAAACGCAGGTTGTGAAGCGTGGTGAGCTGCTCGGCCAGGCGCTCGCCGGCCTTGAACAGGTGCCGCAGGTAGGCGCGGCTGTAGCCGCGGCAGGCGGGGCAGTCGCAGCCCTCCTCGATCGGCCGGAGGTCGTCCTTGAAGCGCGCGTTGCGCAGGTTGAGACGGTAGCCCGGAGCGGGGCCGCCATCGTCGCCGCGGCGCACCAGGGCGGCAGCGTTGCGGGCATTCCGGGTGGGGGCTACGCAGTCGAAGGTATCCACCCCGCGTTCCACCGCCTCCAGGATGCTGGGCACGTCGCCGATGCCCAGCAGGTGACGCGGCCTGGCATCTGGCAGCAGCGGCACGGTCCAGTCGAGCACGTCATACATATCGGCCAGGGTGGTGCCCAGGTTGCCCCCGATGGCCATCCCGTCGAACGGCATGGCAGCGATGGCCGCGGCGCTGGCCTCGCGCAGCTCCCGGAAGGCGCCGCCCTGGACCACCCCGTAGAGCGCCTGCGGATAGCCGTGCCGCGGCTCCGAGGCGTCGAAGGCCGCGAGGCTGCGCTCGGCCCAGCGATGGGTGCGATGCATCGCGGTGCGGGTGTAGCTCTCGTCGTGGAGGGGGCTGGTGCACTCGTCGAAGGCCAGGGCGATGTCCGCTCCGAGGGCGCGCTGCACCCGGATGGAGACCTCCGGCGAGAACGTGTGGCGGCTGCCGTCGATGTGGCTGGTGAAGCGGACTCCGTCTTCGTCCACCTTCACCATCGGGCTACCGCCCGGTAGTCGCGGCGCGGGACGCTCGCCCGGGAAGATGGAGGCCACCTTCCCCACCCCGTGCTCGATTCCTGCGCCCAGAGAGAACACCTGGAAGCCGCCGGAGTCCGTGAGGATGGGACCGTCCCAGTTCATGAAGTGGTGCAGCCCGCCGTGGCGCGCGACCACCTCCGCGCCGGGCCGCAGGTAGAGGTGGTAGGTGTTGGCGAACAGCAGCTGGCTGCCGGCCGCCAAGGCGTCGTCCGGCGCCACCCCCTTGACGCTCGCCTGGGTCGCCACCACCACGAACGCCGGCGTGTGTACCGTGCCGTGCGGCGTGGTGAGCGTCCCGGTGCGCGCCCGGCCCTGTCGAGCGTGAGCGCTGAACTGAAGGGCGCCCTCGTCCATCGCGGGCCGATTGTACCCGCCCGAGCCCGCCGCCGCCGGCCGGCGGCGGGTGTGAGCGAGCATGAAGGTTCGCTCGGGCCCGCGTTCACCCGCTAGAGGCTGGTCTGCGGCAGGCTGGGTGGGAGGGGCATGATGCCTTCCCTGTCGGCTCCAAGAGCAGTGAGAGCCGCCGGCGCCGGGGGCGCTCCCGACGATCGCCAGGCGGCCGGCCGGCGCCGCGCCTCGGCGGGGCTCGGGACGGTGTCTCCCGGGTTGACGGCAACGGGGGGCATACGGTATAGCATCGTCTGGTTTGGGAGGTGTGGATGGCACGCCACATCAGCGGCAAGCTCGTAGCCGTCGGGCTCGTAATCGCCGCCCTCATCACAGCCTTCAGTGCCCCGCGCAGCGACCCCCAGCCGCCGAAGTCCGCGTCGGTGTCTCTCGCGATCACGCCCGCCGTGACGGTGCGAGGTGCGCCGGTGCGGTGGGCCGAGGGCACGAAGGTGGCCAGCATCGGCCCCACCGCCAACCCGGAGTTCGTGGTGCGGGCGAGCGGCTACAACTCGATGGTCGACCAGACCGACAGCACGCCCTACATCACCTCCACGGGGCAGCACACTCGCTTCGGCATCATCGCGGTGAGCCGGGACCTGCTGAGCCACGACCTGCCCTACGGCACGCTGGTGCGCATCACCGACCTCGGCAACTACTACGACGGGCGCGGCTACGGGCGGTACCAGAGCCTGCTCGACGGCCAGGGCCTGTTCATCGTCGAGGACACCATGCACGCGCGCAAGCGCCAGCAGATCGACATCTGGTTCAGCGACTACGCCAGCGCCGTGAACTGGGGCATGCGCAAGGTGCGGGTCGAGGTCATCCGCTACGGCCGCAACGGCCCGAAGCTCGAGCCTGCCCGGGCCAACGACTTCAACGGCACGCCGCGTCTGGTGGCGTCCCGCTGACCCTGCCGACCCTGTCGCAGAGCTAGGCGGGGGCCCGTCGCCCCACGGCCCGTCGCCTGCGGCGCGCCAGGGCACCCACGTTAGACTGGCCCGTGCGCAGCCTCATCCCCTTCCTGGCGTGGCGCCACGTGCGCCGCCGCGGGTTGCAGTCCGCGCTCACCATCGTGGGGGTGGCGGTCGGGGTGATGGTGCTGATTACGGCCCTGTCGCTCACCAACGGCTTCGTCGACCAGCTCATCAAGAGTACCCTCAAGGCCACGCCCATGCTCACGCTGGAGAGCTACGTGGCCGGCACCACGCTGCCCGGCGACAGCGGGGTGCGGCAGAAGCTGCTTCAGCGGCCGCAGGTGACGGCGGTCGCCCCCTTCCTCAGCACGCAGGCGCTCATCGCGCGCCGCGCCAGCGCCTCGCTGGGCGTCAGCGCGCGGCAGGGCTACACGCAGATCGTCGGCATCGACCCAGCTCTGGAGACGCAGGTCCTCGAGCTCCCGGTGCTGGCGCGGCAGGCCGCCGCGTTGGAGCAGAAGGACGGCATCGTGCTGGGCGCCTCGCTGGCGCAGCAGCTGGGCGTGCTCCCCGGCGACCGGGTGATCATCCGAGACATCAGCGGCCACACCGCCGAGCTGACCGTGGCCGGGACCTTCCGGGTGGGCAACGAGCTCATCGACTCGGTGGCGTCCTACATGTCGCTGGCCAACCTGCAGCAGTACATGGGCGTCACGGGGCGCATCAGCGGCTACCACCTGCGCCTCAAGAGCCCCCAGCGCGCGGCGTCGCTGGGCGTCACCCTGGGTGATACCTTCGACCTGCGGCCCATCTCCTGGGACACGCTCTTCTCCAGCCTCATCAGCCAGCTGCGGCTGCAGAAGGCGGTGATCGGGGTGGTGGTCTTCCTGATCGTGCTGGTGGCGGCCATGGGCATCGCCAACATCCTGGTCCTCACGGTGTCGGAGAAGACCGAGGAGATCGCCATCTTGCGAGCCCTGGGCGCCAGCGGACGGCAGGTGCTGGCGGTGTTCACGCTCGAGGGGTTGATGCTCGGCGGGGTAGGAACCCTGCTGGGGGCGTTGCTCGGCCTGGGCGTGAGCACCTACTTCCGGCTGCAGCCGTTCCCGCTCCCGGGGAATCTCTACTTCATCACCCAGCTGCCGGTGCGCCTGCAGTGGACCGACGTGGCCTGGGTGTGCGGCCTGTCGCTGGCCACCAGCATCCTTGCGGGGCTGTTCCCCGCCCGCCGCGCGGCCAACCTCGAGCCGGTGGAGGTGCTTCGCTGATGGCCTCGCGCACCCCGCTGCAGCCGGATCGCGCGTGGGGCTACCTGCTCGATCTGCTTGCGCGCCGCGACTACACGGAGGCCGAGCTGCGTGAGAGGCTGGAACGCCGCGGCCTCGCGGGTGCCGACGCGGAGGCGTTGCTCACGCGGTTGGCGGAGCTCGACCTGCTCGACGACGCCCGCTTCGCCGAGCGCTGGGTCGAGAGCCGGCGTGACAGCCGCGGCCGTCTGGCGTTGCGCAGCGAGCTGCGGCGCAAGGGGGTGGCCGCCGAGCTCGTCGAGCGGGAGCTGGCCGGGCTCTCCGACCCGCAGCAGGCGGCTGCCGCCGTCCGTCTCCTGCAGCGCTTCGCCTGGCGCTACCGCCCGGCCGCCGCGCCCACGGGGTCCGACGCGGGGTCCGACGCGGGGTCCGACGCGGCCCCCGACAGCGGCGGCGAGAGCGCGGCCGACACCGCCGAGCCGCAGGGGGCGACGGCGCGCAGGCGGCGGGCCCGAGGCAGGGCCCGTGCCTTCGGCTTCCTCGCCCGCCGGGGCTTCACCCCCGACGTTGCCGAGGCGGCCATCGAGGCCACCGGCTGGTGGCGCGAGGACGAGGGCTGAGCGGCGGCTGGGACGCGCTTCCCCAGATCGCGAGGAGATCCCCGACCGCCTTGACCCCCCGCGCCGCGTCCAGTAGAGTTGTTAGTTGCGTCGGGGCGTAGCGCAGCCTGGTAGCGCACATCGTTCGGGACGATGGGGTCGGAGGTTCGAATCCTCTCGCCCCGACCACACGCACCACGGATTGGCCCGCACCCTTGATGGGTGCGGGTTCTCTCTCGACCCTGGACCGACCCCCCAACCGGGCTCCCGGCCTGCCGCGGATGCGGGCCCTGGTCGGGTGCTCGGGCCCGGCTGCCGAGAAGAGCGCGCTGGCTGACCGCAGCCTCCCCCGGCCGCCACCCGCAGCCAGGCATCAGATAGAAGCAGGCGACGTCGCGACAGCGAGCCCACACGACGCGAGCGGCTCTGAGTCGGGGAGCGTCCACCGGAACCGTCCGCGTAAGAGTCCTGTCAGAGTCTTCCGGCTACCATGGCCGCGCAAGGAGAGGGCCGCGAGGCACGAGCGGGCACGCTTCCGATGGCCGCTCGCCTGTTCTCGACTGAGACGGCTGAACGCCTACCAGTCACTAGGGCCGCAGCAGACATGAGTCACGTCACCTCCTCCGAGTCGGTGCATTCGCATCCTGGCGCCCAAGCACCACGCCGTGCGAGGACGATTGGCCATGGGAGGGCAATCCAGTGAGCACGCGTAGCGAGACGCAGCTGAAGCAGGCCTTCGAGGCCTTCACGCAGGGTGACGCCGGATCGCTCATCGAGCTCCTCAGGGACGATGCCCAGGTGGTGTCCCTCGAGCGACCGCTCGAGAAGGCCCATGCCTACGTGCGTCGCGGGCAGAGCGGTCTAGAGGAAGCCCTGAAGGACTGCCTGACCGCCGGTCGCCCGTCGAAGGTCCAGGACGTCGTGCGGAGAGGGGACCACGCGATGGTGGTCATGCATACCCCTGGACTCGGCGCAGCCCCGGCGAGTTACGCGAACCCACTCAGGTTCTACGTCCTCACCATGCGCGACGATCGGATCGCCTCGATCCGCGCCTGCGAGTCCCGAGGCGAGGCCGTCGCGCTCGCTCAGTTCGCCTGAGGGCCACTCGCGCCGCGGCCAGGCCGCGCAACGCTTGCGCCGGCGGCGAGAAACTTGTATATACAAGAGATGCCGTCCCGGGAGCGTGATGCCGCCTCCACGATCGCCGAAGAGTGCCTGTGCTTTCGCGCCAGGCGCGTGTCGCGCGCCCTGACGCGGCTCTACGACGAGGCCTTGCGGCCGCTGGGGTTGCAGGCCACGCAGCTCACGGTGTTGGCCGCGATCGCCAACATGGAGGGCTCGAGCGGCGCGGCGATGAGCCACATGGCCGAGGTGCTGGCGATGGACCTGACGACGCTGTCGCGCAACCTGAGGCCGCTGGGGAAGGCCGGCCTGGTGCGCGTCGAGCGCGCCGCGGACGACCGCCGGGTGCGGCTGGCGCACCTGACGCCCGCGGGTCGCGATCTGCTCGAGCGTGCGGCCCCGGCCTGGCGCGCCGCGCAGGACCGGGTGGTGGCCGCGCTGGGCTCGCAGCTGGCCGGGGAGCTGAAGCGCACGTTCGACGCGGCTTCGGCCGCCGCTCCGGCGGCCGCGGCGAGCGGCGACAGCGAACGGAACGGAAAGGAGAGGTGACCGACGTGCACACCGACACTCCGGGCACCGGCGCCCGCGACCTCCTGGGGGTCGCGTTCGCCAGTGTCTATGACGCTGCCGAGGCCAACCTGGCAGGCATGACGCAGCAGGACTCGCTGGCGCAGCCGCCCGGTGGCGGCAACTGCGCCAACTGGATCCTGAGCCATCTGGTGCACACCCAGAACGGCGTCATGACGACCCTCGGCGCGCAGCCCGTGTGGAGGAACGACGCCCTGGCCGCTCCGCGCTCGGCCCCCATCGTTCACGCGCGCGACGCGGTCGCGTGGGACGAGCTGTGCGAGCGCTTCCTCGGCTCGCGCGAGCGCTGCCTGGCCGCCATGGCCGGCCTCAGTGACGATGCACTCGCGGCGGAGCTCAGGAGCCCATGGGGCGGCACCTGGTCCGTGGCGCAGCTCCTCGGCTTCCTGGCCTTCCATCAGGCCTATCACGTTGGTCAGCTCGGTCTTGCCCGGCGCGCAGCCGGCCTGGCCGGCGCCATTCGCGGGCCCGCGGCGTGATCCAGAACGGGCGGCTGCCCGGCATCCGCCCTGCACGTGCCGATGTGCCTTCCGACCCGGAAGGCGGAGAGAGAGGGAGAGTGACCGCCATGATGATGGCCACCTACGTGAACTTCGACGGCACCTGCGCAGAGGCCTTCCGGTACTACCAGGAGCACCTGGGTGGCGCCATCGACTCGATCACCACGTTCGCCGAGATGCCCGACCATAGCCAGGTGCCGGACGCCTGGAGCGACCGCGTCATCCATGCGCGCATGTCGCTCGGGGGCGCCATCCTCATGGGGGCGGACATCGAGGGGGCGGAGCCGATGAGGAGCGCGTACCTCAACCTCAGCACGGCCACACCCGAGGAAGCCGAGCGCGCCTACGCCGCCCTGGCCGACGGCGGTGAGATCTTCATGCCGTTGCGGGAGACGTTCTTCGCGCTCCGGCACGCGCAGCTACGCGACCGATTCGGCGTCAACTGGATGATCCTCCACGAAGGCACTCCGCCCGGCGCGCAGGGCGCGCCGTGATCGCGGTCGCCGAGGTCCGCCACATCGCCCTGGAACTGGCCGGCGTGGACGACGCATAGGACACGCCGGCCGCGGAGCTCGAGCACGAGTCGGGCGAGGCGCCCACGGCGTCGTCCCGGGCTCGGGATCAGGGCCGCGAGGCCGGGAAGGGACGGCAGCGCATGGCAAAGCTGATCTACACCGCGATCGCCTCGCTCGACGGCTACGTCTCGGACGCGGACGGCACGTTCGACTGGGCGCAGCCCGACAGCGAGGTCCACGCTTTCGTGAACGACCTCGAGCGCGGCATCGGCACCTACCTCTACGGCCGCAGGCTGTACCAGACGATGGCGGGCTGGGAGACGATGCCTACCGGTCCGGACCAGCCCGCCGAGGTCCGTGACTTCGCCGCCATCTGGCGGGCGGCGGACAAGGTCGTGTTCTCGAGGACGCTGAGCGAGGCGCACACCGCCCGCACCCGCATCGAGCGGAGCTTCGACGCGCGGGCGGTGCGGCGGATGCTGGACGGGGCCGCGCGCGACCTCAGCGTGGGCGGCGCGACCCTCGCCGCCGAAGCGCTGGGCGCCCGGCTCGTCGACGAGATCCGCCTGGTCGTCTCACCGGTGGTGGTCGGCGGCGGCCTCCCCGTCCTGCCGGCAGGGCTGCGCCTCGACCTCGACCTGGCAGACGAGCGGCGCTTCACCGGCGGGGCGGTCTATCTGCGTTACCGCGCGCGACGCTAGGTCCCGCGGCGCAGCTGGAGCCGTGGGGGTGACGCCTCGGGGCGACCCCCACCGGCTCCACTGCCGGCTGGGGCGACCCCCACCGGCTCCACTGCCGGCTCCCCGGCCGGCTCCCCTGCCGCCTCACGCGCGCGACTCGATGAGCGCCAGGGTGCAGCGCGACACGCACACCAACCTGCCCGCCTCGTCGCGGATCTCCACGCTCCAGATCTGCGTGGAGCGGCCGCGATGCAGCGGCGTTCCGGTCGCCGTGAGGGTGCCCCCGGTCACCGCCCGCACGTGGTTGGCGTTGATCTCCAGCCCCACCGCCTGCTGGCGCGAGGTGTCGATGCTGACCGTGGAGCCGTAGCTGGCCACGGTCTCGGCCAGCGCCACCGAGGCGCCGCCGTGGAGGATGCCGAAGGGCTGGTGGTGCCCCTTCGTGACCGGCATGGTGGCCACCACCCGCTCCGAGGTCGCCTCGACGATGGCGATGCCCAGGGTCTCCATCAGCGTGTCCGGCATGGTGCCCAGGACCTGGAAGGGGGGCGCGTTCTCTGGCATGCGCCAGGCTACACCGCCTCGCGGCGGTCGCGCGCCGCCGCGGCGGGAGGCGGGCCGGCGGCGCGCCGCGGGGCGGCGGCCGCTGCTATACTGCTCGCCGTTGACCCGGGCGGGAGGTGACATTACCGCCCCGAGCGCTCCCCTCCAGGAGGCACCCGTGTCCCGTGGCAACGCCGGCCCGAAACCGCCCTCCTTCGCCACCGCGCTCCCCGCCAGCGTGGGCGTGGGCCTCGCTGCCGCCCTCGGCAACGGCCTGTTGTGGCGCCTGTCGCAGTTCGGGCAACACCCGTACGCGGTCCTGCCGCTGGCACTGATCA
>Ga0315535_1002101_pt1 | contig 12973 bp, 15 predicted proteins | sample SalMarSW160220MG_2_FD_203092 | JGI IMG/M metagenome (GOLD analysis project Ga0315535, IMG submission 203092) | Salt marsh sediment microbial communities from the Plum Island Ecosystem LTER, Massachusetts, United States - Salt Marsh Sediment SW1602-20 ...
CTTCAGCCAGCCTTCCAGGACCGCGTGCTCGATCCGCACTGGCTCCACAACCACTTTGCCTTCAAAATCAACCCCGGCCATGATGCTGTAATGCTTGTGTATATCCAGGGCTAAATAGCGGCGGGAAAGTCTTGCAATCAGTTCTTCCTTCATGCTACACTCTCCTTAGGTTGTCCCCCGCAAACTTTGCGGGGTGAGATGGCGGGGCGTGGATTTCGGGCATGGAGTGATACACACCGATTCGGGTTTTGGCGCTCTTTGCCATCCCAGACGAAGATCCACCGGGCGACCAGGTAACAACACGAGTGGAGAATGCTGCTTCTCTCTCATGGGCGGTGTCGGTCTACCCAGATGCTCCTCCCGAAGGACATCGGGACGATGTGCCCCGGTTGGCATCCCCGGTGACGTGTCAAACTGCTTCACAGGATACCACCCACCATACTATCCCGCAGCATAGCGGAGTGGACGCCCCACCTTTTTTATTTTAGTAACGCAAACCATTGGGCGTTACAGAAAACGAAAGATGTTAGAAGGTTACGGAGGAAGAATGCCAAAAGTTAAATCGTTTTTTGGGGTCATGTTTGCGGCATTGTTGGCTCTCTCTGCTTGCAACCTGCCGGCCGACTCCTCAGTCGAGGGGACTCCATCTACCGTTCTGATGGTTAGGGTAAGCACGGCTGCCGAATATCGCACTGGCCCCGGGCAAGAGTACGGTGTGGTGGGGGTGCTCCAGCCTGGCCAGGAGGTCAAGGCGGTTGGCCGCAGCCCAGATGGCAACTACTTGCTTATTCAGGATCCTGCCAACCCAGCAGCTTTGTGGTGGTTGAACAGCGCCAATGCTACATTGATCGGCAATCCCATCGGCCTGCCGATCTCCACTTCGCCGCCCACGCCAACTTTAGTCGGTGGCTGTCCAACACCGATCAATGGCGGCCCCACACCAATCAGTTGTCCCACATTCGTCAGCGGTCCTGCATCGGTTGGAGGCTGTCCCACGCCGATCGATGGCGGCCCCACACCAATCAGTTGCCCTACATTCGTCAGCGGTCCGGCATCGGTTGGAGGCTGTCCCACGCCGATCGATGGCGGCCCTACACCAGTCAGCTGTCCCACGTTCGTTGGCGTGCCTACTTTGGTTAGTGGCCCTACAGCAGTCGGCATCCCAACATCAGTTAGCCGTCCAACCGCGGTTGGCGGTCCAACCCCGGTTGGCGGTCCAACCCCGGTTGATGGACCGACCCCGGTTGATGGACCAACTCCGGTTGATGGACCAACTCCCGTAAAATAAATGGTGCGCAAGAAAGTGTTAGACGGTATAGTGAATATACAATTGGGCAGTTCGCACAATACAACGTGCAGCCGATAAGTGGGATTCTGCGCGTTTTTTTGCAGTTTTTACAACCTCGGCAGGATTCTGTTTTCGAGCCTTGTCTGGTTCCTGCCCACTTGCGGCTAACGCAAGCCGTTAAGTGCTAAACAAAATCTCCATGTTATTGTTTTCAACAGGAGACGCCATGATCTACAGAAAATTAATCGATACTTACGTTGTAGTTTTGTTAATTTTAGGCATCCCATTGCTAGTTATTCCCAATATTACCTTGAACCTTTTTGGGGCCAACCTTAATCCTGCAGGTGCGTCCATGTCCGCCTTCTACGGATCGTCTATGCTTGGAGTGGCATGGATGATGTGGAAAGCAAAAAAGACTGAACGCTCTGAAATATTGGAAGGTTTATTGCAAGGAAACCTGATAATATAGGCGCTTTCTTTTATTCTTTCTGTTATTGGTCAAATACAATCAACATACAATCAACTCGGATTGATAGTTACGGGACTGAGTATTGTCTTTTCTGCATGGTATGGATATATTCGATTTAACGAAGGAAAGAAACTGTAGAGAAACGATATTTGAACGATACTGACACTTCCAACAGCAAATTATGTGCAACAAAGTTGAAAATTTTGTAGGCTAATTGGATAATGATTTTTTCAGCCAGCAAGTCTTCAGATTATGTCGCGCCTAACAAAGCGTGTCTGCGGACGGCGAGATTCTGCGGCATCTCAGGCAGTTTTCCATACTTCGGCCTAATTTCTGCTCGGACGGGGTTTCGTCCGCTCGCCCCGGCGCCAGCCTGTGCCTCGTTGGGGTATACCCTTACCCCCCTGATGGGGACCTTCGGTAGGGTGCTTCACTGCGTTCCGCGAACGCAAACTGTACGTACCTGAAGGAGGATAACCATGAAGAAATGTGTATTGACCCTAGCCGCCTTGGCTTTCATGCTTGTGGCCTGCATGCCGCCCACTGCAAATCCGGACAACGGACCAACGTCAACCCAACCGGTTACCCAACCAGCTACAGCAACGCCAGACCCAGGGGCTGGCTTGCCCCCTGTCACGGGTCCGGATCCATCCTTGCGAGTGGGCGCGTTTTACTATCCTTGGTATGCGAACCCGGCAGTCGACGGCGAATGGTTCCATTGGGATTACCGTGACCTGCCCCTGCCAGACAGCATCAGCAGTGATTATTATCCTGTCCTGGGCCCCTACAGCTCTAATGATCCCGCCGTCCTGGCTCAACACATGGCCTGGCTGCGTGAAGCAGGCATCGGCGTCATCATCTCTTCCTGGTGGGGACGGGGGGATTTTACTGACCAGGCAGTACCGCTGCTGCTCGATGCGGCCGATCACTATGGAATCAAAGTTGCCTTCCACATCGAAATCTATGACGGCCGCACCGCAGACAGCCTTATAGATGATATCGATTACATCTATGCCAACTACGGTGACCACCCGGCCTTCTTCCGCACCACTGCGCCGAGTCTGTATGTTCCCGACGATCGTCCGAAAGCCGTCTTCTTTCTTTGGGCCGCCTCCTCCAGCGATTCCCACAATCCGGTGGCTCCCAGCTATTGGCAGGCAGCCATGGATAGCATCCATGCTCGACCGGAAGGTACGATCGTTCTCGCCACGACAGGAGGCAACATGGTCGAGGAGGGTCACTTTGACGGGGTATACAACTACATCACGCTTGATGTAAACTCCGATTCTTTCACCTGGGCCCGCAGCTTGCCCACGGGGGCCTGGTATGTGCCAAGCGTCGCACCAGGGAACTCGGCTCACCGGATTGGTTATCCGGAAGAGACGTATGTGCCTCGTCTGGAAGGCGCAACTTACCAGACGCAGTGGGCGGCAGCCCTTGGAACAGGCGTCGAACCCCAGATGGTGACAATTACTTCTTTCAATGAATGGCACGAAGGCTCACAGATCGAGCCGGCAGCCAGCGGGAAGGATGATGGCAGAGGATATACCTATGCCAGTTATGCCCCCCTTCCTGCAAACGGCTACCTGACCCAAACCCGTGGGTTGATTGATGACTTCGACGCAATCGATTGGTCGCAAACAACCACCCCCATCCAAATCAGGATAACCACATCATCGGACTGGACGAATGTTACTCTTGATTCGGGAGGCATCTTGATACGCCCGGCCACCTTAACGAAAAGCGAGGGGGCTACCGCCGGCCTGGATGACAACTCGTTGTCCCTGAATCAACCCATCCAACAGGCCAGCGCAGGCCGGGAGGTAGAGTTCGCCTTGGATGTGCAGCTTTTCAACATGGAATGGAACACACCGCTTGTATTCCTGATTGCGCGCGGCCATATAGGGAAGACAGTTGTTGAGCTCTATAAGTATGACGGCCTCACACCAATCCTGATACAGACTTTCACCTGGGCCGGGATTAATTCTAACGCAGGGAACGTCCAAACCTTTGAACTGCCAGCGAGCGAGTTGATGGATCAGCCTTAATGTTCGCATGCCATCCCGGTAGACAGCCTTTTGCTTAGTATAGCCAACCTTTATTCTACTGTTACAGGAAAAGGAGGAGGAACCCCAAATGAAGAAGCTTCTGAGATGGTTGATCATTTTATTGGTTCTGATTTCCGGTTTGAGTTGCCAGCCCAAAACTGGTACGATGCCAACCGCGGGTGTGAGCGCTTCCCCAACCGTTTTACAGCCGACGCTTTCTGTTCCCCCAACGGTCACGCCGCAAGAACCCGCAAGTCCGGCTTCGGTGACTGAAGGATCATCTCAGACGCAAAATGCGACTACGCAGGGTGAGATCTACTTCGTCACAGACGAATTCGATGCCGTCGTATTTGTCATCCCGAATGCTTGGGGCGAGTACCATGCATCCCCCTGGCAGGAAGGAGACAAGGTCATTGGATCCACGATCACAGCTTCATCCGACCTGGACGCCTACTTGAATTGGGGGGCATCGGGCGTGACGATCAGCGTCTCACGCCGGCTCGATAAGGGCTACATTCAGATGATGGATGAGTTCAGGGATGTTTTCGCTGAACCCTGTGAAGAATACAAGTCGCGGTGGGAGTTTGAGAATGACGTTTATCGCGGGATGAGACAGCGTTTCTGGCGCTGCGGCGGGAAAAATGGCCCTACCTTGGATCTGCTGGCGTTGGTAAACAAGGAGAACCCACAGGCCTACATAGCTATGGTCAAAATCGTCTGGTTCTACCCGGTGGAATACCAGCTCAACGAGGATTATCTTTTGAATTTCATCGTGATTCCCGAGAATTTACCATAACATCAACTCAATTTTAGGTGATTCAGATCCTATCGAGAGTTCCTGGTTTCAAGCTGAATCGGACGAGCGAGAGTCGGGGGCTAACGTTGTGCAAGGCGGCAGGACAGGCTACACGTCAGCTTTTTTTCGCTTGGACGGGGTTCCCCTCCGTCCACCGTAGCGCCAGCCTGTGCTACCTACCCTTACCCCCTAACGTGGACCTTCGGTAAGGTGCTCCACTGCGTTCCGCGATCGCAAGCCGTTCGGCGGCGAGTCCACGTTCCCACCTACCGCTGCTGATGCACACCGTTGGATCGCAGTTTTGTTGTAGTTGCAGAAAGGATATTTGAAAATGGCAGAGGTTTTATTGTTCCACCATGCCCAAGGGCTAACCCCCGGTGTTGCAGCGTTTGCCGATCAGCTCCGCCAGGCCGGACACATCGTCCATACGCCCGATCTCTTCGAGGGTCGCACGTTCGACGATATTGAGCAGGGCATGAGCTTCGTCAATGAACTTGGGTTTGGCGAGGTGATGGCGCGTGGAGAGCGAGCAGTGGAGGGGCTCCCCGCGGAGCTGGTCTATGCGGGATTCTCCCTGGGCGTAGTCCCGGCCCAGAAGCTAGCCCAAACCCGGCCCGGAGCGCGCGGGGCGCTTTTCTTCTATTCCTGCGTGCCGGTCTCGGAGTTTGGGCAGACTTGGCCGAAGAACGTACCTGTTCAAGTGCATGGTATGGATGCCGATCCATACTTCGTTGGTGAGGGCGATATTGACGCAGCGCGGGCGCTTGTCGAAGAAGCCGAGCAGGGGGAGCTCTTTCTTTACCCCGGAGACCAACATTATTTTGCGGACAGTTCGCTTCCTTCGTATGATGCAGAGGCAACCGCGCTCCTGTTGCAGAGGGTACTCGAGTTTCTCGCTGCGCTATCATGAGGTGAAACCACGCCGATAGCATGCGGAACACAGGCGTGATCGAGGCTGAGCTTGTTATGGCTCAAGAAGTTCATATGTTTTTATTGAACTAAGAGTTTAAGCGCGGCACAAGTTTGATTGTCGCGGATCGAGCCTCAGCGACCACCATGGGGGCAACGTATTGTGGGTAGCGGTCGTACTTGGTGAGGTACGCCGCGTCGATCTTGTCGTTGATGTCGATGTTGGACTCTTCCACGAAGGTGACATCTTTGTCGACGCCACCAGACCGGATGTGGCCTGCATGGCGTACCTGGGTGCCACGGAACCAGGCGGAATTGCGCCCGTTCACGGACCGGATATAGAGTTCGTCACTAACGCGGACGACCCAGATGATTACCGGGTTTCGAAGTGTACTGTCGCGGCGAAGTGATGCAATCTGCAACTCTTCCGCATTTCCGATCTTGTTGAGCTCATCGCTTGTCCATGCGGTCATTGATACGTCTCCTTTTATTGAACACCTTTCAAACTTTGCCCTGTTCAGCGATTGGTCATCTGTTTCAATTCTTTGGGATACCGGTCCCCTTGTACCGTGATCTTTGAAATTGCGCCTTCAATTTCCAATAGTTCTTCAGGCGTGAGTTCTACTGCAAGAGCGCCGATGTTCTCATCCAGGCGCTCAAGCTTGCGGCTGCCCGGGATGGGAACGATCCACGGTTTCTGAGCCAGCAGCCAGGCGAGCGCGATCTGAGCAGGTGTAGCCCCCTTCTGTTCCCCAATCCTCTCAAGCAAGTCCACGACCCTACGGTTTGCTTTGATCGCCTCTGGCGCAAAGCGAGGCATGCGACTGCGGATATCAACACTGGCGAAGGTCGTGTTTTCGTCGATCTTTCCTGTCAGATAGCCCCGGCCCAGGGGACTGAATGGCACAAAGCCGATCCCAAGTTGCGCGCATGCAGGCAGCACTTCCGCTTCAGGCTCTCTCCACCACAGCGAATATTCGCTCTGAACTGCGGTGACCGGCTGAACCGCGTGGGCGCGACGGATGGTTTGTGCGCCTGCTTCCGAAAGGCCGAAGTGCTTCACCTTACCTGCCTGGATCAGGTCCTTCACCGCGCCTGCGACGTCTTCGATGGGGACGTCCGGGTCAACCCGGTGCTGGTAGAACAGGTCAATGGATTCGACCTGCAACCGCTTGAGTGATGCCTCGGCAACCCGTTTGATCTGCTCCGGGCGACTATCCAGGCCACTACTGGGATTCGGCCCCTTGTTGGGATCGTGTTTGAACCCGAATTTGGTGGCGATCACCACTTTTTCGCGGAAAGGAGAAAGCGCTTCGCCCAGGAGCTCTTCGTTGATGAATGGCCCATAGACTTCAGCCGTATCGAAGAAGGTGATGCCGCGCTCAACCGCGGCGTGGAGAAAAGAGATCATCTCCTGCCTGTCGGGAAGCGGGCTTTCATCGTGACTCATTCTCATGCAACCGAGCCCCAGGGCTGAGACTTCCAGATGGCTTTTGCCAAGTTTACGTTTTTGCATTTTTAAACTCTTTTTTTGAGTCAGATTATTTCTTTTTCCTCTATTTGAACGATTTCCTTTTCTTTTTTCAAAAGAGCGCTTTCATACACTTCAAGTTTGTGGTCCGATAAGTTCAGGGTTTTTTGCAGCTCTTTCATTTTGGCTAAAAGCTGTTCCCGCTGCTCTCTCAAAATTGCTTTTCTGGTTTCAATAGTCTGATCACCCTGCTGGACCAGTCTGTAGTACTTAATTAGTGCTTCAATGGGAAGCCCCGCGCTCCTCATACACTTAATGAATTCAATCCGCCGCACATCGATTTCGTTGCAATCCCGGATGCCACTTTCATTTCGAGATACGGGTGGAATCGGTCCAATCCGTTCATAGTAGCGAAGTGGATCCAATGAAATACCAGACTGTTCACTTACTTCTGAGATCTTCATTAATTCGCCTCTCAAAAATAGTGTATCACCTGGAGTAGACTCCAGGTCAAGTGTTTTTATGGAAATGTATAACGGAAATCGTGCTCATTTATTTACCCCATCCGAAAATGCGGCTATCCCAAATTGCACCAGACTTGACTTCGCCAAGATGGTGAATAAACCGTTTCCTTGAAAAGAGAAAGAAAAAATCGACCCCCTGGGAGTCCTATCCCGCCAGTTGTTCTCGCGCCAGTGCCAGGGCCTCTTCACGCGAACTGACCTTGCCCGTAGCCTGGGCTTCGCGCAGGCTTTCCAGCAGCTGGCCGATCTGCGGGCCGGGCTGTAAGTCAAGTTCCCGCATCAGGTCATCGCCGTTCAACAGGCGCGGCGGGGCGACCGTCTCGGCCGGCTTTTCCCAGTAGTTCTCGAGCAGAATGCGCGCGACCTCCAGGCAGGCGGCCCAGGTTTCCTGCGACAGATTGGTCGCGTAGGTGGCGCGCGTGTCGGCCAGTCCCAGCAGGACCAAATCCACGCCAGCTTCGCCGCTGTCGCGGAAGAAGCGGTAGATGGCTTTGCGCGAAGGGTCCTTGCCTTGCGTCAGCAGGCGGTTGGCGTGAAAGTGGATGCGCATGTGGTGGCGCACGATCAATTTAATGCGCCCTACTTCATCGTTGCTGAGGTTGAAAGCCTGCGCGCGTTCGGATGCAGTTTCGGCTCCGGCTTCGTCGTGGCCCCAGAAACGGATGCGTCCGTTTTCATCGATAATCCCGGATTGCGGCTTGGCGGCGTCGTGATACAGGGTGGCGAAGAACAATAAGGCCCGTACGGAACGGTCGGGGTTGAGCGAGGCCTTAAAGTGTGCGGCGAATTTCTCGCGATAGCGTCCCAGGCGCAGGGACAGTAAACCGGTATACAGGTCATTGGTCTGTTCGGCGTCGTAGCCGGGCGCCAGGTCGGCCAGGGTGGCTTCGAGATATCCCAGTGCGCTCAGGGTGTGCTCCCAGACGTCGTACTGGTGCGGTGCAGGCTGCTGCACGCCTTTCAAGGCCGCTAGCTCCGGCAGCAGGTGCGGCAGTGCCCCGAGCAAGTCCAGCGCCCGGATGGCCGTGGCTGGCTGCCGCCCCTCCAGGATTTTGAAGAGCTCGTCGCGCAGGCGCTCCGGGGACGGTTTCTCGAGCAGGCTCACAGCTGCTTTGATGCGTTTACGCGTCGCCGGGTCGATCTGGAAGCCGAAAGCGGCCGCCTGGCGAATGGCGCGTAAGATGCGCACCGGGTCATCTTTGAAGGCCCCCGGTGAACAGGCGCGGATGCGTTTGGCGCGCAGGTCGGCGGCCCCGCCCAGGGGATCGAACAGGGATTGTGTGTGTACATTCAGGGCCAGGGCGTTGATGCTGAAATCGCGCGCGCGCAGATCGGCTTCCAGGTCCGCTCCGCGATAGGCCGCGAAGTCCATTACATTACGCAACCCGTCCGGTTGGATCAGGATCACCCGGCCGGTATCCCGTTCGTCGTCCAGTATATAGAAATCAGCCTTGAGTTGATCGGCGATCCGGCGGGCCTGGCGGATCGCGCCGGCAGGCAAGGCAAAATCCAAATCGCGAGAAATGCGTCCCAGCAGGGCATCCCGCACCGCGCCGCCAACCAGATAGATTTCCTGGTCCGCTGGCATCGCCTGGCGGATGGTTTCTAGCAGCGGAGAAAGTTTGAGGGGCTCAACAGGGGGCATGAAGTGGCTCTCGGGGGTTTCTTTGTGACGACTGGCCTGGGCGGCGTGGCGGGCTTGTTCGGGTGTGCCGCCATGCGCGACGAATTGACCGCGTGCGGTGGCGACCCAACCTCCGGCCTAAGGGGATTGGTGCTTCCCCGGATCGGCAGCGGACGTTGGATGACGCTTGGTCATAATTTATCCAGGAGGTTGATATTTCTCCAGGTCGACGACACCAATGAAGGGCAGGTTGCGATAATATTCATCCAGGTCGAGACCGTAGCCGAATACATATTTGTTGGGGATGGCAAAGCCGCGGTAATGGATCGGTACGACAGCCTCACGCCGTTCCTGCTTGTCGAGCAGAGCACAGACTTTGAGACTCTTCGGTTGGCGGGTTTGCAGGAATTCGAGCACGTAAGAGATCGTGTTGCCGCTGTCGATGATGTCCTCGACCAACAGGATGTGTTTGTCGCGGATGTCGGACTGCAGATCGAGTGTCAGACGAATATTGCCATGCGACTCGCGTGTACCGCGGCCGTAAGACGAAATCGCCATGAAGTCGATTTGATGCAGGACGTTAAGGTGGCGCATCAAGTCGACCAGGAAAACCATGCCGCCGCGCAAGATACAGATCAGCACAAGCGGTTCCTGGACGTCGGCATAATCCCGGTTGATCTCGGCGGCCACTTCTACGATGCGGGCTTGAAGCGTTTCTTCGTCGATCAAAATTTCGGATAAAAAGTTTTTGTAGTTCTGCATGTTTCTCTCGATGCTATTTCCGCGGTACCTCGTGATGGGCGCGGCAGCGGGCCTCATACATCTCCGATGCTCCTACGATCACCACCGGATCGTCGTAGCGGGCGGGCTGGCCATTGACCAGACGCTGTGTGCGCGAGGCGGGCTCGCCGCAGACCATGCAAATCGCCTGCAGTTTGTCCACGCGCTCGGCTTTGGCCATCAATTCGGGGATGGGGCCAAAAGGTTCGCCACGGAAGTCCATGTCGAGGCCGGCAACCAGGATGCGGATGCCGTGCGTAGCCAGCTTATGGGTGACTTCGAAAATGCCCTCGTCGAAGAATTGTGCTTCGTCAATGCCAACCACGGTCGTATCTTCATCCAAACGAGTCAGGATTTCTGATGAAGTTCCAACCGGGATGGCGTCGTAGTCAGCACCGGCGTGGGACGTAACCTTCTCGACCGCATAGCGTACGTCAATGGCAGGTTTGAAGACCTGGACCTTCTGCCTGGCAATCGTAGCACGACGCAGGCGGCGGATCAGTTCGTCCGTCTTGCCGCTGAACATGGAACCGCAAATGACTTCTATGGAACCGGCGTGATGTTTCATGCTCTCCCTCAAAATGATGTAAAACAGGCAGATGCATCCTGCATCTGCCTGTTAAGTGTACCTGAGTTTATCCGGGAATCAAGTCCTGAGTCCGGACGAATTACTTGACCTTTTCAGGGAGCTCGTAACCCAGCGCGCGCAGTTTCTTCTTGACATCGACCAGCGACTTTTGACCGAAGCCGTCGATGGCCAGAACCGCATCGTCGCCATCTTCCAGTTTATCCAGGAACTGACCGACTTTCTTGATGCCGGCCTTGGCCAGGGCGTCGACGGGACGTGTACCCAGTTCCAACTCGGCGATGGGGCGATCCGGTGAAACCTTGGACTCTTCGCGGGTTTTGATATCCTCCAGATAATCCTGGCGGGCTTGCAGTTTCTTGTAGAAGCGATCAACCTGGCCCTCGATATCGATGATACGCTGCGCTTCACCACTAAAGAAGGGGTGGCAGTTGGAGCAGATTTCGACGCGGATCTCTTTTTGAGTCGAACCGGTTGTCCAGGACTTGCCGCACGAAGCGCAAGTCACTGTGGCATCCGTGTAAAATGTCGGATGAATATCGGGTTTCATAAATAGTGTTCCTTTCGACAGCCGGATCTTTTATTCAGCCGGGACGACGTTTATGCGTTTGCGACCGCGCACGACATCGAATTTGACGATGCCGTTTATGGTAGCAAACAAGGTGTCATCGCTGCCTTTGCCAACGTTCAGGCCGGGCTTGATCTTGGTGCCGCGCTGGCGAATCAGGATATTTCCGGACAAAACCTGCTCACCGGCGTAGCGCTTGACGCCCAGGCGTTGGGCATTACTGTCACGACCGTTGCGGCTGGAGCCGCCACCTTTTTTATGTGCCATGGTTACCTCACTATAAATCCGCGACTATTTGGTCGTCTTGGAAGAAGGTTTGCTGCTCTTCTTCTCGGTGGATTTCTTGGTTGCTGTCGATTTGGCTTTAGTTGAAGTCGACTTGGTAGGCTTTGCTTTGCTACCAGTATCTTTGCTGGTCGACTTCTTGGCCGGGGCTTTCTCGCTTTTCTTGGGTTCAGCCTTTTTGGTCTCAGCTTTTTTCGTATCGGCTTTTTTAGGCGCGACCTTTTTTGTTTCAGCTTTCTTGGTCACGGCCTTTTTAGGCTCGGTTTTCTTCTCGACTTTTTTGGTCTCGACCTTCTTAGTTTCAGCCTTTTTGGCGGTTGCTTTCTTGGCGGCCGCAGACGGCTTCTGGCGCTTCGACTCAACTTTGGGTGCCGCTTCCGCCTTGACGACTTTCCTGGCCTCACCTGGTTTGCCGACCTGATCGATCATCAATCGGGTGTAGTGTTGGCGATGGCCGCCTTTGACGCGGATGCGTTTTTTAGGTCTGTATTTGAAGGTGATGACCTTCTTGCCCCTGAAATGTTCCAGCACCGTGGCTTTGACCTGGAAACCGGAGACAAAGGGTGTGCCGACCGTTACATTCTCGTCGTCGACCATCAGCAGCACGCTCTCGAACTTGAGTTCAGTACCGACAGCATCCGGCAGGCGATCTACTTCGATGGCCACACCTTCGACGGCTTTGTATTGTTTGCCGCCGCTTTCTACGATTGCATATTTCATTATTTTCTCCAAGCGTTCACTTCGCCGCATATCCCGTGGGGGGACGCCCAGCACTGAATTGCGGGGAAGCCGGGATTACACACGACCGCCCCTGGCGTTCTTGCTGCCGGGGCAGAAGCGGACGATATTATAACGTCCCCTATGCGGGTTGTCAACCGCAGAACGCAAAGTGATTTCGCTTAGCGGACGATCACCGTTACGCTGAAGGTCTGGATTGGTGGGACGCCGTTCTCCCAGGGTCGCTGGTAAGCCAGTTGCAGGTCCGTCTGACCGGTGCCCAGCGCCTTGAAGCGGAAGGTTTCAGCCCCGCCTGCCCCGACCATGTCTTTCGAGCCAGGTGATTGCTGGTATTCAGGCTGGCCTTGCTGCTCGAGCAGGTTCGTATCGATCTGGGCCACTTGCCAGCTGTAACCGGTTGTCGGATTGGATGGGAGCGTGATGATCAGGGTCTGACCCGGGCTGAGTTCGATCCGCGTGCCGTCATCGGCCTCAGTTAGAGTGGCTGCTTTCGATCCGCATGCGGTCAGCAGAAGCGATAGAACCAGCAGAAAATAAAATATTCGTTTGGACATGCCTGCCTCCTGTTTGTGTCCTCTCTGTGACGATCACCGTTCGTGAAAAGTTCCATAGATAAATTGCCGTTGACGCCTACCCTTCAAGCAGGTATGATGAGATTGCCTCAGGCTGGTCGGGTGGTTGCGGCTCTTTGAGTCGAGGAAAGTCCGTACTCCACAGGGCACGGCGCCGGGGAAACCCCGGGGTGGGGAAACCTGCCGGAAGGGCCACAGAGACATACCGCCACGCAAGTGGTAAGGGTGAAAAGGTGGTGTAAGAGACCACCGGCGTTCGCAGCAATGCGGACGGCCAGGTAACCCCCGCCGGGAGCAAGGCCAAGCAGGGATGAG
>Ga0315535_1002103_pt1 | contig 12968 bp, 14 predicted proteins | sample SalMarSW160220MG_2_FD_203092 | JGI IMG/M metagenome (GOLD analysis project Ga0315535, IMG submission 203092) | Salt marsh sediment microbial communities from the Plum Island Ecosystem LTER, Massachusetts, United States - Salt Marsh Sediment SW1602-20 ...
ACTTTTAAATTGCGCCTAAGTATAACACGGACAATAAAGGTAAGTTGCTTGTCACGGTTTTTGCCTGGTGACGTCTACGCCAGCCATGCTAAAACCGCAAGTGATCTATGGGCCCGAAGTTTCTTCTTTCTTTTAACCTTTTATCAGCACTATAACCGGCTGGCCATTGAGATTCTCCTTGAGAGTTGCACCCGGACACCCGCAACTGCCACCAATTAAAATTCTGCACCTGGACTAATATGTTACTTCGACCCACATTATTCCGCGACACTGCTCCACTGCCTGTTTCAACCATCAGTTACCGGGACTATTTCCAGTCCATTTATAAAACTTATACCGCGATTACGCCTTCACGCAATAAACTCTGTGCCATGACTGTAAAAACACGCGCCATACCTGGCTTGCACCGGGACTACTCCCGGCTAAAGTACCACGATACTTATATCAATTCTTTGGATAACACGCCTTCGCGGCAAGCAGGCTCCTTCCATTGGTCGCCGCAGACTTGTCGAAGGAGACGCTAAAACAGCCCACAGGGCTGTTTCTATACGCTCGGCCCTCTTTATTGCCGGGCCGTTAGCACGTATATCACTAGAAACTTAATCTTTATACAAAAAATAAATTAAAGATTTGAACAGACTTTTTCTTCCATATAATAAGGCTATTCTAAAGTTAAATATCTTTCTTTCAATCTTCTTAACTTTATTATCAAGCCTTTCTTTTCTTTCTAAAGAATCCTCGTATTCACCGTATTTTATCATTATTGCAATTTATATATTTTGGATAATGACCGGTGGTTTCTTTCTTTCTGCATTCTATATCGATCTAACTAAGAAAAGAGAATACTATTTCTATTATAATCTGGGAATCAGCAAAATCAAGCTGTTGCTGCTTACCTATTTTCTGCATGTTATCTTCATTTTGCCTTTATTATTCATTCTGCAATATGTCTAGTTACCTAGAAGTTGATAGCATTCGTAAATCATTTGGAGACAAACAAGTTTTAACAGATATTGCACTAAAATGTCAACCTGGAGATATCATTGGATTACTGGGAAGAAACGGAACAGGCAAATCTACTTTATTGAAAATAATTTTTGGGACTCTTTACACCGATTACAAATTTATTAGAGTTAATGATAAAATATTAAATCAACCTTATAAATCAAAAAACATTGTTGTATATCTCCCTCAGGACGATTTCTTACCAAAAAATATTACAGTAAGTAAAGTAATTGACATATACTCAAAAGGCCGTAATCATAAAGAATTTCTTGAAGATGAGATAATTTCAAAAATTTATAAGACTAAGATTCGCAATTTATCCGGTGGAGAATCAAGATATTTGGAAGTTAAAATGCTATTGAATTTGGATTCCATTTTTGTTCTTCTTGATGAACCTTTTAATGGGATTTCTCCTTTGCATGTCGAGTTGATTAAAACCATGATTCTCAACAAAGCTCCAAAAAGAGGGATTATTCTTACAGACCATGACTATAGAAATGTACTTGATATAGGGAATAAATTCTATATTCTTTTCGATGGAGGCCTAAAATCCATTAAAACCAAACAAGAACTTATTTACTGGGGGTATGTTCCAGAGAGACAATTTTAACAACAATACATGTGCTAACACGGACAATAAAGGTAAGTTGTATTGTCACGGTTTTTGCATCCCGAAAGCTTTCGGGACGCTCCGTCACGGTTATAAGCTTTATCATGAAACCTGCACCCGGACACCCGCAACTACTTGCAATTAAATTCCTGCACCGGGACTATTATCTGACTAAAGCACCACTCCCCTGCCCGGTGACTGCGCCAGGTAACATGCCGCCCCTGCCTTGCTCCGTAAAGCTACACAGGATGAAGCAGTCAGGTTCCTACTTCAGCTGCCTAAATTTTAATGAAGGTGGTAGCTTAATGAAACCACCTTCAAAGAAGCTTCTTAGTTCTTTCCATAGTTTTCTCCTAAATAGGATCGAACATACCTAAAACCAACATAATCATAAGAAGCTGTGCCATTCAGAATGATCTTTTCATCAGCAACTGAATTTTTATAATTATTGCCCCTGACAACAATTTTATCATCTAAGGAAATTGGAGCATTTTGAAGGGTATTCATGTATTTCGCAGGATCAAATGACGTATATGTCCATTCCGAAACATTACCTAGCATATTATATAATCCCCAATAATTTGGCTTATTACCAGATATTTTAGACAATTCTGTTGATTTTGGAATATCAATTTCATCTGGATTTTTACCTCCAAATGAGGCATATACCCATTCAACTTCAGTAGGAATACGATATGCTAACACAGGAGGTTTTCCTTTTGCTTTAAGCTTTTTATTTTCAATTCTTGTCTTCCACTTACAAAAGTCGACTGCCTGCTTTAATGAAACTCCGACAACAGGAAAATCAGAGTATTTCTTGTTTGAAAAATAGTCTTTAAAGGGTGCTTTGACGGGATCAGGAAGTGCAGACTCATAAAATTCTTTTAACGAATCTTTCTGTACAGAATTAATGTACTCGAAATATTCTTTATTACTTACTTCTCCATATTTCATCCAAAAGGCATCAATAGTAACCTCAAAGTCTTTTGTTTTACTGCCATCCGTCCTTTTTAAAACAAAGCTTCCGGCAGGAATAAAATACATCTCCTTAGGTTCTGGTTCCCAGGGTTTAGCTGAATTGACCATTTCGGTAAATTCACTGGTTGATAATGTAATATTGGCATTCGAAAAGGCCAATAAGCTTAAAATTATTACCGGCATGGCAAAAAGCATTTTGTATTTTGCTATCCGTTTTGATTTAGTTTTTGTCATCATTTTAAGTCTGAATTTAACAAGTGAATAATTAAAAGGATGAGCCAGCTCTATATTGATGTTACTTAAGTACTGCTTTAATAATAACGCTTGATAATCAATGATATCTTCAAGTTTGCTACTAATCAGAAAATCATCCACCTCACATTCATGTACTTTAACAAGAGATCTTTTAACCGACCAGATAACAGGATTAAACCAGAATAGTATTTTACATATTTCAATAAATATCATATCAACGGAATGCCATTGTCTGATATGAGCCGCTTCATGTTTGAGTACAGTGCTCATTTCCCTGTTGTTCAAATTACTGCTATTCAGGAATATATACCTGAAGAAGGAAAAGGTCGGGAAATCTCCATGGTGATGAACTACTGTATAGTTTCCGTATGGTTCAATATTATTACTTCTGACAAGTTTTAATAATTGATTAATATTGTTTATCAACCTGAATATCAGTACAAATACCCCAAATAAATAAATAGCTAAAAGAATGATGAGGAAATCATTCAGATAGGACTTAGATTCAATATTGGCAGTTTTCACCGGAACATTACCAAAAACAATATTTTCAAATTTCTCCTGATAGTTGAAATAATCTTTATCCTCCTGACTGTATGCAGTAACGATTTGCTTAAACTCTTTTGTATCCTTTATAGAGGGCAATTGTGGAATTGCAACTGAAATTACCACCGAAAATATGAGATAAAATCTTTTAAACCTGTAGAAAGTATCATTATTAATCAGTAATACATAACACAGATACAATAAGAGAAGGCAAATACTTGCTTCAATAAGGTAAATGAAAAGATGAGTCATTCCTTTTTGCTTTTAATTTCATTTAACAGCTTGATTGCATTATCTATGTCGCTAATGTTTACTTCATTGTTATCAGTAAAGAACGATACCACATCTCTGATCGAATTTTTAAAATACCTTTCAAAAATCGAATTTACATGTGTGGTGGAGTATTCCTCTTTTGATATAACTGGATAAAACTGATGAGCATTACCATAAGGTTTGTGTGAAACATATCCCTTTTTTTCCAGAATTTTCATAAATGTCGCAACCGTAGTATATGCAGGTTTCGGGTCATTAAAATGATCAAGAATATCCTTTACAAAACCTTTTTCAATTTTCCAAAGAATTTGCATAATTTGGTCTTCTGCTTTTGTTAATTCCATATCTGGTTTCTTCATTAAGCAAAACTACTAACTTTTTAGTATATATACTAATCTTTTAGTAGTTAGTTTTAAAACATTTTATACTTCGGACGGACAAGAGTTTGGCAATCCATCGCTTTACTGCCAAACACGACTTGTCCCGATTCATCGGGATGCTTTTTGCCAGGATTGAATTTTGATGCTAATTTGCCTAACGATTGTTCCATTTAGGAAACAAGCTCTAAAAGAGCCGAAATAAAAATTTTGATAATAGATCATTATTTATAAGTCTCTCCATCGTCGATTCTATTGCATTATATATATGGTATTTATGAAGTAAGTACTTACCATATGTATCACGTGTGGCTTTCCTTTCAAATAGGACTCTATTAAATCCGGAGCGTGTATTGAAACAAATCTACAAAAGGAATTTAAGATTAATGTTAATACTTCAGCCGTAAGCCTTCGGCTGGATAGCTCTTTTCTAAATTGGGCGGGCGGGCAAAAACACCTGCCCGACTGATGCCGGTCAGGCAGGCGTGCCATACCCTCCCAGCCCACTGCGCCCCCCTCGCTCTGTTCAGGGTGACCCGGCTAAAGTACCAGGACACTGCCATAGCACGAAGAAAAAATACTTGTGCTAACATAACAGCAATCACAAAATATTTAAGCCGTCCTATTGAAAAAAAATCTATTTTGCAAACATTAAGATGACAAAACTAGTAACGATGAAACAGTTTTTAATTTTCGAAATTCTACTAGCAAGTTTTTCTGGAACATTAAATGCACAAAATCTATCATATTCAGGCACTATTGATAATGGAAAATCCACTATCAATTATCAGATTAAGTTAATGGAAATTGAAAATCAAAATAAAGTATTCTTTTCAAGTATTGAGATGAATGCTTATGAGATACCTTGTCAAAATGTAACAATCCAAACCGATACTTTAAAGTTTTATGTAGTTAGTGATTACTTTACTTATGAATACATTTACAATAAGCAGAATAACAATTTTATAGGAAACTTGAAAATTTATTCCAATGAAACAGAGCAACTATTAAACACATTTGTTACAAACTTAATTTTGGAAAAATCGATGGGACTGGATGCTATTGATAAAAAAGAAGTTACATTTATTTCAAGTGGGCTCACTCTTTGTGGAACTTTATGGGAACCGATAAAATCAAATAACATAGGTCTGTTTTTTGTAAGCTCTTCGCAAGGGAGTGATCGTAGCGGGACAAATGCAGAAGCATATTATTTTACAAATTTAGGATATACCGTTTTTAATTACGATAAACGAGGAACAGGGAAATCCGAAGGCAGTTGGCAAATGGCAACTATTGAAGAGCTCTGTTCTGATGATATAAATGCACTCTATTTTTTCTCGAAAATTGCAAATATTCCTTTATCAGAAACAGGTATTATAGGGAGTAGTCAGGGTGGTATTAAAATTCCTTATATATTGACAAAATTACCTGAACTTAATTTTGGAATTTCAATTAGCTGTCCGAGTGGAACACTTTTAGAAGCGATTTAAATCACTGGGAAAACTTAAATAAATCTAAAATTGGTAAAGAAAATATTGGCACTGCCGTAAAAATTCAAAAAGCTGCTTATGATTATTTAGCTGGCAATATAACGTATGAAAAAATGAACATACTTATAAGTGATTATACAAATCAAGATTGGTTTAAAAACATTTGGATTCCTAAAAAAAATATTCAAAAAGACTACAAGTTAAACTTTAGTGGACTTCCATACTTTAGAAAAATTACTCAACCTTTATTATTAATTCAAGGGTTATCAGACGATGTAATTCCATCAAACAGTTTTAAAATTATTAGAAGTGCAATCCGAAAATCTAAATCATATAAGTATAAGATTTTGACATTAAAAAACGCTACTCATTCAATGACTTATCTGAATAAAGAATTTCCCTATTTTCAAATATTATCGCCTGGCTATTTAGATGCAATTACGAATTGGTTGAAAAGTATTGAGAGTAAATAGAAATTGCTTACAACAATACATTAATCCTTTTGCAAAATACTGTAAAGACTTGGTCCTCTTTAGATTCCTTTATTAATATCTTGACTTTGATACCTAAAAATCTTCCTGATTGATTCCTTATAAGCAAGGTCCGTTTATATTCCGAAATACCTTTTCTAATGATGATTTTTTCAATTTCACTATCTCTATGGCATCACAAATTGTGACACCATCTGAAATTGAACAAACTACACGACATCCCAAGACAAATTAGCCATTCATTAAAATATCATACCTTTAATAAACAATTAATATGAAACTTTGAAAATGAAAAAGAAATTAATAATAATTGAGGCTTTAATTATAATTATAGGCCCAATTGGAGGATATATCGGTTATTATAATAACATTACATGTAAACCAACACAAGCTGGCTTCTGGTTCATTATTGCATTAGGTATCTCTATTGGTGTAGTGACTACCCAAATAGTGCATAGAATTCAGGACAAGAAGAAAATTAAAGCAAGCATTAGCGACACGACTGAAGAGCAAGAAGATAAAAAATAACCCTGCTTATAACACTGTCGATGAAGTTAAGTCGCTTCCCGCTAAAGCGGTACAGGTTGTTAAGTTTTTTGCCTGCCGGGACTTCACCGTCAAAACAACTAGTCTAGGCACAGAGAAAACAAGACCAATGAGATTTATACCCGCGTAAACATTATTTGTTCGATCAGATAAAAAGTTCGCTTGACACATTGGACATTTGATTATAACATTTTAGGTTTAGAATTTTCCTATATTTACTACATGAACAAAAACAACAAAATAAACACTACCCATAAGTTAGAAATAAACGCCACTTTGGCGCTTGCGCAATCTTTAGGGGGCGTTCAATCGAATGCCTTATGTGAATAATTATTTAAGAACGGAAGTTTAATATTAGAGGTGCAATTAATTACATTATCATTAAATAATATTTAATTATTAACCTATAGCTATCAAAAACTATGAGAATTCTTACTTTTTCATTAGCTGCTTTTTTGTGGACAATTTCTTTGCAAGCACAAACTCAGGGAGATGCTTACGAAGCAAAAACACTTTATAGCAACATTTTAAAAATGGACCGTAAGTATGCAATCTATTTACCAGCCGGTTATGAGTCTTCTGATCGCAGTTACCCAGTTCTTTACCTATTGCATCCAGCTGGCCCGGCAAATACTATACCCAACCAGCAGTCCTGGTTTTATTATGGCGAATTGAAACAATATTTGGATAAAGCTATTGAAAGTGGAGAAATTGTACCTATGATTGTTGTAACACCAGATGCCAACTTCGGATCAAAAAGAATCAGTTATTTTAATGACCCCGAAGGAGATTTTAATTTTGAAGATTTCTTTTTTAAAGAATTTATTCCATATATAGAAAAAAATTATCGTTGCCGCACAGAGAAAGATAGTAGAGCTATTGCCGGAGCTTCTTTGGGAGGAGCAGCCGTACTGCAGTATGTTGTGCATCAGCCCGACAAATTCTCAGTAGCATGTGCATTAAGCGCAGCTGTCAGAAAATACGATTCCGAATATTTGAAAAAGAAATTTCCTAATGTTAGTGACAAAGTATTAATTGAGTGGTATAAACCTTATGATGTTATCACTTACTTTGAAAATCTTCCTGAAAAAACAGAAAGTAAGACAAAATGGTATATCAGTTGTGGCGACGATGACCATTTGTCTCCCAACAATGCATTGTTACATACTGTATTAAAAAGGAAGGGTGTAGAGCACGAATTCAGAATCCAAAACGGAGCACACGACTGGCCATATTGGCGTAGTGTGCTACCAGAGTTCATGCCTTTTATTTCCGATTCATTCCGTAAATAGTTTTCCATAGACAATTAAATTAATATCGGGAACAAACACATGACTTGCAACGGTGGACATCGGGTAGCATGCTCGGTCCTTTTTCCGGGCCGTTGTAAGCAAGCCAAAGTCCCGATTGTAGAAGGATTCAGATAGAATAAATTCTATATGCTTGACTTGTCATTAATAATTAACTAATTTTGATTATAATATAAGACTATTCACGTTATTTTCTAATAACCAAATCGCGATGGCAAGTACTATTGAAGGTTACAATTAGGATATCTTATTCTCCTACTGCCAAAAAAAAGAGGAAAATGAGGTAAGAGTAGAAAACGAGCCCCACTTAATTTGACAGACTCTGCGATTTAGTTGCTAATAGAGGAAGTGGAAAACGGAAATAAAGCATAATCAATTCTTTAACAAACCCCCAAATGGCACATGATGTTTTTATAAGCTACTCCAGCATTGATAAAACCGCTGCCGACACTGTCTGTTCCATTCTTGAACAAAACGGCGTGAGCTGCTGGATGGCACCACGGGATATTACCCCCGGATTTGATTTTGCAGAAGCCATCATCGATGGTATAAATTCATCGAAACTATTTATTCTGCTCTATTCATCAAACTCGAACAATTCTAAACAGGTTATCAGAGAGGTGGATCGTGCAGTACATACAGGAATCCCTGTCATTAACCTGAGACTCGAGGATGTGCCCATGTCAAAACAGCTTGAATATTACCTGGGCAGTGTACACTGGCTCGATGCATTGGCCCCTCCTTTGGAAGGGCATATTGATAAATTATCCGAAGTGGTTAAAATTTTTCTCAGGAAAGATGATTCCAGAGGAGAGGACCTTGAAAAAGTCATCCAGGACGGAACACTACGTTTGGGACAGGATAAAAGAGCCATAACTGCAGCGGGTAAAAATAAATGGAATAAGACAGTTGTCCCGGTGGCAATCATAGCTATAATATTGATCGCCGTAATTCTCATAGTATCACCTTTGTTTAACCAGAAAATATTCCCGAAAGCAACAGCAATGGAGAAATCAATTGCCGTCCTGCCCTTCCGCAATGACAGTCCTGAGGATTCAACTCAATATTTCATGGATGGCGTAATGGAAGAGCTTCTTAATAACCTGCAGACAATAAAATCACTGAGAGTCTGTGGTAGAACTTCTGTTGAGAAGTATAGAGAACAAAATAAACCTATATCGGAGATTGCCAGGGAACTGGGTGTAAATTACATTATAGAAGGCAGTGGTCAGAAATCCGGGAACTCATTGAGAATGCGAGTACAATTAATCGCTGCTGTAAAGAATAAGGAAAAACATATATGGGCGAATTCTTTTGAACAGGAGAATATTAATCTTAAGACGTACTTTAAAGCTCAATCAGGTTTTGCAGAGGCAATTGCCAGTGAATTAAATGCAGCATTAAGCGGACAGGAGAAAATGCTGATTGAACAAATGCCCACCATAAATAATGAAGCATATGAAGCTTACCTCAAAGGAAAGTCTTACTCATACAATCCTAACCAGCATGACCTGGATCTTGCTTTAAAGTATTTTGAGCTGGCTATAGAAAAAGATCCAGAATATGCACTTGCTTATAGTGGCATTGCCTATGTTTGGCTGGTAAAACAACAGTTAGGACTTACGATTCCTGAAGAAGGAGGACAAAGAATAATGGAATCAGTTCAGAAGGCAGTTGAATTGGATAGCACTATTGCAGATGTGCATTTCATTTTGGCCTCCATTAATTACCTGGGAGTCTGGGACTGGAAAACCAGTGAATCAGAATTCCGAAAAACTTTAGTAATAAATCCCAACCATGCAGAGGCACATGGATTATACGCACAACTATTGTATATTCTGGGTAGACCAAAGGAAGCGATTAAACATGCTGAATTATCGTTTAAGCTGGATCCTCTGAATCAGTATGTTAAAATGTGGTATGGCTTTGATTTTATGTATGAGAAACGATACAACGAAACAATATCAATCTACCGCAAAGAACTTGAAATGGATTCGACCAATATTGCATTATACAATGGAATTAATCTAGCTTACCACCTTTTAGGAAAATACGATGAAGCAATGGAGGCTACGAAGTTATATTACATTAATTGGTACCCAGATATTCATCATGTTTTTGATCAGTATCCAAAAGTAGCTTATCCTGATATAATGAATCTTGAAGGAGATTTACTTGTGCAACAGGCAGAAACGAAATATATACTGCCTGCTGATATAGCTATGTTATATGTCATGGCAGGAAATAAAGAAAAATCTCTGGATTGGCTTGAAAAGGGATATGAGTTGCGTGATCCTTTAACACCTTATATAGGGTGCCCATTTTATACCAGTCTGCTGCTAAACGAGCCACGCTACAAGGAACTTTTAAGGAAGCTCAATATTCCATATTATAATTAGAAATTATAAGTACCGGGGATTGATATTTGATTGGTCCAAAACAAAACAGCCTGCTTATAACACGGTTGGTAGGTGCAATTAGCTTGTCACGGTTTTTGCTGGACTCTGAGCCATTTACCGGGACTCGTATCAGGTGACAAACCCGGATAGCTCCACCTCTGTTAACAAAATAAGAATACCAAGACAAATTCAGAACATAATCAAAATTGTACTGCGACACATTTATCATTTACCAAATTGCACCATGACTGGCAAAAACCGCGCCATGGCGGCTTGCCGCAAGGACTCCGCCAGTTAGCGGATCTGGCTAAAGCACCGAGACTCGTAATCGGTCGTCTACGCCGCCAATACTAACTACTCCTACCACCGGGCCGTTATATGTAAGGTGTTCAAACCCTGACAACTAAACGACCTAAACACTAACCCTACATATAACAATCAAAGACAAAAATTTATTACATGTACCAAGACTCCCAAAACGCAACCTAAAGTATGATAACTTGCCATCTTGACGTGCTACACTGCTTCCAATATATATTTTTTACAAACCTGACTTTCAGGATTTTTGATAATAATAATGATTCACTTGTATCCATGGATCTTTGATATTAATAATTAGCTTATGAAATTTTACTTTATTTATAATATGTACTAGAATAGAGAAAATATCATCAACTAGGGGTTTAAAGAATAGTTATCCTTCATTGAATAAAAAGAGTAAATAATCATTCTCATGAAAAGATTAAACAAATTAGGTTATTTAGCCACATTCTTTACTGCTACCTATGCAGTTTTTAAATTTGTTCAAATTCCTGGAGCCGCTTGGTTCATGCTTTTTGCAGGCATATTGCTTGCGATATATTTTCCCCTTTTACTCCTTTATAGACTGAATAATAGAATAGATGATAAACTGAATTTAGTTTATAAGTTTGGAGGAATTCTACTAGGATTGTTTATTCTTTCAGTGGTATTTAAATTTAATCTTTGGGGGTTCTATATCTATCCTAATGGAGCAGAGATACAAATATTGTCACCACCAGTTGAGACATTGACTATTAACCAATTGGAACGGTTTTTGCAGTAAGAAAATTAATCTTATTAAAATGAAATTTCTCCATTCCTTCCGAGTATTATTTCTAGTCGCAATTTCTTTGTCAAGTTGTATTAAAAATGATCTGACGAAAACTGATGATGTTAAATTAAGTACAATACTTGACATAAAAGAGATTAATAATGGCTTCATTATTTCTGGAATAAACGACTCAAAAATAACAATATCAAAAATGGACTTAAATTTTAGTCCAGTATGGCAAAAGGATAATTATGAATGGGGTGCATTATTTTCTGAGGGCGGTTGGGGTGGAGCTTTCTATTCAATTGAGTCTGCAGATATCTTTCAAAATGAGAATGGAAATTTCGTATGCTTCTTTTCAGTAACAGAAGGGGGTGATGTGATCTGGCATACCGTTTTAATAGTCACACTTGATCAAAATGGCAATGAAATTAATAAGATTGAATTAGAGCACACTTCGCTTCTCAGTGTGATCAGAACTAATGACGATGGATACTTATTATTTGGTGGTAAATTAATTAAACTAAATTCAGATCTCTCAAAGGCTTGGGAAAGCAATGATCAGAATTATGTATTTTCTGGAGCATATGTTTCACCCATGGATGAAAATGGATTCGCAGTTACCGGTACATGGAACAGTGAACAAGTTTACTTACAAAAATTCAATGGCAATGGAATACTGCAATGGACAAAAAGAAGTTATAATCAAAAAGCCTTTAATGATTTAGGCTATGACGTCCATCAATTGGCAGATAAAGGATTTCTTATTATTGGTAGAACTCGAGACCGCATGGAACCGTTTGATATGAATTGTTTTTTAATTCGTACCGATATTGCTGGAGATACTATCTGGACAAAAAAATTTGGTACTGAATCGGATGAATGGTTGGAAAAATTTATATACGCGTCAGAAAATGATTTTATATTAAAAGAAACAGTTGGATATCCAAATGATCCGATCCAAAAAACAATTTTAATCAGAATTGATGGTAATGGACAAATTATAGACTCAAAAGAAACAAGCTTTAAAAAGTTACTTTATACAACATCTGGCTATTTTGTAAAGGTAGAGAAAACTGGAGATGATAAAATGACCTTTTCAAAAGTTCAATTAAATGATTTATTCTTAAAGTAAAAAATAAAACACTGGCTATAACACGGACAATAAAGGTAAGTTGTTTGTCACGGTTTTTGCAAACCGCTCCTGCTCCCAGGACAAATTAGTAATGCCGTTGCACCAGGACACCCGCAGTTGCACGCAATTAAAATCCTACTACCATGACAAATTCCTTGCTCCGAGACAACTTATTCCGCGACACTGCGCCAGTGCCTGTTTCGTACATAGTTTACCGGGACTATAACTCGCCCATCTATAAAACCTGTACCCCGATTACGCCAGCACGCAATTAACTTTATGCCATGACTGCAAAAACACGCGCCATACCTGGCTTGCACCGGGACTATTTTCCGGCTAAAGTACCACGATACTTATATCAATTCTTTGGGTAACACGCCCTCGCGGCAAGCAGGCTCCTTCCATTGGTCGCCGTAGACTTGTCGAAGGAGACGCTAAAACAGCCCACAGGGCTGTTTCTATACGCTCGGCCCTCTTTATT
>Ga0315535_1002104_pt1 | contig 12967 bp, 6 predicted proteins | sample SalMarSW160220MG_2_FD_203092 | JGI IMG/M metagenome (GOLD analysis project Ga0315535, IMG submission 203092) | Salt marsh sediment microbial communities from the Plum Island Ecosystem LTER, Massachusetts, United States - Salt Marsh Sediment SW1602-20 ...
GGGAGATCAACCTCGAGATCCGTCGCCTGACCCTCGCCGCTTACGCCCCCCTCCGTTACGTACTGCCCCACAAGCAAGAGGCCTACGACAAGAAGTACAGCACCGAGGTGAAAGGTGGCGTCGGCTTCTTTCGCCAGGTGGACCGCGAAGAGAGCCTGATTCACCTCCTTCGCGTGAACGTGCTGAAACGAATGGAGAGCTCGGTCACTGCGTTCGCGCTAACCGTCGGGCGACAGCTCCGGGACGTCGAGGCGACGTTGGAACGCATCGAGGCGCAGGCGGACGACCTGGAAGAAATCGATATCGAGGATGTTGATATTGAGGATTCCGCCTTCGAGAGCCTGCTGGTGGGCCGGAAGGTCAAGGTGCTACTCCAAGACGTGGACCTCGTGCGTTGGAAGCAGGATTTGGTGGAGGACCGAAACCGGCTGGCGACGCTCGTGGCCGCTGCCCGGGAGATCACTGCCGAGCGGGACGCCAAGCTGGCTGGCCTCCAGCAGGTGATCAAGGACAAGTGCCAGAACCCGATCAACGGGACTAACCGCAAGGTGCTGGTGTTCACCGCCTTCGCGGATACCGCGCGCTACCTCTATGAGCAGCTGGCTCCCTGGGCGAAGTCGAGCCTTGGCCTGGAAAGCGCTCTCGTCACGGGCACGGGCAGCAATAGGACCACATTGCCGAAGTTGCGTCGGGACCTTGCTTCGATCCTCACCGCCTTCGCACCGCTTTCCAAAGAAAGACCGGAGGACCTCTCCGCCGACGGCAATCTCGATCTCCTGATTGCCACCGACTGTATTTCGGAAGGTCAGAACCTCCAGGACTGCGATTGGCTCGTCAACTTTGATATCCATTGGAACCCTGTGCGGATCATTCAACGCTTCGGGCGCATCGACCGCATTGGCTCGCCGAACGACCGCATCCAACTCGTGAACTTCTGGCCCAACATGGAGCTCGAGGAGTACATCAACCTCGAACAGCGCGTGAGCGGGCGCATGGTGTTGCTCGACATCTCGGCCACGGGTGAGGAGAACCTGATCGAACAACAGTCAGGCAACCAGATGAACGACTTGGAGTATCGGCGGAAGCAGCTCCTCAGACTCCAGGATGCGGTCATCGATCTCGAGGACCTTTCAACCGGCGTTTCGATTGCGGACCTCACGCTCACCGACTTCCGCATCGACCTTGCAGACTTCCGCAAGACGCACGCTGGCATGCTGGAGACGCTGCCGCCTGGCACCTTCGCCGTCACGACGAGCGCCGACGTTGATAGCGCGCCGGGAATCGTCTTCTGTCTCCGTGCGGAGGGCGACTCGGCCAGCCGCATCCCGGAGGCGGGATATCCGCTCGCCCCTCACTATCTGGTCCACGTGGGGCACGACGGCTCAGTCGTCTTGCCCTACACGCAGGCCAAGCAGATCCTCGACCATCTGAAACGCCTGTGCTTGGGCCGTGACTTGCCCGACGCCGGTGCCTGCGCCCGCTTCGACAAGAGTACGAGGAGCGGAGAGGATATGCAGCATGCTCAGAGGCTGCTCGCCACTGCGGTGGCGTCTGTAGTCGGCAAGAGTGAGGAACGTGCAGTCGCCAGTCTCTTCGTGCCGGGCGGCACTCATGCTTTGCCCGGTGAGTTCGCTGGAATCGACGACTTCGAGGTGGTGGCCTACCTCGTCATCCTGCCGGAAGAGGGGGAGTGAGTGATTGGTGACGAGCTTATCGCCGCCCTCGACCTTCCCGCAGCCGCGCGCTTGGACCGGCGCGTACCGAAGACCCTTCTGCTCGAGCATGGCGCGCCGACGTCCGCCGACAAGCGACGGATCAGCGAAGGCATCGAGTTGGCTCGATGGGTTGCTGCGCTCAAACCCTCCACCATTGGAGTTGCCGCCTACAAGGATCAGGAACGTGAGTATCTGGAGATCGCGGTGCTCCGCGTGATGCTGAGGCGCTCCGCCAAGACTGCCCGGCTGGTCGAGCTCCTGCATCGTGCGGTACCCTATCCTGTGCTCGCCTTGACCGAGCGGGGTGGGCATCTGAACGTCTCACTCGCACACAAGCGGTGGTCGCAGAGCGAGACTCAGAAGACGGTGCTTGACGGCGATTTGGTCGCGGTGGACGCACCTGCGGACGGCGATCCGCACGAGTCGACTTTTCGGGCGGCGCTGGCGTTGGGCCGCCAACCCCGTGCCTCTCTCCGGGCTCTGTATCAGGGCTGGATCGACGCCTTACTCGCGCTCGAAGTGGCCCGCCGAACCGGTCAATTCGAGATCCCGGCGGACGATGACCGCCGTGCAGCCCGCGGCGAGACGCTACGGGAATGCGCCCGCCTCGATACCGAAGTCGCGCGCCTGCGGGCGGCGGCCAAGAGGGAAAGACAGATGTCTCGCCAGGTCGCCCTTAACTTGAAGATCAAGGAAGCGGAGGATGCCCGTGCCGCCCTGCTAGAACGATTGTGAGCAAGAGAGTATGAGCGAAAGAGAGACAATGGAGAATCCAAAGAACGCAAGGCGCGAACCCCGCACGTGGGCCTGTTCCGCCATTGGGTCGCCCAAAGACCTCGCGACAGTGCAGAAAGCTCTATGAGCGAAGCCATCGTCGGTCCAGTTCTCTCAGATGTGAGTGAGCTCTGCCGTGGGAACCACTTCGTACTAGCGTCTGCCTTCTATTCCGCCTCGAGACTCCGAGCGACGAGAATTGCGACGCGGTCAGCGGAACTCCTGGTGCGCTTAGATCTCGACCGGCCGGATGACTGGATCGCCCGTGCAGTGGCTCCCGACGCATTGCTCGACTTAGTTGATAGGCATGCCGCTGTGAGGATTCGCATGTACTGCGGGCGCCATGCGCATGCGAAGGTATACCTCGGCGACGACGCATTCTTCGTGGGGAGCGCTAACTACACCGTACGCGGTCTATCTGGGACGGCGAATGAGGTGTTGTGGTATGAGTCTTCAAGCGAAGCGGTGAAGAAGATGCGGCGGGCGATCGCGCAGTACCGGAGGACACTAAGTCCTCTATCGTATGACGAGCTCAAGGAATACGTGCAACGATACCGAACGTTTGTGAAGAAGCGGCAATCCAAGAGCAGGCGGTCCCCCGAAGATCGCCTGCCGAGTGATATGACCCGTCCACCGCGCACGGGGGACTACGACCACTTCCTGGCTTGGCTCGCGAAGCGGTCCGGTGCGGCAGCGGAGATCCTGGCACGGGCGAGAGGGAAAGGAAATCTCTCAGGCCACATTAGAAGGAACTTCTATGGTCTTCGCCAATTCCTGCTGGCCTACCCCGGGCATGGGCGGGCTCTGAGGCAGGCCGACCCGGAAACGTATAGGATCGTCGAAGACCCAGAGTTGCAGGGAGACCTCGAGTACTTTGTGTTGAATGAGGCCGGAGACGAGGGCGGCTTAGATGTCGATGTCTGGCGCACCTACCTCCCTCAGAGTACTGGGGGGAAGCCCAAGAGTGGAGGCGGCACTCAGGGGAACTTGAATCGCATGCTGCCGCTGATGGGCCGATATCTGAAGCGGGTATCTTGATGTGACCCTCCTAATCGGCGAAGAGAAGAGAGAGACTTGTGAGACGAATTGAGCGTGAGGAAGTCATGACGTCTCCGGGCGTCCGCGAGGAAGTGCTGGACAAGTTGAGGGACTTGTTCCCGGGGCTGGTCATCGAGGGTGCGAACGGTGCCACGGTTGACACCGACTTGCTTCGCGAGATTGTCGGGGGCGCCGTCACGGAGAGTCCGGATGAGAAGTACGGGTTCACATGGCATGGCAAGCGCCGCGCACGCCGACAAGCCCTCACTCCATCAACCGGAACATTACGACCGCGACCTGATGAGAGCGTGAATTGGGGGGGTACTAAGAACCTTCTTGTTGAGGGTGACAATCTCGAGGTGCTCAAGCTCCTCCAAAAGTCATACGCTAGAAAGGTGCGTCTCATCTATCTCGATCCGCCGTATAATACTGGCACAGATCTGCTATATCCGAACGACTACGAAGACGGCATGCGCGCCTATTTGGAAATCACTGGTCAAGCGGAAGGAAGCACTGCGTTAACAAGCAATACCGAGGTGGGAGGGAGGTACCACACAAATTGGCTCAACATGATGTACCCTCGCCTCTTGGCGGCCAGATCACTCCTTGCGCCAGATGGTGTGCTGATCTGCACGATTGACGAGCACGAACTATCCAACCTTGGTGTTCTGCTTGGAGAGGTCTTTGAGGAGGGCTCCTACGATCACGTTGCGGTGACGATCGTTCACAATCCGCGAGGTGTCCAGGGGACCAACTTTTCGTACACGCACGAATATGCATTTTTCGTATTGCCTCGGGGGGTGAAGGCAATAGGCGATCGGAGGCTCAGTCAGGAGGAGGTCGTGTGGTCTCAGTTTCGAAACTGGGGCACGGAGTCGGAGCGTACTGATGCCAAGAACTGCTTCTATGCGGTGGATGTCAAAGGCGGCGAAGTCGTGGGCTTTGGAGACGTCTGCCCCGACGACCAGCATCCTAGCCAGACGGAGCGGGACGGAGAGGTTGCTCATGTGTACCCCATTGACCGGAGTGGGGTCGAGCGAAAGTGGCGGTATGCCCGCCAGTCCGTGGAGTCTATCCGGCACTTGCTCCGTGCCCGTGAGACCGACTACGGGTACGAAATCGAGATTGGGAAGGACTTCGGCACATATCGTACTGTATGGACCGACAAGCGGTACGATGCAAACGTCTACGGTACACAGATTCTCAAGGATCTCGTGCCGGACTCTCCATTCTCGTTCCCGAAGAGCCTCTGGAGCGTCTACGACTGCGTTGAGGCGGTAACAGCCGACGATCCTGGCGCAATCGTACTCGACTTCTTCGCAGGCAGCGGGACAACCGGTCACGCCGTATTCGCGATGAATGAGAATGATGGGGGACATCGCCGGTTTATACTCGTGCAGTTGCCAGAGCCCATTCCAGATCACGAGCGCTTTAGGACCATTGCCGACGTGACGAAAGAACGACTCCGCCGCGCTGCAGAGCGGATCAAGGACGAGAATCCCTTGTTCGCGGGTGACCTCGGTTTCCGAGTCTTCCAACTGGACTCGAGCAACATCCGAGCATGGGAGCCGGATCGTCACGACCTCGACAAGAGTCTGCTTGAAGCTGTGGAGCACCTGGCGGCCGACCGCACAGAGGCGGACGTACTTTACGAACTACTGCTAAAGCTGGGCCTCGACCTCTGCGTGCCGGTTGAGACGCGCACGATTGTCGGGAAGGCTGTGCATGCCGTCGGTGGGGGCGTCCTCGTCGTTTGCCTGGCTGAAGAAATCGAGCGGGATAACGTCGAGGCGCTGGCCCAGGGCATCGTCGACTGGCACGAGGAACTCGCACCGGCGGGGGATACCACCGTCGTCTTCCGTGACAGCGCCTTCGTGGACGATGTTGCCAAGACGAACATGGCAGCGATCCTCGACCAACACGGCGTTGCCAACGTGCGGAGTCTGTGACGGTGTCGGTGCCATGAAACTCCACTTCGAGCCCGATCTTGATTACCAGCTTCAGGCAGTGGACGCCGTCTGTGACCTGTTTCGTGGGCAGGAGGTCTGCCGGACGGAGTTTACGGTCACCCGGGATCCGGCCGATGCGCAGCAGCGTCTAGCCTTCGCCCAGAACGACCTCGGCATCGGCAACCGCCTGACCCTTCTCGACGACGAGATCCTCTCGAATCTGAGCGACATCCAGATCCGCAATGGCCTAGCTCTATCCACCTCACTCGCGTCCGGCGACTTCACGGTGGAGATGGAGACCGGAACAGGCAAGACCTACGTCTACCTGCGTACGATCTTCGAGCTAAACAAGCGTTACGGCTTCACCAAGTTCGTCATTGTGGTTCCATCGATCGCGATCAAGGAGGGCGTCTACAAGACACTCCAGATCACGGATGACCACTTCAGGGCCCTGTACGCCGGAGTCCCGTTCGAGTACTTCCTCTACGATTCGACTAAGCTCGGGCAGGTCCGAAACTTCGCCACGAGCGCAAGCATCCAGATCATGGTCGTGACGGTTGGGGCCATCAACAAGAAGGATGTGAACAACCTCTATAAGGACAGCGAGAAGACGGGCGGCGAGAAGCCCATCGACCTGGTGCGCGCAACCCGTCCGGTGATCATCGTGGACGAGCCGCAGAGCGTGGACGGAGGGCTTCAGGGGCGGGGCAAAGAAGCCCTCGACGCAATGGACCCTCTCTGCACGCTGCGCTACTCAGCGACCCACGTTGACAAGCATCACATGGTCTACCAACTCGATGCGGTTGACGCATACGAGCGCAAGCTCGTCAAGCAGATCGAAGTCGCGGCGGCCACGGTCGAGGATGCCCATAACAGGCCGTACGTGCGCCTGGTGTCGGTTACCAACCGACGGGGGACCATCAGCGCCAAGGTCGAATTGGACAAGGAGACTCCAAGCGGTGTCCAGCGTAGCGTGTCCTCCGTCGAAGATGGCGACGATCTCGAGCAAACAACCCGACGCGCGATCTACAAGGATTGTCGGATCGGCGAGATTCGGGTGGCCAAGGGCGACGAGTTCATGGAGCTCCGCGTGCCCGGGGGGGATGAGTTCCTTCGACCGGGAGAGGTCTGGGGGGACGTTGATGCTCTGGCGGTTCAGCGTGAGATGATCCGGCGGACCATCAAGGAACACCTGGACAAGGAGAAGCGGCTCCGCCCGCATGGCATCAAGGTGCTTTCACTCTTCTTCGTTGACGAGGTTGCCAAGTATCGTCAGTACGACGAGGAGGGCAATCCGGTGAAGGGTGTGTATGCGCAAGTCTTCGAGGAGGAGTACCGCCGACTCGGTAACCACCCCGACTACCGAACTCTATTCGAGGAGGTGGATCTCAGCCGCACCGCCGAAGAAGTTCACGACGGCTACTTCTCCGTGGATAAGAAGTCGAAGCACGTGGTGGACACCTACGAGGGCAACCTTGCCGGTCGGGAGGCAGCGGAGCAGGCCTACAACCTGATCATGAGGGACAAGGAGCGGCTGCTCTCGTTCGAAACGCCCCTCAAGTTCGTTTTCTCGCACTCCGCGCTGCGCGAGGGTTGGGACAATCCCAATGTCTTCCAGATCTGTACCCTGCGGGACATTCGGACGGAACGCGAGCGCCGCCAGACCATTGGACGCGGCCTGCGCCTGTGTGTGAATCAAGACGGGCAGAGGCTACGCGGCTTTGAGCTCAACACACTCACGGTTGTGGCGACCGAGAGCTACGAAGAGTTCGCTGAGAACCTGCAGCGGGAGATCGAGAAAGAGACCGGAGTCCGCTTCGGCATCGTCGAGCGTCACCAGTTCGCGGGCGTGGTTGTGACGGCCGAGGACGGCAGCACAACGCCGCTCGGTATGGACCGATCCAACGAGCTATGGGACGACTTGAAGAAACAGGGATACATCGATGCGAAGGGCAAGGTTCAAGATGCGTTGCGCGCTGCCCTCAAGGACGATGATCTCAAGCTACCTGAAGCCGTAGAATCTCAGGCGGACCAGATCATACGGATCCTCCGCAAGCTGGCCGGCCGGCTAGAGATAAGGAATGCCGACGAACGGCGGCAGGTACGCCCCCGTCAGGCCCTTCTCCACGGCGACGAGTTCAAGGCGCTGTGGGATCGGATCAAGCACAAGACCACCTACCGCGTGCATTTTGACAACGAGAAGCTGGTTGAGGAATGCGTCAAGGCATTGCGGGACGCGCCACCGATTCCGAAGACCCGTCTCCAGTGGCGCAAGGCCGACGTGAGGATCGGCAAGGCCGGCGTGGAGACAACCGAGCGCGACGGTGCCCAGACTGTGGTGCTTGACCAAGCCGATGTCGAGCTGCCGGACCTGCTGACTGAGCTACAGGATCGTACCCAGCTGACCCGCCGCACGATCTGTCGGGTGCTCACAGGGTCAGGGCGGCTCGATGATTTCAAGCGTAACCCGCAGGCGTTCATCGAACTGGCCGGCGAAGCCATCAACCGGCGCAAGCGCCTTGCCGTCGTGGACGGCATCAAGTATCAGCGGCTCGGTGATGAGCACTACTATGCGCAGGAGCTCTTCGAGCAGGAGGAGCTGACCGGATACCTCAAGAACATGCTCACCGAAACGAAGAAGTCCGTCTACGAGCAGGTTGTGTATGACTCGGGCACGGAGGCCACGTTCGCCGATGGCCTCGAAAAGAACGAGGCGATCAAGCTCTACGCGAAGCTACCGGGCTGGTTCACCGTCCCGACTCCGCTGGGTGCTTACAACCCAGACTGGGCAATTCTGGTGGAGCAGGACGGTGCGGAGCGCCTGTATTTTGTCGTGGAGACAAAGGGCAGTCTCTTTGTGGAGGATCTGCGCGACAAGGAGAGTGCCAAGATCGCGTGCGGCAAGGCGCACTTCGAGGCGCTGAAGGTGCAGGAGGCCCCGGCCAAGTACATCGTTGCGCGGTCGGTTGAGGACGTACTGGGGCATGCATGAGAAGGACTGGGGGGCGACAGTTGGAGCCACGCGAAGTGCGGGCAGTCCCCCGCGCAGACTCTTACTGACCACGGCACAGGGCCGGCATGTCCTAAGGCGCAGACCCGCCGGGCTCAAGAACCCATGGCTCAACTCACCCTAAACGCTGCTCCGATCGAGTTTGACGGGAGACTCATCGTCGGATCCACTCCGTTCGCGGGCGACGACGAATACCGTAAACTAAGAGAGGATCACCGAGAAACGCACGTGTTTCGGCTATCCGCATCCGAGGGCCGGATCTACAACGTGGGAATCTCGTCCGATCCGCCTCTCGGGAAGGTCGTAGAGGACGATCCCGAGCATCACCTCTTGCTGCTGGGGAAGACCCTTCAGCGCTTGATCCTGAGCTTCCTCGGCGGCCGCTTCAGCGTTCTCAAGCCTTCTCAGCCCCTCGTGTTCTGGGGGGGGCGACAAGAATCACGACTCCTTTCGACGGCTGCCGTACGTCACGGTGCGACACCGCCAGAGGGACTCGAGGTCTTCGTGAAGTACCTGTTGGACACACGGGTCCTCGCGCTCAATGAAGTGGCCACGCTCTGTCTGATCTCGGACGTTAGTACATCTCACCAGATTGAGATCCCCCTCGCCAGACTGGTCGCCGACAAGGTTGACATCAAAGGACGATGGGTCTGTGAGCGTCGAGACGATGACGGTGACCCAGACGAAGGGTTGTTGCCTCGCTTGAAGGTGCTCGGCCGCGTGGTTCGCGTGGAGGATGGTCGAGTGGATCTAGCCGATTCGGAGGTGCAGTCGGTTCAGGCAGCCGACGTTTTCCTCGAACCTCGACGCGAGAACTTCGACGCCGTCGCACGGGGCTATTTCGGGGCGAAGGCTGGAGCCATACTGGGGGAGCTGACTGGCCTTCGGCAGGGCGTCGTCTCGGCGCGGGACAAGCTCCAAGCCGTTGAAGAGACGCTGGACACCCTGAGGGGGGAAGCTGCGCTCGAGATACATGGGGGACTCAGCTTCAAGATTCAGCCGCTACTCGAAGAGAAGGGCGGAGCGTTCCCGGGTCGGATCGCCACAGAACGGCCTCCTCTGCTGTTTGGACCGCAGGGTCGCAACCAGGGGCCTCTCCCGGATCCGGGCATATCCCAGTGGGGTCCCTATCGCTACAGCTTCTTCTCGAAGAACGACGTGACCATCGGGGTAGTCTGCGAGAAGGCCCACCAGGGGCGGGTGGAGCAATTCGTAGAGATGCTCCGCAACGGGTATCCCGAGAACCTGTGGCGAGGACAATGGGCTAACCCATACGCCGGCGGCCTCGTGGGGAAGTTTCGGCTGGGGACCATCAAGGTGGTCTTCGAGCCGGCCTTGGCGCCCACCAGTCAGGCATACAAGGATGCCGTGCAGCGCCTTCTCAGCCGGTCAACGCCGGACCTGGGTTTCGTCCAGACACGGACCGAGTATCGGGACCGCTCCGGTGATCAGAATCCGTATCTCGTCTCGAAAGCGGCGTTCATGACGGCGGCAGTTCCCGTGCAGAGCGTGGAGATCGAGACGATCGATGGGAAGAAGGGCGCCCTTCCGTACATTCTCAACAACGTCGGCCTTGCATCGTACGCGAAGCTGGGCGGGACTCCCTGGGTAATGGCCGTGGCCGCCCCCACCACCCACGAGATCGTTCTGGGACTGGGATACACTGAGACGGGGCACCGCGGGGCGGGAAGCCGCCAGAGGTACGTCGCCATCACGACGGTCTTCCAGGGGGACGGCCGCTATCTCGTATGGGGACGCACGCGTGCGGTGGATTTCGAGAACTACGCAACTGCCCTCCTCGAAAACCTGCGGGACACCATCACGTACGTCCGCCACCAGAACAACTGGCAGATCGGCGACCGTGTACGCCTGGTCTTCCATGTCTACCGTCACCTCAAGCACCAGGAGATGGATGCGATCAAGGAGGTCGCATCGGAGCTCACGGGTGCGCAATTCGACATCGAGTACGCATTCGTCGACGTCTCGCGATTTCACTCGTACCACATCTTCGATCCGGCCCAGACCGGCAAGTCATACGGCCGCAACCGGGTGAAGGGCGTGGGAGTGCCGGAACGGGGTACCTGCCTCCGGTTGGGGGAACGATCAGCTCTCCTGCATCTGACCGGTCCCGGTGACCTCAAGACGGATGAGCAGGGGCTTCCACAACCGCTCCTAGTCGACCTTCACCCAGAATCGGATTTCGAGGATCTGCCCTACCTGGTGCGACAGATCTACCATTTTTCGTACATGTCCTGGCGGACGTTCTTCCCGGGTACGGAGCCTGTCACGATCCTCTATTCCCGTTCCATCGCTCAGAAGCTCGCGAGTCTCAAGTCGGTGCCTGGTTGGAATAGCACCTCGGTCCTTGCCGGTCCGCTCCGCGAGTCGAAGTGGTTCCTGTGAGCGGCGAGCGACTGTTCGCGCAACGCGTGGAGATGCTCTCGCGTCTCGTCAAGCAGTCCTTTGAACAGGCGCCTGTGCATTCTCGAGCGTTCGCGCGCTATCTGTTGAAGGATGAGGCGCCGCCCGAGGACGCTTCGCAACCGCCCGCCCCCGCCTATGGTGGACTACCAGAGGTGGCAGCCCTTGGCTTTGCCCTCGCCGGACGCGGGGCAGCCTCCGAACCCCCGGCGGCGCAACGGCGCGAGCTCTTCGAGGACGGACTGAATCGGCTCGGAGGAAGGCCAGCTATCGACGAGGAGTTGCAGGCGGACGACATCGCCGCGCTTGGGCTTGCTGTCGGATTGAAGGAAGTCTTCGGTTCCACCGATGCCGACCACTGGGTCTGCCAGGCTCTCCGGCGTCCGTCTCCGGCCTCTACGTGGACGCTGCGGGCTCGAGACGTGGCGGCGGACCTGCTCCTCGAGCAGGGACGCCTGCGAGTCGAGCCATCATCGCGCGACGCCGACTCCATCGCGTTGGAGCTGTGCCTGCGCCACGCCTGGCCGGCGCTCTTCATCGACGCCTCGGCGTTCGCCATGGAAGAACGCTCGGACCTCCTGGAACACCTCTTGGTGGATCCAGCACCGGGGCGCGGCGATCTGGACCGATGCGCTGTGTGGTACCAGGCCTTGCACCTGTTGCTTGCCCACGCCGTACGGGACGCGCTGCCCACGGTCAATCATGTAGTAGAGTTCCTCCGGAGAACGCAGGCTTCCTTCGCCCGTTGGGTATGGGAATCGAAGGCCACGCGCGCCGGGGTCATGCCTGCCCGCTGGCTCATCGACAACGAACCGCATGTGCAGGCATTTCTCTGGAGCGTTCTTCGACCTGCGCTCGGTGATGATCTGGTGGACGAGGAGTCACTGCCGAGTTACGGGCTGAAGCAACCAAGGGTCGATTTCGGGATTCTGTCACTCAAGCTCCTGATCGAAGTGAAGATGATGCGGACTCCCCGGGACCTGAAGAAGGTCGAGGACGAAGTCGCCGCAGACTTGGCGTCCTACTTCGGGAATCCGAAGCGGTTCGATCGCCTTGTCGTGTACGTGTACGACGACTCGGACACCCCGGCGCCGGAATCCTACGACCAGTTGAGGCAGGCGCTCCGGGCGAGAGACGACCGGGTTGTGGAGGTGCTGTTCGTCAGGCGCCCTTCCGTGATGCCCGAGCGAAACGCACGCGGCGGTTCGGTCTAGCGGGCGGCTGTCGGTAGCGAAAAGCTCGTCAGCCCCGAGTTTAGTGGGTTCTTGACGACTCGGTGAAAGCGGGCGGCGATGGGGGATTGGATCAGGATTGCGGTATGGGCCCTCGCATCGGGGCTCAGGAGTCGGCGGAATCTGGCGCTCGAGAACGTGGCCCTCCGACAGCAGGTGATGGTCCTTCAGCGACAGAAGGGGACGGTGCGCCTGAAGGACCGCGACCGCCTCTTCTGGATATGGCTCCGGCGTGTCTGGCCGGGTTGGCGCCGGGCCTTGGTTCTGGTCCAACCGGCCACCGTCGTCGGCTGGCACCGCCGAGGCTTCCGCGCCTACTGGCGCTGGAAGAGCCGGCCCAAGGGAGGACGGCCCCAGATTGATCCGTCGGTGAGACGTCTGATTCGCCACATGTGGAGCTTGAACCCGACGTGGGGCGCGCCGCGCATCCAAGCCGAGCTCCATAAGCTCGGGATCGATGTGAGCGACTCCACTGTGCGGCGGTATCGGCCGCCGCGGCCCAGGCAGCCATCCCAGAACTGGCGCTCCTTTCTTGAGAACCACCTGCGTGACATCGTGGCGATGGACTTGTTCGTTGTTCCCACGGCCACCTTCCGCGTGCTCTACGTCCTCGTGATCATGGCGCACGACCGCCGCCGGATCCTGCACTTCAACGTCACGACATCACCCAGTGCGCGCTGGACAGCGCGACAAGTCGTCGAGGCGTTCCCCTACGACACCAGGCCTCGATGCCTGCTCCATGACCGGGACAGGACCTTCGCGGGCGATGTCGCCCAGCGAGTGCGGTCGATGGGCATCGAGGAAGTGCTGACAGCACCGGGAGCGCCG
>Ga0315535_1002107_pt1 | contig 12951 bp, 11 predicted proteins | sample SalMarSW160220MG_2_FD_203092 | JGI IMG/M metagenome (GOLD analysis project Ga0315535, IMG submission 203092) | Salt marsh sediment microbial communities from the Plum Island Ecosystem LTER, Massachusetts, United States - Salt Marsh Sediment SW1602-20 ...
GTCCGCAAGATTCGGAGGTAGGCATGTCCGACCCGAAATCCAAGACCCGCCCCTGGCAGCACGCTGTCGACCGGCGCACGGTTCTCAAAGGCATGGCCGTCGGCGGCGGCGCCCTTCTCGTAGGGCAGGCATCCGCCATCAACGGGATCCTCCCCGCCTACGGCACCGAGCAGCTGCTCTCCACTGCCGACAGCGAGGGCCTCCTGCAGGTCGTCGTGAAGAACGGCATCATCCTTCGCGTCGAGAGCCTCGACTACCCCAACAACGAGGCCTCGCCCATGGGTCTCGCGTGGGCGCACCGCCAGTATGCCCCCGACCGCATCCTCTATCCCATGGTGCGCGCCGACTGGGCGCCCGGGGGCGGTGGCGACCGCACCACCCGCGGCAAGCCCAACTACAAGCGTGTCAGCTGGAGCCAGGCGCTCGACCTCGTCGCCAACGAGCTCAAACGCGTCAAGAGCACCTACGGCAACGAAGCGCTGCATGCCAGCAGCGGCTGGCAGACGGCCGGCAACTTCAATACCAAGGGCGGCCAGATTGGCCGCTTCTACGGCCTCTTCGGTGGCTACACGAACAGGATCGGCAACAAGAGCTATGCCTGCTGGCAATGGGCCGCTCCCTACTCGTGGGGCACGATCTTCCCGCAGGACTCCATGGCCGACACGCTGCAGAACTCCAAGGGGTTCATCTTCTGGGCCAGCAACCCCATGAACGTCTACAAGGTGCGCGCCAGCAGCTACAAGCGCATGCGCGACTGGATCTGGAAGCTGAAGCAGAACGGCATCCGGATCGTCACCATCGACCCGCTCTTCACGGAAACCGCGGCGCTCTCGGATGAATGGCTGCCCATCAGGCCCGGCAGCGACGGCGCCTTGATGGCCGCCATGGCCTACGTGATGGTCAGCGGCAACCACCACGACCAGGCGTTCATCGACAAGTACGCCATCGGCTTCGAGCCCTTCCGCAAGTACATCATGGGCGAGAGCGACGGCCAGCCCAAGACCCCCGAGTGGGCCGCCACCAAGACGGACCTGAGCGCCGCGAAGATCCGCGAGCTCGCCACCTTCTACGCCACCACCAAGGGCGTGAAGATCGGTTCCGCCCGCGGCATCCAGCGCCAGGACCACGGGGAGCAGAACGTCCGCATGCTGATCGCCCTCGCCACCATCAAGGGCGAGTTCGGGCTGCCCGGCGGCGGCATGAGCTTCGACATCCCCGGCTCCGCCGGCAACGGCGACGCCAAGGTCAAAGGCAAGGGTCCGGCCGGCTTCCCGGGCGCCGAGAACCCAGTCACCCAGGTCATTATCCAGCAGAAGTTCGCCGACTCGATCCTCAACGCGCCCGTGACCTACAACCACGACGGCACGGCCTACCCCTATCCCGAGCCCGGCAAGTCCGAGATCAAGCTCATCCACACGGTAGGCGACACCAGCACCGTCCTCAATCAGCACGACCAGATCAACCTCAACCTCAAGGCCCTCCAGAAGATCGAGACGATCATCACGCAGGACTCCTGGTGGACGCCCGCGGCACGCATGGCCGACATCGTGCTCCCCATCAACACCCTCTTCGAGCGCAACGACATGACCCGGTTCTGGCGCTACGTCGTCTACCAGCACCAGATCGTCGAGCCGTTGGGCGAAGCGCGCTCGGACTTCGAGGTGTTCCGCGACCTCGCCGACCGACTGGGCTTCAAGGACAAGTTCACGCTCGGGCGCGACACCGAAGACGCCTGGCTGCGCTTCCTGTACTCGAGTGCCGACCTCGGCATGACGTACGACCAGTTCAAGCAGCAGGGTTACGTCAAGCTGCCCGTCGACGACACGCCGTACGTGGCGTTCTCCGAGTTCCGCGCGAATCCTGCGCTCAACCCGCTCGGCACGCCATCGGGCAAGTTCGAGATCCACTCGGCCAAGATCGACAGCTACCACTACGACGACTGCCCCGGCACCCCGCAATGGATGGAGCCGGTCGAGTGGCTCGGAAGCCCCAAGACGGGCACCTACCCGCTGCACCTGCTGACCCCGCACCCGCTCTGGCGTCGTCACTCCTCGTACGACGACGTGGACTCGCTGCGCAAGAACAGCAAGATCAACGGCTTCGAGCCCCTCACGATCAACAGCGAGGATGCCAAGGCCCGCGGCATCGTCTCAGGTGACCTGGTTCGTGTGTTCAACGACCGTGGCCAGGCGGTCTGCGCGGCCGACGTCACCGACGACGTCCGGCCCCGCGTGGTGATCCTCCACGAAGGCTCCTGGTACCGCCCGGCCGAGCCCGGCACCATCGGCAGCATCGACCGCGGCGGCTGCGCCAACATGTTCACGCGCCAGACCGGCACGTCGCAGCTCGCGCAGGGCCCCGTCGTCGGATCGAACCTGGTGCAGATCGAGAAGTACCAGGGCAGCATCCAGCCCAACGACTACGCGCCCATCAAGGCAAGCTAGTCAGACAATCTAGCCAGGCAGTCTGGGGCCGGCCTCGGGGCCGGCCCCACCACCAGACAGGAGTCACGGCATGCGCACGCGACCGCGCTGGAAAGGAACGCCGACGGGCGGGCGGCGACGGGGTCTCGCGAACCTGTGGGCCGTGCCGCTCGCAGCGCCGGTCGCAGTCGTGCTGGCAGCGGATCCCGGGGCGGGAGCGCTCGGCCGGCAGCCACCGCTGCGGCGGCGCGCCAGAGCCTGATCCTCGGCCGCTTCCAGCAGTCCTGCGGGCAGTGTCACCGGCTGGCCGCGCCGCTCCCCGCAGCTAACGACGCGATGCCGACGGCTACCTGACCGAGCCGCTGACACCGGCAGGCACGGGAACGCTCGCCGATCGCGACCCCGGCTGGAGCCCCGACGGCACCACCATCGCCTTCGCCAGCGACCGTGCCGGCACGCTCGACATCTGGACGGTGGCCATGCGCGCGCCGGGCACGTCGTCCAGCGCCGCTCCCTAGCTTCTCCAGGCCGTTCCCCGCCAGCCCGGTAATTCGGAGCACACGGGTGGTCGATCTCGCGTCCAGGACGATTGCCTCTGGTGACGATCGCGCTTCGCTGCGAAACTGCGCGCAGGGCATCGGAAGGCGCCGCCCGAAGCGGGCAGTCATCGCGGCCTCGGTTGGCCGAGAGCTGCCGGCGCGCTCACGGGCGGATCCTTCGCTAGCCGGCGAGGACGGAGGTGCTCGGGTGCGGACGCTGAGTCACTGGCAATGCTGCGCGAACGCGGTGGTGGGTGTCTTGCTGCTGCTGTCGCCGTGGGTACTGGGGTTCCTCGCCGTGGGCGTGTGGCTCGTGGTGATGCCGTGGGCCGTGGGGCTGGCTCCCGCCACCAGCGGCGCCGTGTCCGCCTGGGCCTCCGGAGCGCTGCTGATCGGCCTGGGCGTGTGGTCGCTCGTCTGCCCATGCTCGTACCGGGCGGTCGGCGCCGTCGGCGTCGTGGGCGTGTGGGCCGTCGTCACGCCCTGGCTACCGGGCTTCGCGCCGGCACACGCGTCGTCGCTAGTGGAAGCGCTGCCCGCGGCCGTCGTGGTGCTCCTCAGCCTGTGGGCGGTCAACAGCATCCATGAGGGCCTCCGGACTGGCAGGCGCGGCGGCTCGACTGTCGTTCGCAGCTAGGCTCTCGCCGCCCCCCGCGCCGCCCGGCCGCTAGCGGCTGCTCTGCCCGATGAGCGTGCCGAAGCCGCCCGGCAGGTGCCGGACATCCTCGAACCCGGCCTGCTCGAGGTAGAGGCCCACCAACTCGCTGAAGTGGCCGCGGTCGCACACCAGGTACACCGGCTGATCCTTGGCGATGTCCGGCAACTGCCCCTGCTGCACCGCCTCGAGGGTGAGCGGCCGCATGCCGGGCCAACGCACGCCCGCCCGCATCGCGGGCGGGCGCGTGTCGAAGACGTCAGCGCCAGAGCGCAGTGCCGCCCCGAGCTCCTCCGGGGTGCATGCGCGCATCTCTCAGCCTCCCCGTTGCACCTGCACCGCAGCCGGCGGCACCGGCAGCCTGCGCTCCTTGGGCCCGTAGGCCAGGCGGATGATGCCGGCAGTGATCGCGGTGAACAGCAGCGGAGTCCCTATCACGATGACCCACGATAGCGCCATCGAGATCCCCAGGTCGTGGCGATAGGCTATCAGCGTGCTCGCCGCGAAGAAACCGATGACGCCCATGGCGGCCCCGGTGCGCCACGGGAAGCGGCTCGGTAGCTCGAGGTAGCGGAACTTGCGGCGCGAGACGTCGAGGAACGGGAAGATGAAGCCCAGGATCACCACCAGGATGGGAACCACCAGGCCCAGGAACTCCGGGCCGAACTCGATGCCGATCACGCTGAACTTCCAGCTGGCGGGGATCATCTGAAGGAAGCCGTAGATCCACAGGAAGTACCACTCCGGCTTCACCTCTGGCGTCGTGGGTCCGGGAGGGCCGAAGACCTGGATCGGGTTGGCGATGAACACGGCCGCCAGGATCGCCACCACCCCGACGAAGAAGCTGAAGAGGATGGCCATGATGAGCGCCTGCTGCGGGAAGAACGGCACGCCCAGGATCTTGCCGGGGGCCACCTTCTCCGCGTAGCGCGGTTGCGTGTGCTTCTGCAGGTACATGATCAGCACGTGCCCGACGATGAACACGCCGAGGATGAGCGGCAGCCACAAGATATGGATGGCGTTCAGCCTGGGAATGGAGTGCTCGGTCGGGAACTGCCCGCCGAAGAACACCCCCGCGAACCAGCGCCCGACGATCGGCAAGGACGAGGCGATGCCGTAACCGATCTTGGTGGCCGTGGCCGAGAAGGCGTCGAAGGGCAGCGAGTAGCCGGTGAACGCGGCGAAGATCGAGAAGCCCAGCAGACAGATGCCGAGGATCCAGTTGATCTCGCGCGGCTTCTTGTAGGCGCCGGTGATCAGGATCCGGATCATGTGCAGGAACGCCGCCGCGATCATCACGTTGGCGGCCCAGTGGTGGATGCTGCGGATGACCATGCCGAACGGCAGGCTGTCGATGAAACGAACCGAGGCGTAGGCCGCGGGCAGCTTCTGCCCTCCCTCGGTGATCATCCGTATGGACGGCTCGAAGTTGATGGACAGGAAGATCCCCGTCAGGACCAGCGTCACGAACGAGAACAGCGTGATCTCGCCCAGGAAGAACGAGTGATGGACGGGGAATGCCTTCCGCAGGAACTTGTTGTAGAAGCGCTTCAGATATACGCGCTCATCGAACCACTTGAGCATCGGCCAACCCCCTCAACTGTTGCACCCGACGAGGGTGAGGAAGCCGGCGGCCACGGTGAGCTGGCCATCGGCGATCTTGAGCGGAAGCACGGGCAACGCGCGAGGGGCGGGACCCGCCATCACCTTCGCGCCGTTGCGAGGATCGTACTCCGCGTGGTGACACGGGCAGTGGAGCCACTGGTGCTGGGCATCCCACAGGCTCACCATGCAGCACAGGTGGGTGCAGATCGCCGAGTAGGCGACGACGCCGGCCGCAGCGTGTGGCTTGGTGTCGGCGCTGAGGCTCGAAGGGTCGAAACGGGAGACCAGGGCCAGGTTGTTGTCGGTGCCGGACTTGACGACCTTCGAGGCCGGATCCATGGCGTAGACGGTCTTGGGCGCCGCGGCCAGCTGCAGGTCGTCCGGGACGACAACGTGGCTCTGGTCTTCGGCGAACACCAGCTTGTCGCCGGGTGCCGGCGGCTCGGTCTCCGGCGTGACCGTTGGGGCGGGGCGAAGGCTGCTGGTCACGCTCAGGATCGAGATGCCGCCGACGGTAAGGGCGATCCCGACGCCGATGCCGGCCTGCAGGAAGCGCCTGCGCCGGATCAGCTCCTCGCCTTCGGTCTCCGGCGCTTCGCCGCGGGAGATGGCCGCCGCTGCCGTACCGGCGCCGCCGGTCTTGATGTCGTCGTCAATCACCAGGGAACCTCCGAGTCTTCGGACTCTGCGCGAACGTCCTCGTCCTGGAAGTAGCGCTTGTAGAGCGCCAGGACGACCCCTACCCCGATGGCGATGAGGCCGAAGAGGATGCCCTCCACGGTGGGATGGGTCGTCTGTGTCCGCTGGCTGTACAGGATCATCTGGGCGAAGATGCCCGAGAGCGCCACCACGATGAACACCAGCACGCCGAGGATCCACAGCGTGTTGCCGGGACGCGCCTTGTGCGTGGCGGGGCGGAGCTCGTACCCCTCGAGCCACACGGACACCAGACCGATCATCGCGTAGAGCAGGAAGACGACGCCGAGGCTGACCAGGCCGATCATGCCGACCGAGAACTCCGCCGGGGCCTTTCCCTCGAGCTGCGTGATATGGACGAAGTCGAGATAGGCCGTGAACAACAGCCCGAGGGAGAGCAGGAAAGCGAAGATGGGGACTACCGGGTCGTTGCGATACATGTCACCACGCTTCCCGTCGTGACTGCAGAGGGCGGAACGGCGTCATTCACATCCCCTTCGCGTGGTACTGGAGGTACTTCGTGATCAGCGCGACCTGCGGCTGGGTCAGCGCCGTGTTGGGGATCATGCTCTTCAGCGTCCCCGGCCACTGGTTGGCCGTGTAGGAGTCGGGGGCATGCAAGGCGTGGCAGGCGCTGCAGGTTGCCGCGTAGAGGTCGGCGGCCTGCTGCCAGAGCGCGTCGGGGTCATCGACCAGGTTGTCCGTCCCCGCCACGCCGCTGAGCGAGACCTGCATCCAGGTGGTGCCGTAGTCGTCCTGCTTCGTCTGGACGACCTTCTCGGCCTTCTGGCCGGCGTCGGTCAGCATGGCCACGTCCACGCGCGTTCCCATGGCGAGGAAGATCACCGACTCGGCGCCCTTCATCGACCAGCCGTTGATCGTGACCTGGTCGTGGCCGGCGTCGTCGCCGTCGGAGACGAGCTTGGCACCGATGCTGAGGGTGGCGAGCTCGGTGCCGTCGCTGGCCGCGAGCTCGGTCGGTGCGTGCACGTACACCGGCTTGCCGCCGGCCGCTGCCTGCGTGCTGGCCGGCGCGGCCGCCTTGGGCTGCTGCGCGGCCGGTGCCGCCGGCTGCGCTGCGGCCTGGCTGCTCGGTTGCGCGGGCGTCGTCGAGGCGGACGGCTGCGGCGCCTGCGCGCTCGGCTGCGCAGGCTGCGCCGCTGGCGTGCTCGGCTGGGCGGGCTGCGCCGCTGGCGTGCTCGGCTGCGCAGGCTGGGACGACGCCGCCGGGGCCTGCTCGGTGGTCGCGGAGGTGGAGGGCTGCGCGGGTGTGGTCGACGCGGACGGCTGCGCAGGCTGCGCGGGCTGGGCCGCTGGCGTGCTCGGCTGCGCAGGCGTCTGAGTCGGCGTCTGTGCAGGCGTCGTCGAGGCGGACGGTTGCGCGGGCTGCGCGCTCGGCTGCGCCGCCTGGCTGCTCGGCTGCGCGGGCTGCGCCGCCGGAGCCTGCGTCGCGGCCGTCGAGGGGGCCGCGGCCCCAGTGACGTCCGTGGCGGTCTTCTGGCTCACGCCGCCGAAGTCGTTGCCCCAGGAGTTGCGGACGTACGTCGCGACCCCGGCCAGCTGCTGGGCATCGAGCGAGGTGAACGCCTGCATGGCGCCGGACCCCTTGTGGATGGTGTTCAGGACGGTGTCGGCGTCCTTCAGGACCGCGTTGCCGGCCAGGGCCGGGACCGCGGGCGGCATGCCCGTTCCGGCGTCCTGGTGGCAGGCCTGGCAGTTGTCGGTGTAGACCTTCTGCCCCACGGCCATCAGCGCCTGATCCACGGGCTCGCTGGCTGCGGCTGTCTCACCAGCGCTGGGCGCCAGGATGTGGTAGCCGGGCGTCAGGATGAAGAACAGGTAGACGCCGAGGAAGATGACCGCGCTGCCGACGAAATACCACCATGGCGAGAAGCCGACCCGCTTCGGCGCGGGCGGTGGCGCCGGCTGCGCGAAGTCGATGCCGATCCGGCCCGCGACCTCCGCCCCGGGCTCGAGCCCGGTGACGTCCGGCTCCGGCGCATTGTTCACGGTGAACGGGATGGTGCGTTCCGTGGACGCGCCGGCGGCATCGAACCGCACGACCCGCAGGGTGTGCTCGCCGTTGGGCAACGCCGTGGTGTCGAGATCTACGTGGAAGGGGCCCTCGGTCAGCACCTCGGCCGGTGCCGTGCCGCCATCCAAGTAGAGCTCGAGCCGCACGGTCGGCCCGAGTGAAGGGCTGTTGGCGTCATTCACTGGTATCTGCCTCCTGAGGTCTCCCGCGCATCCGCGAGCCACCGAGCGCGCCGAACCTCCGCGGACGCGGGCTGGACGAGCTGGGTAGGGGTGGCGTGGCTGGGGACGGAACTCGCGACCTCACGCTTCCGTGAGGCATCCCGCGACGGTACATGGCGTGAGTCTCGCATCATGGGAGTAGGACAAAAGCCCCGCCTGGACGGGGTCCTGGCCTATACCTCGACCAACTCCGGGTCGGGAACATCCAGCGCCCCCGCCTCGGCCTCGAATCCCACCCGCTTGTGCGTGCCGTCGCAGAAGGGCTTGTTCGACGAGCACCCGCAGCGGCACAGCGCCAGCTTGGGCTTGTCCAGGACGCGTTCCTCCCCGTTCACCGTGAACCGCGTCCCTGACGGTAGGTCGATCACGAGCGAGCCGTTCTCACGCAAACGAATCCGCATACCATCACTCCAAGGCGCGGGGCCGATCGCCCCAAGGGCCGCCCGCGTTCTAGTCCTGCCCGGCGTGCGGCGCGTTGCGGATCGAGCCCCGCATGGAGCCTCCGTCCGCGACGCCGGACACGCTCGCAGCATACGCGCGCGGGACCTCCCGGAATGAAGGGACACACGTCCCTCGCGGGGATGCCGCGCTTCGAGATAGGGTCGGGACGTCGGCAGGCGCGGCTCGCCGCGCCCCCGACGGCGTTGGTCCGAACGGACCGGCGGCCGGTACGACGGGACATCCCGGAACACCAGACCGGCGATCCCGCACCCGCAACGAGCTGGCACCCGGCAGCTGCCATGCTGCAGATCGGTACGAGCTCTGCAACCTGCCCGCTACGGAGGCGAACGAGCATGGTGGCACCGCACGCGACACAACCCGCCGAAGCCACCGCAACAGCCGTCGCCCTGGACGAGGCTGTCGCACGGGTGACCGAAACGGCGGGCCGTGCGCACACCGAGCTCGTCACCCTTGACGACGCCGCCGGCCGCGTGCTGGCGGCGGACCTCGCCAGCCGAGGCGACCTCCCCAACTGCCACGTCTCCGCCATGGACGGCTACGCCTGTCGGGCCTCCGACACGGCCCACGCCCGCAGCGGCGCGCCCGCGACGCTGCGGCTCGTCGGCGAGAGCGCTGCGGGCCGGCCCTTTGCCGGCACCGTCGGTCCCGGTGAGGCCACGACCATCTTCACGGGGGCGCCGGTGCCGCAAGGCGCCGACGCCATCCTCCGACTCGAGGACGCGTGGCGGTCCGCCGAGACGGTGACCTTCGAGGCGCCGGCGACCCCGGGCGACATTCGCGCCCGCGCGGATCAACTCGCGGCCGGCACCACCTATCTCGACGCAGGCACGCTGCTCACGCCACGCGCCGTGCTGCTCGCCGCAGCCATGGGGCACGGCGCTGTCGCGGTGGCGGCCAGGCCGCGGGTCGCGGTCGTGGTCACCGGCGACGAGATCGTGGACCCGGGCCAGGAACCGGCGCGCGGTCAGGTGGTCAACGCCAACGGTCCGGCGATCGCGGCGCTCGCTCGCGCCTTCGGAGCGGCCGTGGTCGACGTCCATCACGCCGGCGACGACCGTCAGGAGCTGGCCCGCACCCTGCGGGACCTCGGCCTCGACGTCGACCTGCTGGTGACCACCGGCGGCGCGGCCGCCGGGCGCTACGACCAGGTGCATGCGCTCCTCACCGGCGACCCGCTGGGGCGCGCGGAGTTCACGCGCGTGCAGGTGCGGCCCGGCGGGCCGGCTTCGTTCGGGAGCTACGCCGGCGTGCCGCTGCTGGCGCTGCCGGGGAACCCGGCGGCGGCAGCGGTGATCTTCCAGGTCCTCGGGGCCGCCTGGCTCTACCGCTACCTGGGACGGACGGATCTCCCGCCCTACCTGGCCCGCAGCCACGCGCGGGCGGCCGGGCCCTTCCGTCACGCCAAGCACAAGACCGGGCTGTGGCCGGCGCTGCGGTCACGCGCCACGGCCGACGATGCAGCGCTGGTCGAAGCGGCCGGCGGCGGCCATGGCGATGGCCCCGCGTTGCTGGGCCAGGCCGACTGCCTTGCGATCACGGCGCCGTGGCAGGATGTGCCCGCCGGCGGCCAGATCGAGGTGATGGACCTTGTCTAGGGCACGCTCACCGCGACCCACCCCCCCGGAGCCCGCCGACGGGATCGGCGTTCCCTGCCGTCCAGGCACGGAAGCGCCGCGCCCCGAGGCGCCAACAGGGCCGAGGACTTGAACGGAGGATCGGAATGGAGACGGCCACACGAACCGAACCGAGCACGGAGGAGCGCTCGGACCTCTACCGCTGGTTCTCGTCGCTGCTTGCGCGCGAGCTCGATACGGCGGCGTGGACGAGCCACGTCGGCGGCGAGTTCCTGGGCGCTCTCGACGAGCAGGCCGAGGAGCTCGATCTCACCCCCGAGGCCGCCGAGCTGCGCGATTATCTGGTGACGCACCGCAACGACGCCCCCGACAAGGCCGTGCTCGACCTCGCCGTGGACTACGCTCGCCTGTTCGTGGGTCCCGGGCCCGGCAAGGCACCGCCCTTCGAGTCGGTCTACACCAGCCCCAAGGGGCGGCTGTTCGCCGAGGCCTACAGCGATGTGGTCGGTGTCCTGCAACGAGAGCAGATCGGCGTCGCCCAGGACTTCCACGCTCCGGCGGACCACGCCGCCGTGGAGCTCGCGATCATGGCCTACCTCGTCGGCGGGGCCAGCGACGAGGAGCCGGCGAAGCCGGCTCAGCCCGAGAAGGCACGAGAGTTCTACGACGGCCACGTCATGAACTGGTTCCCGAAGTGGAGCAAGGACGTCGCCGAGAACGCGGAGACGGGGTTCTACCGGGGCGTGACGCGCTTCATGATGGGCTTCCTCGAAGGCGAGCGCGCACGGCTGGAGGGTGGCAGCGCTTCATGAAAGACTCCTATGGCCGGGACGTGAGCTACCTGCGGATCTCGGTCACGGACCGGTGCAACTTCCGGTGCCGCTACTGCATGCCGTTCGAAGGCGTGCCGGCCGCGCGCCACGATGAGATGCTGAGCTTCGACGACATCGTTCGCATCGCGAGGACGGCCAACGAGCTCGGCATCCGCGCCTTTCGCATCACCGGCGGCGAGCCCCTCGTGCGGCGCGGGCTGCCCGACCTCATCCGCGCCCTGCGCGACCACTGCGAGATCGACGATCTCTCGATGACCACCAACGCCTTCCTGCTGCCGCGCTTCGCGCGCGAGCTCAAGGACGCCGGTCTCGACCGGGTGAACATCAGCATCGACTCGCTCGATCCCGAGAAGTTCCGCTGGATCGCGCGCGGCGGCGACCTGGAGACGGTGCTCAGGGGCCTCGACGCCGCGCTCGAGGTAGGTTTCGACCCCATCAAGACCAACACGGTGGTGATGGGTGGCTTCAACGACGACGAGATCATCGACCTCATCGACTATCTAACGATCGACAAGCCGGTCTCCGCGCGCTTCATCGAGTACATGCCCATCGGTGAGGCGCCCCGCGCGGGCCTCGAGTACGTGGACCTCACCGCCAAGCGCGAGGAGCTCACCGCGAAGTACGGGCTCGAGCCGGCCGAGATCAGTCGCGGCCACGGGCCCGCCTCCTACTGGCGCGTCCGGGGCGGAGCGGGTCTCGTCGGGTTCATCACCCCGATCTCCGACAAGTACTGCGGGACCTGCAGCCGCCTGCGCCTCGACGCCCGCGGCGTGGTCCGTCCCTGCATCGCCTACGACTTCGGCGTGTCGCTGCGAAACGCGCTCCACGACGGTGGGACCGAGCGCGTCCGCGAGCTGATCGAGGGCATCATCCTGAACAAGCCCAAGGAGCACCACTGGGAGACCGGCGAGGTGTCGCCGGTCTCGATGTCGGCGCTCGGAGGCTGACCGCCGCCACTCGCTCCTCCGGTACGAGGTGACGTGGCCGGCCCTTCGCGGGCCGGCCACGCTCGTGCGGGTCGCGGCGCGAGGCGGGCTCAGCGCCTCCCGGCGCCGGCCGCCACCGTACTCACGGGGTGACGCCCGGGGCGGCGTCCGCCAGGTCGGCGACCCAGATGTCGAAGTGGCCGGCGCGGTCGCTGCTGAACGCGACCTTGCCGCCGTCGGGGCTCCAATCGGGTGCCAGGGCATCGCCGCCCAGCGCCGCGGTCAGCTCCAGCGCGCCGCTGCCGTCCGGGCGTACCAGCCACACCGCCGCCATCAGGTCGGGGTTCCAGGACCACTGGGCGATCCAGCGGCCGTCGGGGCTCCACGTCGGGTCGCGGTCGGCCAGCGTCTGCGTGGGCACCAGCAGCGAGGGGTTGCTGCCGTTCGGGTCGGTGATCCAGGTCTTGTACGAGAGCGTCAGCTGCCCGGTCGGCACGGTCACCAGGGCCGGCATCTGCACCGTGAGCCGCCCGCCCGCCGGACTCCAATTGGTGTTCCCCTTGGCCTGCCCGATGTCCATGGGCAGGAGCGTGGAGCCCGGCACGGCCCGCGGCGTCGCGGCGTAGTCAGGCGTTCCCGCGGAGGTGAGCGAGAAGTCCAGCCGCCACAGCCCGTACGCGCCGCCGCTGGCCACCTGGTAGGCGATCTCGCGACCGTCCGGTGACCACTGCGGCCGGCTGGGGCTGGACTGCCCGGGCGGCGTCAGTCGCACGATGCTGCCGTCGGCGACGTGCAGCAGGTCGATCTGCCAGTCGTCCCGCCCGCTGCGGGCCTGGTAGGCGATGGCGCGGCCGTCGGGGCTCCACACCGGGAACGCCACCATGGCAGCGTGGGTGAGTCGCTGCTTGTCGCTGCCGTCGGCGTTCATCAGCCACAGCGCGCTCTGGTCGGGGGCATCTGATCGCCAGTAGACGATGCGGCT
>Ga0315535_1002108_pt1 | contig 12949 bp, 13 predicted proteins | sample SalMarSW160220MG_2_FD_203092 | JGI IMG/M metagenome (GOLD analysis project Ga0315535, IMG submission 203092) | Salt marsh sediment microbial communities from the Plum Island Ecosystem LTER, Massachusetts, United States - Salt Marsh Sediment SW1602-20 ...
ATTGACGCAATTATTAATTTTGTTCTCGCTTTGTTGCTTGGAATATTTCCAAAAGAGGTTATTAGCTTTTTAGGATTACCAATTACACATAAACAATAACTACCTAACAAAGAACTAAAGCCGACCTCATAAGCGTGTCACGCACTTTGCAGAAAGGGTAAAGTCAGCGCCATGCTTCCGGCGGCTTAATTCCACCGTTCTATACACCACTATAACCATCAACTGAATAAGAGAGAGGTATTATTTTTTCAAGTTACAGAGTATTAACAAAATAATTGAATGCAAAAGGGACTAGTATACATGCTTTTATTGTCATTGCTTACCGGGTGTAGGATTCCCGAACATAACAATCTGTCTAAAAGCGAAGTATTTCAGTACTCAGTAGGGGAAGGCTACATACCCTTTAGCAGAATAGTGTCAATACAAGATATTCACATCGTTGAAATTTAAATGAACTAAAGCATTCCATGATGAATAAACTCAAGGTATTCTCCGCGCTGATTTTGATTGTCATTTCCTTTAATAATTGCAGCAACAAAGACACTACAACTGACATGGAAGGATTGTGGGTATCAAATAAGGAATCATCCCATCTTTTTGCACCTGGGGCACAAGAGGTTGCTTTACAGATCAGAAGAGATAGTACTGAATTGCTATCAGCCCGTGGTTTTTTCATAAATAACGGAGAGTTCAAATACGAATGGGAGTTTACTCAAGTACAATATGATAGTAATGCAAAAAGGATATCTATACTTGATTCCGATTCAGACACTTTGATACTCAGCCTGGGTGCTGAAAATGAAGTTTTAGAAGGTGCAATTCACCTACAGGATAAAACCAAAAAGCCTATTGGTTTTGTTCGCGCTGACAAGAACCTTGAAATCAGATTATTCCATCCGCGAATTCCGGATGAAAGTGGCGAATATACCTACAGTTATAATAAGCCTGAACAAATTCATGATGGCCTGAAAACAGAATCAGTCTATAATTATTCTACTGACTCTTCGTTAATCTCAAACCTGATGAAAGACATCATCGATCAGAAGCATGGCAGTATCAAGTCACTTCTAATACTAAAGAATAACAAATTGCTCTTAGAAGAATATTTCTATGGCTATAGCCGGGATGAACTGCAACAAAATCGTTCTTGCACAAAAAGTGTTACTTCAATATTGCTTGGAATCGCATTAGATCGTCATAAAGATGTGAATATCAACCAACCTATTTTTACGTTTTTTCCTGACTATGATTCACTGAAAACTGAAGGAAGAGAGAAAATCACGTTAAAACATGTTTTAACAATGACGTCAGGATTTCAATGGGACGATATTCCCGGCGAGATGTTTGAAGCCGATGATTGTTTTCAATTTATTCTTAGCAGACCGCTCGAAACCGAACCCGGCGAGAAGTTCAATTACAACAGTGGTTGTTCAATTCTTCTGGGCGGAGTAATAAGCTATCTTGAACATATGAAGACACAAGTTTTTGCTGAGAATTTTCTGTTTACGCCATTGGGAATCACAGAATACATTTGGGAAACGCATAAAGATGGTACGCTACAGTGTGGCAGTGGACTCAGTTTACGTCCCCGAGATATGGCTAAGATCGGACTATTGGTTCTTAACGATGGCGTATGGCAGAATAAACAGCTTGTCTCGAAAGAGTGGATTCGCGAATCCACTAAACCCCATGTACATGAAAGTAAATTCTTTAACTATGGCTATCAATGGTGGCATCATTCCAGAAATACTCTGCAATGGTGGAAAGAGCCAAATACCGTATCACCTGAAGAGCACGATTTAATCACAGCGATGGGCCACGGCGGTCAATATATTATGATCATCAGGGATTTAAACCTGGTGGTAGTTACAACTGCGTCGGATTTTGAAAATGGTAAATTGGCGCGTAGTAAAATTCCGATGGTCATTGAAGAGATTATCCCAATGTTTGAAGCTGAACCATAATAGTATAAAAGGATATTATAATGGTATAACAATGAAAGCCGACCGAGACGTGCGCCACGCACTTCGCAGCAACGCAAAGCTTGCGCCATGCTTCAGCAGTTTAGTCCCACCGTTCCACTTCATTGATAATGTCCGCAACAATTGAAGCGTCTATTTGTGTTCGAATTATGCTTCATTTTATACCTTCAATATCATGAAAAAGTTAAAATATGTTTTGATCGTATTTGGGTTTTTCGGTTTTCTTTTCAGTTGCAATCACACGATAAACCCAGAAACAGAACAACCTGAATCTGTTACCAACAAGCACTATGTTTCAATTGACGGACTATGGCGCGTCACACCAGAGACAGCCATAAAATATCCTCATGGAACACTTGAGCCTATCATTCAGGTAAGTGGTGATGCTTTTGGTAATCTTGCAGCACGAGGCTGTTTTCTTTGGGAAGGCCGGTTTTACGACTACTGGGAATTTAATCGTGTTCAGTTTATAGATTCTACAAATCAATTGGTGATTGGTTATAATGAGGATGGTATTTATAAGGGAGTAGTTGATAAGAAGAAAGGGATTATTCAGGGAATTGCTTGTGGGGGAGACCCTTCTGATACCAATAAACTTGATTTCATTCGTGTTGAAGACCTGGATGTAAACAAATTATTTATTCCTTACCCTCCCGGTCCAAATGGAAGCATAAGCTATGCGTATCAACAACCGGTAGATTGTAAGGATCAATTACAAGCCGCTTCGCTATTTGATTTTGTTAAAGATACAACTGCGTTTTACAGGTTGATGGAAAGGATCATTACGCAGGAATTCGGCCGGCTTGAATCTTTTTTACTTTTCAAAGATCAGAATCTGATCCTTGAAGAATATTTTTACGGCTATGACCGAACGCAACTTCATCACATACATTCCTGTACAAAGAGTGTAACTTCTTTGCTTTTAGGTATAGCGCTGGACCGTCATCAAATGATGAATGTCGATCAAGCGGTTTTTAATTTTTTCCCGCAATTTGATTCATTGAAAACCCCTGAGAAAGAGAAAATCACACTGAAACATGTCTTAACGATGACTTCCGGACTTCCGGAGGATGATGATTTTGAGGTACATAATCCGGGCGAACTGGCGAAACAAATACTCAGTCTGCCCTTGGAATCCACTCCGGGAGAGAAGTTTAAATACAATAATAATTGTACAAATCTTCTCGGTGGAATTATCTATACTCTTGAGAAAAAGCAGGTTGATGAATTTGCCAAAGAAGTTCTATTCAACAAGCTGGGCATTTCGGAGTTTTCTTGGGAAAAAGAAGATGGTGCTCTGCGTTGCCACAGTGAACTTCATATGAAACCAAGAGATATGGCGAAAATCGGGTTGCTGGTTTTACAGAACGGTTCTTGGAATGGTGAGCAAATCGTCCCAAAAGAATGGATCGCCAAGTCAACGAAACCATATGTGGCTGAAAGTGAATTCTTCGACTACGGATACCAATGGTGGTACAGGTCAAAGAAAAACAGATCCTGGTGGGAGAATCCGGTACACGGAAGTAAAAATGAACACGATATGTTCTTAGCACTTGGTTATGGCGGACAGTATATTATGGTTATCAGAGATCTGAATATGGTCATCGTTACTACGTCATCCGATTATAATGAAGATAATGGGATGGCCCATCAAAAAGTACCCATGGTGATAGAAGAAGTTGTACCATTATTTGATTAAAAATACAAGGATAATCGCGTAGAACAATTAAAGCCAATCGCTGAAGCGGCGGCAAAGTTCCAACGTTATATGGCAATTGGAGGCAGACAAAAAGCGTAGTAAAATCGAGGGCATGAAACACATTTTAAATTGTATCGGGCATGAATTGAAGATCCCGAATATTGTTCAATCTAACGGTGTATATATCATCGATGACACCGGGAAGCGATACATGGATTTGGAGTCCGGGGTATGGTGCATGTCGGTTGGGCACAAGAACCGGCGAGTAAATGAGACTATTTCAAACCAGATTGATTCAATAATTCAATCGGGATTTTCTTACTCAAGTCCAATAGTTGATAGTGCAGCCGGGAGAGTCCTTGAAATCACAGGATTATACGATGGAAAATGTGTGTTTCTTTGTTCCGGGAGTGAAGCTATCGAGATCGGGCGTCAAATATCAAAGCATCTCACCGGATTCCATCTTTCGATGACCCTCCACGATTCTTATCTCGGAGCATATAGTTCCGTGAGTGATCGGAGCAGCGGTTGGTTTCTATTTGACTGGACGACCTGCGAAAACTGCCAGTTGAAAGCCAATTGTACGAGAGATTGTGGGCTTTTAAAACAAATACCGGAAGGAATTTCGGAGTTTGTTTTCGAACCCGGAAGTTCATCAGGATATGTTCGGTTTCCGCCTGAATCGATGATCAGGAATTTGATTGAGATCGTACGCGAGAAGGGTGGAAAAATACTCGTTAACGAAGTAACTACCGGAATGGGTCGGACTGGGAAATGGTTTGGCTACCAGCACTATGATATTATCCCGGACCTCATCGGGATCGGGAAGGGAATCGGGAACGGATATCCGGTCAGCGTTGCGGTTCTCAGCGCGAAAATGATCAAAGAATTGGAAATAAAGCCATTCAAGTACTCCCAATCCCACCAAAACGATCCACTGGGTGCTTCTGTTGTACAAGAAGTAATTGATATTTGTGAAGAGGCTGGTTTGATATCCCAAGCCCAGCGTAATGGGAAGCGATTTCTACAGCAACTTGAGCATCTTATAGATGGCGAAATTCTTAAAGGAGTCCGAGGCCGTGGGCTGATGATAGCCGTTGATGTTTGTAATCAGAAATTGACAGAGCGAATTTGCAACGAGTTAATAGATCAAGGTTATATCGTGGGGAATCGCGGGAGTTTTCTTCGAATTGATCCTCCGCTTACGATAACAGAGGACGAATTCGATAGTTTTTTACAGGCTTTTGAGGGAATTGTGCATGGAATACGATTGGTACGATGCGGATAAAAAACAATTTTTGAAGCTTTGCTTGGAAAAGAAGTCGAAGTGACGATGGGCGAGACCAGTTTATCCGGTGGCGGGCGCTGCACTCACTTTATAAAGATTTCAGATAAGGAGCATTCAATTGTTTTCAGCGAAAGATAAATATGCTTTCTATGAGAAATTCGGATTTGAAAATATTTAACGAAAATAGTCTTATCGCCACTGTGGATAATTATGAAACTGCCCGCTTTCTGGGAGAAGTAGACACAGGTGAGTACTCAAATACAGTTGAATGGGTAAGTAGGCGTTTAGGATGTCGCGGAGGTTATAAAGGAAGTTTTGCAATGACGGAAGAAGACTGGAGGAACCCGTTTCGTTTGTGGTCAGGGGAAAAGCTAAGTACAAGGGCAGGAAGAAGCCACGTGATAGCGCAGGAAGTGACAAAAATGCTACGCGAAATTGAAAAGGAAACCGGAGAACGAATTGACAGCCTGCACGAATCAGAGAGTCGTTTAGGTGCAAGAATATTTTCGACAAGGGAATGAAAGAATTACTGGCGCACAGGGAAGGAAAGCTGGGCTGGAGGCGATTTCCCGTCTATTATACGCTATTGTTTCTGAGCGAAACAGCAGAGGACATGTTGCCGGCAATTGGTGAAAAGGAAGACTTAATTCATCGAAGCAAACTGCTGGGTAAAAGGAAGGACGTCTTTTCTCAAAGACGATACATGATTCTTCTGAGATTATTACAGAACAATCACCAATACCGACCGTGATGCGGCAGATTAATTCCACCGTTCCATGCACTATAATCAATGAATGATAAAAACCAGAGATACGTATATTTCTCACTGGCGAAAATATTAATTTGTAAATGATTAAAAAACCATTGAAAATGAATAACGGTAAGAATGAATTGAAATTTGGATTGTACGCAACAATGTCATTCGTAATATTGACAATCATTACCTGGGGAATTGCGATGATAGCTGTTCCTCCGGCAGGCCCATATTGCCCGGGTGATTGTATGAGCTATCCCTTTCCGGATATTCTGATGTATTACCCGAGGGATTATTATTGGATGTATGTTTCAATCTTTCAGTTATTTGCATATTTGATTTTTATTGTTTCAAATCATTTTGTAGCTCCGATTGAAAAGAAGCTTTTTAGCTTTATCAGCGTCGCGTTTGCACTGATCTCTGCCATCGTTTTACTCATCGCGTATTTCGTACAATTCTCTGTAGTTCCTGTGAGTGTAATGAATGGTGAAACGGATGGGATTGCGTTAATTACACAATATAATGGACATGGGATTTTTATTGCAATGGAAGATCTAGGTTATATAACCATGAGTATTTCATTCTTATTTTTAGCCTTCATCTTTTCCATGAAAAATCGTTTGGCGAAGACGATTCGCCTGATCCTTTTCATGTCGTTTTTATTGACTGTTCTGTCATTCGTGTTTTATTCATTTAAATTTGGAATGGACAGGAGTTATCGATTCGAAGTAGCTGCGATTACTATAAATTGGATAGCGACCATTACTGCCGGGATTTTGATTTGTATTTTATTGAAGAACAGGATAAAAATGATAGAATAATCATGCCCCGACCGCCAAAGCGCCTGCTTGGTACCACCCTTATCTGCATATAATTATATGAGATTCCTTTTATTGATAATAGCACTCATATTTGTTACAGCTTGTAAGCGTAGCCAAGAAGAAAGATTACGTTATAATCCTCCTGAAAATGCTATCTATCAGTATGAAGAAGTAGAGATTATACTAAGCAGTGGTGATATCCTGGCAGGAAGTTTGACTTTCCAGGATAAAGGATTACAAAGAAGTCCAATTGCCCTCTTAATAACCGGTAGTTCGCCCCATGACAGGGATAACTCAAGCCCGGGAAAGCCACTGAATGCATATCGCCCTTTTAGACAATTCTCACATTTGTTATCATCCAATGGAATTGCAGTCCTTAGATTAGATGATAGAGGTATTGGTAAATCAAAAGGTGGCAATATATGTAAAATGAACACCCTGGAAAGAGCCAAGGACATTGAAGAATGCATCAGCTTTATCAAAGGGAGACATGAATTTGACAGCACACGGATCTGCTTGATTGGATTAAGTGAAGGGGCTTCAATTGCACATATGATTGCTTCAAAAGACACCATGGTTAAAGCAATAGTACTACTATCGGCAATTGGATCAAAAGGAAGTGATATAATTAACTATCAAGTCAGCAATGGATTAATTTCTGCAAAATATCTTCCAAGAGTATTGCGGAAAGATCCAAATATGCGATTTCTAAATGGTTATAATCCGCTCGAAACAATCAGGCAAATACATCAGCCTGTATTGATTATTTCTGGTAAGAGAGATAGAAGAGTACCCTTTTCGGATGCATACATTTTAGCAGAAGAATTAGGAAGAACTGGAAACTCGAATGTCTCAGTACATATATTACAGGATTATAATCATTTATTATTAAAAGAAGACAGTGTAGGATTTCAAACTAATTATGGAAAGATATCCTCAACTAAGGTGCCAGAAGAAGTTCTTCAAATAATCCTTGATTGGATTATGAAAGAAATATAAATAGGCGATAGCAAGCCTCCATAGCAGACAGTTACACGTGTCACATACTTCGCTTCTCTTTACTTTTTTATCGGACATTACTGAAAACTAATAAATGATATCTTTGGCTTCTGGCGATAGCTAGTCTAAAGGTTAGGTCAATATCATGGGAATACTACTTTTAAAAGATCCAGAGGTTTTTCCAACAGCGGAAGTGTTGGGCAAGGTGCTTGATAAAACTTATTCTGTATTCGAGGAGTTTATAAACGCCATAGAATCGGAAGAGTTTAGATTCAGCCCTGAATGGCGTTATTATAAGGATGGTAAAGCATGGCTATGCAAAATAACCTATAAAAAGAAAACAGTAGTCTGGTTATCAGTATGGCCAGACTGTTTTAAAGTTGCATTATATTTTACAGAAAAGAGTGGTGAAGGAATATCTGGATTACAGATTGGTGATTCGATAAAAGAGGACTATGCAAAGCATGTACCAATCGGGAGATTAAAACCTGTTATTGTGGAGATAAGAGAAAAGTCTCAGCTACTGGATATTTATGCCCTACTGAAGTATAAGATTGGAAAACTATGACCTAAAAAATCCCCAAGGGGATAAACCGTTCTGGAAATAGAAAATGAGAAAATCTATTTTGGCAATTTTGCTTTTCGGTGCCGTTCTTTCCGGCACCTCTATGAAAGGTCAATCTAATTCTGAAGTACTGACACGCGGATTGGCCGACACTATTGGGTTTGCTCATCTGGACTGGCAGATGGATTCTGTTATGGCCAGAATCCAGGTGCTCAATCATGATGATTTAATTGGTTCACAGCAAGCAGAGGGAACGATGTGGAGAACAGCGATCTGCCCCCATGATGATTATACCTATGCGGGCTGGCTCTATCCGGCAGTGTTAAGCAATATGAAGGCAAGTACAGTCATTATTTTCGGCGTGGCCCATAAAGCAAGTTCTTTTGACCTTGAAGATCAACTGGTTTTTGACAGTTATAAATCATGGCACGGCCCTTACGGAGCTGTAAAAGTTTCTTTAATCCGGGATGAGATCATCAGTCACTTGCCCGGGGGTATGGCTGTTGTACATGATTCTATGGAAACGGTGGAACATTCTGTTGAGGCCTTAATCCCGTTTCTGCAATACCAGGACCGGAATTTGGAAATTATTAGTATTCTGGTGCCGTATATGGATTTTGAAAGAATGCAAACCATCAGTCAGCACCTGGCCAGGGCACTGTTCTCCATCATGCAGAGGAAAAATTTGCACTGGGGTGAAGATATTGCCCTGCTGATTACGTCCGATGCGGTGCATTACGGCGATGAAGAGTGGGGTGGGAAAAATTACGCTCCCTATGGAACGGATCGTGCAGGGAATGCGCTGGCGGTATCTTATGAACGGGAAATAATCAGAACCTGTTTTGAAGGAGAGCTGACCGGGGATAAAATCGCCCGGTTTTTTGCATATACGGTAAATCCGGATCATTACAAAGAATACAGGTGGACCTGGTGTGGCCGTTACTCCATACCGGTTGGATTGTTGACCTCAAAGTATTTGCAGGCTTTGCTGATGAGCACCCCGTTAACGGGAATCCCGGTCGCCTACTCCACAAGTATCAAACAGCCGCATCTGGAGGTGGATGATTTGAGAATGGGCCGGACTGCCATTGCAACACCTCGTCATTGGGTTGGTTATCCGGCCATTGGTTTCAAATAATCAAAATTGCCGTTGATCTTCCTCTTTATCAGTTCATATGGCAGCGGGCAATCAGAGATCACCGCAGAAATGCCGATAGCGCAGTTTTATAAATTTTAAAGGGACAGCAATGGTTCGTGCGACAATACATTTATTCATTCTGTTTTGCTTTACGAATTGTTCACAGCAAAAAAATCTGTTCACAGATGCGAGAGATGGAAAAGTATATAAAACCGTAACGATTGGAACCCAAACCTGGATGGCTGAGAATTTAGGCTTTGAAATTTCAAATTCATGGTGTTATGCTGATAGTCAAAGCAACAGTGGAAAGTACGGCCGCCTGTATACCTGGGAAGCCGCAAAAAATGCCTGTCCTGCTGACTGGCATCTTCCAAGCGAAGAAGAATGGAGGATTCTTGAAGGTTATCTGGGCATGACAGAAGAACAGACCGATATCTTTTATATGCGTGGAGAAGGCATGGGAACAAAACTGAAAAGTGCATATGCCTGGGAACTTGGTAAAGAAAATAAATCTGATTATGATATTTATGGTTTTCATGCATTGCCAGGAGGTTACAGGTTATTCATCGATGGATCATTTGTAGATAAAGGCATACGAGGTTCATGGTGGTCTGGTACACCCGATGGCAAGTCTGCTATGAGACGAAGTCTGTTTCTTAATAAAACGGGTATAGACCGTGATGCGGCAACGAGAACAAATGGTTTTAGTGTTCGTTGCATTAAAGATGAAACTGGTTCACCGGCGCCTGATTGTTCCAAGGTATCTAATCCCTGACCTCAACCACCATCTCTACTTAGCAGGCAAATCCAAGGAAATGAGCAGTTTTCTCATGGTGCTTAAAATTCAACCCAGGATTGTTTCTCTGAACTCTCCACAGCCTTATCCACAAACTGCATGCCTCTAAATCCTTCATAAATGGTAGGGAAGTCCAGGGCTTCTTCGGGTGGTTCGGTACCCTCGAGCATGTGCTGGATGCAGGTGGCGGCATTGCGGTAGATGTTGGCGAATGCCTCCAGGTAGCCTTCCGGGTGACCCGCAGGAACCCTGGTGTTGTATGCGGCAATGTCACTGACGAACCCGGTTCCGGTCCGCCTTACCTCCATGGGTTTGTCGTGCCACTTGATGATGAGCGTGTTGGGTTCCATCTGGTTAAACTCCAGTCCGCCTTTTTCGCCGTATACCCTGAGTTTGACTGCATTTTCCTCGCCAGCTGAAATCTGGCTGGCGTAAAGCACACCCCGGGCGCCTCCTTTGAAATGAAGCAGCATGTTGGCATCATCATCCAGAACCCGGTTTGGGACCAGTGTGCTAAGGTCGGCCATCAATTCATTCACCTGGAGTCCTGTCACATATTCGGCCAGGTTGAAGGCATGGGTTCCGATATCCCCCACGCAGCAGGTCTTCCCGGAACGTTTTGGGTCATTCCGCCACGAGGCCTGCACGTGATCGGTGAGTTCAAGGGGCTCGGTGAGCCATCCCTGGGGATACTCCACCACCACCTTCCGGATCTTGCCCAGATCGCCATCCTTCACCAGTTTTCGGGCCTCTTTCACCATGGGGTATCCCGTATAGGTATGGGTCAGAGCGAACAACAACCCGGTTTCTTCCTTGAGGCGTACCATCACTTCGGCTTCATCCGCATCCAGGGCCAGGGGCTTGTCGCAAACCACGTGGAATCCGTTTTCCATGGCCAGTTTGGCAGGTTCGAAATGAAGGTGGTTGGGGGTGACAATGCACACGAAGTCCATGCGGACCCCCAATGGAAGCTTGGCCTCCTCTGTAATCATTTCCTGGAAGGTGTCATAGACCCGGTCAGGATTCAGATAATATTCTGATCCTGTGATTTTTGACTTCTTGGGATTTGAGCTGAATGATCCGCAAACCAGTTCAATCTGCCCGTCCATGATGGCTGCCATGTAGTGCACATGCCCGATGAATGAGCCGGGGCCGCCTCCCACCATTCCCATGTTGATTTTCCGTTTTGCCATTGCTGAGATTTTGTTTTGTATTGACATTATAAAAATATAACATTTTTTTGAATCCGGTTTGGAAGTGAACCCTGGATACGTCCATCTTCCGGGTTCTGAAAAGCTTGGCAGCTCCACATGGATTGGGGCCTTTTTGATTATATTTGAAACTGAAATCAATGGTACCATGATAGAAAAGATACGATGGGGGATCCTGAGCACAGCCAGGATAGGTTTGAAACAGGTCATCCCGGCGATGCAACAGGGGGAATACAGTGAGGTGACGGCCATTGCCTCAAGGTCAAAAGACAAAGCTGATGTGGCAGCGTCAAGCCTGGGGATTAAAAAAGCCTATGGCTTTTACGAGGAGCTGCTGGCTGATCCGGATGTGGATGCCATTTACATTCCCCTACCCAACAACATGCATCTGGAGTGGACCGTAAAGGCCATGGAGGCAGGAAAGCATGTGCTCTGTGAAAAGCCCCTGGGTTTAACAGTCGGAGAGGTTGAAGAGATGATCAGGGTGAGGGATGCACAGGGAGTGAAGGCAGGGGAGGCCTTTATGGTGAAGTCCAATCCCCAGTGGATCGAAACCAGGGAGCGGGTAAGACGGGGAGAGGTAGGGGATTTGAGGCTGGTTCAGGGGACTTTCAGCTATTACAACGTGGATCCTTCCAACATCCGGAACATTCCTGAACTGGGAGGAGGAGGCATTTGGGACATCGGCTGTTACTGTGTGACCATGTCCAGGTACCTGTTTGAACAGGAACCGGTCCGTTTGGTCTCAAAGCTGGAGTTTGATCCGGAACTGAAAACAGACCGGCTGGGCAGCGTGATCATGGAGTTTCCATCGGGGCAGGCAATTTTTGCCGTAAGCACCCAGCTCACACCATTCCAAAGAATGCATGTACTTGGAACAGGCGGACACCTGGAGGTAAAGATCCCCTTCAATGCCCCGAATGACAGGCCTTGCGTGGTGGCGCAGGACAGGGGAAGCATCCTGATGGATGAGATCACCAGGCATGAGTACCAGGTGACCGACCAGTACACGCATATGGGCGACGCATTTTCCAGAGCGATTCTTGAGAACGGGGATGTACCTGTTCCCCTTGAAGATGCGTTATATAATACCAAAGTACTGGCTGCTATATTTGAATCAGCGAAGCTTGGAAAGTGGGTTGAACTATCATAAAGAGGCCTTGACTTGATATACCCCGGACAATTTGAAACCAAGATTGGATTTGACCGGATCCGTGAGCTGGTGAAATCACACTGTCTGTTTGATCCCGGAAAGGAACGGGTGGACCGGATGGCGTTCATGACAGATTTTGAACTGTTGGAAAAGGAGCTTGCCCTGACCGATGAGTTCAGAAGAATCTGTCTGGAAGAAGATGAATTTCCCGTCCAGCATTTCATTGACAACAGGGAGGCAATCAGGAAGGCAGGAGTGGAAGGGACCTACCTGCTGGAAGAGGAGGTTTTTGGCCTGGTGAAAAGCCTTGATTCGGTGCGCGCTATTTTGCATTTTTTTAAATCGGATGATCAGGAGAAATACCCTGCCCTGCAGGAACTATGCAAGCCGGTCAAGGTATTTCCCTTTGTTCAGGACCGCATCCAGAAAGTGCTCAACAAACATGGGAAGATCCGTGACAATGCCTCTCCCAACCTGCAAAAGATCAGGCGAAGCCAGCAGGCGATGCAGGGAGCTGTCGCCAAAAAAATGAACCAGGTGCTC
>Ga0315535_1002109_pt1 | contig 12949 bp, 10 predicted proteins | sample SalMarSW160220MG_2_FD_203092 | JGI IMG/M metagenome (GOLD analysis project Ga0315535, IMG submission 203092) | Salt marsh sediment microbial communities from the Plum Island Ecosystem LTER, Massachusetts, United States - Salt Marsh Sediment SW1602-20 ...
GCAGATGTAATTGAGGCCATGTCTTCTCATCGACCTTACCGAGCGGCGCTCGGTTTAGATGAGGCTTTGGAAGAAATCCGCGGAAAACGAGGGATCTTATTTGATCCCGTAGTGGTGGATGCCTGTCTGGATCTTGCTTCCAAAGACAAAGTGAAATTTGAATAAATAGAAGATATATTATACTTAGAAATTTTGTATTCGTTCACGGAGTAGTTGAATTAGTGAAAATTCCAAATATCAAATCCTAAAAAACAAACAAATCACAATGACCAAAATTCAAAACCCCCAAACAAAAAAAACAATCGCTTTTGAACCGGTTTGGAATTTGGAGTTTGAGATTTGGTGCTTAAGATTTGGGATTTAATTGATCTTTGGCGCTTGGAGTTTGTGATTACAAAAAATATGTAAACGGCTACGGAATGTTACGCGGGTTATGAAATTTTATCCGTAGAATCACACAGATCATAAAGGGGACATGGGGCGCATTCGGGCTTTCTTGCCCTGCAAACAGATCTCCCAAAATAAATAAGTTGTAAACAAAAGTCATTCCACTCATTTTTGGGAATGATTTTCATCAGATCAAACTCGATTTTTACGGGATCATGGTTTTCTGTGAGCCCCAGTCTTTTCGAAATCCTTGCCACATGGGTGTCCACAACAATTCCCGGAATACCAAAGGCAGCGCCAAGAACTACATTGGCGGTTTTGCGCCCTACCCCTGGAAGTTTAACCAGCTCATCCAAGGTTCGCGGCACTTCACCGTTGTATTTTTCTATAAGATATGCAGAGCATTTTCTGATGTTTTTTGTTTTGTTGCGAAAAAAACCTGTGGGTCGAATAAGTTTTTCAATAGTCTCAACGGATGCGTGGGCAAAAGCGTCGGGGGTTTTCAGTGTGTTGAACAAATCTTTTGTTACGCTGTTAACCTGTTTGTCCGTGCACTGAGCAGACAGTATGGTTGCCACGAGTAACTCAAAAGGGTTCCTGTAACGCAGCTGGGTTTTGACATTCGGAAATGTGGTTTTTAGTATGTTACGAATTATGGCAATCCGGGCTTTATTTTTTTTGGGTGTGGTTTTTTTTGACATTAGCGACGCTTTGCGAAATAATAACAGTTAATACATTTTTAACCGGTGAAACACTTTTTGTATTTATTTTTGAATTTTCCTTTATCATGAATTTATCTATAAATAAAGTACGCGCTTTGGGCCTTTGTTCGGGCGGCCTCGACAGTAAATTGTCAGCGCTGATTTTACGAAAACAGGGGATCGTCGTTGAATGGGTAACTTTTGAAACACCGTTCTTTTCATCTGAAAAGGCTCGGCAGGCATCGAGTCTAACCGGAATACGGTTATGGGTCAGAAACATCACCCCGGTTTATATAGAGATGTTGAAAAATCCTCGCTGCGGTTATGGAAAGTACATGAACCCTTGCATGGACTGCCATGCTTTAATGTTCAGACTGGCCGGTACAATAATGAATGAAAACCAATTCAATTTTCTTTTCAGCGGCGAAGTTCTCGGCCAGCGCCCCATGTCCCAGAATAAGCAGTCTCTTCGTTATGTGGAGAAACAATCCGGGTTTGATGGCTATATATTGCGCCCGTTAAGTGCAAAAAGGCTTCCCTTGACCATACCGGAAAAAAAGGGGCTGGTAAACAGGGACCTCTTGTTGGACATTTCGGGGAGATCGAGAAAATGCCAGATGGAACTCGCCCAAGAATTTGGAATTGCGAGCTATCCTACTCCTGCGGGCGGCTGCTTGCTAACGGACAAAAGCTATTCGTCCCGGCTAAAGGACCTCTTTGATCACCAGGATTCCTATACTGAAGAAGAACTTCATCTTCTAAAGCATGGGCGACACCTTCGCCTGAGCAAAAACACTAAAATAATCATTGGGCGAACCCAGAAGGATAATGAAAAGATAATAAAATATTATAACCCGTCTGTAGATACCCTAATTAAAGTTAATAATTTCCCGGGCCCCACGGTTCTTATGCCCCATGGCGGCAGCAAAAAAATTATGATTCTGGCGGCCTCAATATGTGCAGGTTACAGTAAGGCCCCGGTTTCCACATCTGTGCAAGTTGGAGCCGTAACCCCCAAAGGAAATGAAACATTCAAGGTCATCGGCATCCCGCCATCCGATATCAGGCATTTTTTAATATAAGACCTAACCCGCATTTCTCACGACTCTGAGCAGTTCATTTTCGAGTCGAAAATCCCGGCATTGGGCTTGAGTGAAATCAAAGCAGAGGAATCGCAACATGTTCAATAAACTCCCCCTTTTCGACACATGAATTCACTTGATTTCTAAAAAGATAGGGTGATCGTAAAGTCAAATGTTTTGATATGGGCAATCAAGGGCCATTGTGATCCATCAGGAAATTAATTGCCTGTAAAAATCCAGCGCTTACTTCTCAAGTTCAACAGTTCCAGGAGCCGTTGGCGAGACTTCCGGGTTGCCGGAGCCTCTAAAGCCATTTTTGGTGTATACGTCACTGAATTCTTGGCTGAGCAATAAGCGTTTGATTTGTTCAAGGTACTCCTCATAGCGCGAGAGGTAAAACGACAGGGGACGAGGAAAGTTGATTCCTACAATACCGTCGATAAACATCTGACTAATTTCACGGTGCCGCTGCAGGGTGAACTGTGAGCTCACCAGAATGTGACACTCATCTTCGGAAAGTGTACGCAAGAATTGCGGCAACGCCACACGGGAACGAGGTTGATACATCCAGAAGTACAGCATATCCAAGGCATGGATCATGATGATTTTCTCCAGATCTCGGGCTTCTGGATTTGCTTTTCGCTTCAGGTTGGATGAATACTCAAGGATCTTGAAAGTCTCCACATCCGGATAGAGCAGTTCCAGCAGAGCATAAATGTCCATAAGCTCTCTGAACTTGTCCTTGTACTCACGAAAACGCATCAGGATATTTTTGTGTCGGTCGGCTGTTCCTTCAATGAAACCCGCAACAAAATCCGATGCGGCTTTGGATATAATCGCCGCCCACTTTTGTAGAATAGTATTGACACCCACCGTTCCGAACATGGTTAAGATGCCTCCGATGCCTGCATTCAATGCCACGGCTACAGGAATTGACAGGATGCTGCGGAAGAAGTTTCCATAAACTGCGCCTTTGGGCAACCCCCGGAAAATATTATGGGTGGACAAGTAGATGCCGTTGGCCAGGGCCATGAATGTGTACAGAAGCAGCGGGCTGGTCTCTGTTGTGATGTCGAATCCCCGATCCAATATCACGGTCTTTACCAGGTAATCCAGTAACGGTACGGAGAACCCGGTGAAAAGCAGAGAATCCGTGAGACGGGTCCAGCTGATGTAATCATTCCAGTTCAAGAGCGGCGAGCGACGAAAGCCGCCACCCCCGAGGATGGACTGAAGAATATTACGCAGTCCGGTAATGCCGAACCAGATAAATGCCCCTAAATAGGCCAACACCCACCAGTCCTTGGTCAGGGCAAAGGTTAGAAAAGCCGGGATAAATCCGATCAGGACCTTGAGGATGTTTTTCAGGTTGGAGTTCAAATAGCTCCAACGGAATTGTTTCCATGTTTCAGGCGATTTCGGGGGTTTAAGATATAGTCCGTTGGCAATTTTCTTCTGAGCACCTCCAAGAGTAACGATGTTGCCTGGATGGGACATACGGGTAGAGGTGGCCTGGACCTCCCAGCCTTGCCTGTGCCCAACTCTCAGCAATTCGAAAAAGGGCAGGATTGTTGCCAAGCTGGCTATTATTTTGCCAAACGGGCTGTCCTTTTCACGGGGGATGTAAACTTTGTATTTGTATGCACTGATTTTAATGGGAATGGTCTCACGAAGATCTGTTCGACAATCCAGCATAATCTGTCGCTGCGCCCGTTTCGGCAATGTTTCCTTGATCGCCAGTCCCATCCCGTGAGATTTGGAAGAACGGCCCGTGGAGTCACTTCCGATCCGCGCTTTGAGTGGCTTCCCCGTATAGTAGGATCTTAAGATATCGATATCGTAAAGAATCGTAATCAGCTTGTCTATCTGTTCGCCGTTGGCTGAAGTTCCTGAACGCTTTAGCTTTTCAATAATCTCACGAATGGTTTGCTTCAGACGAATCGCACTCCCTTCGTTGATGGCCTCCTGCAACCGGCTTATCTCGGAAATATGAGCGGTCTTGCCCCCAGCATGATCTTTTAGATTGAATATCTCAAGCCGAGTAATCATCCCTTGGCAATCGTAAAGAAGTTCAAGAACATCCTCAACTTTCAAGTCGGTCAAATTCAGAGTTACCCGGTATCCGGAATGAAGCTGAGTGAGCTGTCCCAAAATTTCAAATGGATTCAGTCGCAACAGCTCCGGGATATCAGTGCCATCGTCGGGCATTTCGGGATATCTGATCTCAGGGTTTTTTTCAGGCTTCAAATAGCCGTCGATGACAGATTCGAGGTCCAGCGTGTTCATGGTCTCGATCCACCGAATGATAGTATTGCATCGTTCAGGGGTTGCCAAAGGAAACTCTGCTCTCATCCGTTCGGCTTCCTCCTTTAACACCTTCAGCATCTGGTCGTGGATGAATTTCGATAGATGCAATTTGGATTTCTGTCCGATGCCCACGTACGCCATAAACTCTTTCTCATCAATCGGCGGCAACTCGATCCCGTAAGTCCGATTGATCACCAGCCGATGGGTTTCGTTAAATTTCTTTAGAAGCGCCGGAACATACTCTTGCTGGTACAACGATACCCGGCGACCGGCCTCCATGAATTTCATGACCGGAGGTTCAGCAAGAAAGCAGAGAAATGACTGTGCATCATCAAAGCCACGAGGGACCCATATAAGTTGCACGTATTTGTCATGGAATCGAGCGAAAAACTCGATACCGATTCGAATATCGATTTCCAAAATTCTGGCGGCTTCAAGAAGTTCCGCCGCAGAACGCGGCTCGATAAAGTTATAGTGGATTACCCGCAAGCGTTTGATGCCTTTTATCCAGGCATCCATGATCAGATGGGTGGAAGACTTACGTCCTTTTGTGTTGACGTCATGTACGTGATCGTCAAATGCAATTTGATTCCACTCTTTGGGCATTTCCAGGAGATGATAGCGTTTAAGCTGCCGACGAACAATGCGCGGTTTCCCGGATGCCGTTATCCGGAAGTCATGGGCCAGTTGCAGTTGTTTGCGGTAATCGCCGTGGACCCGCACCAAGTCCTTCATGATTTGTAGTAACACCCTGGCGGTATTTTTGGGCATTGGGCCTTCGGCCGTATCTATCACTTCTTTGCGCAATGAACGCAACGCATTGATACGATCTTCAACCCCACCGACTTCCAAAAAACTTAACAGGTGGACGACCGCATAGGCGATGCGCAACCCTCTGGTTTCAGTCATTTCTTTGATGCCATGGGAGTGGAAATACGGATAGTAAAATTGGCGGGCATGCTTGTTGTTGCTTTTTCCTCGCAGAACATCGTTGACGATTCGAATCAGTTCGTGGTCGCGCTTATCAAAAAAAAGCCAAGAGACTTTATCGTCCATAATGAGTAATGATAATAATTTGTTACCTAGAGAGCATGGCTCTCATCATATCGCCCGCATTTTGAGCATGATCTGCAATAGAGCCGATTATTTCAGCCAGCCTGACCAAATGAATTATGGTAACGGCATCGGCCTCCATGTTAAAAACCTTTTTTTTAATAATATTTTCAAATTCATCGGCTTTATGTTCTTGCCGGCGCAATTTGCGAATGATATCTTTGACCACGACTCGTTGATCTTCGGAGTAAGTTTTGAAGTACTTTCTTGCTTGGGCAACCATTGTGCTCAACACTTCGATGGAATCAATAACTGAATCCACCAACAGAGCAAAGTCCTTTTTAAGCTCTTCCGGAATCTTTGTTTCGCTCCTGTAGGAAATCCAGTCGAGAGTATCTTCTACGGCATCAAGAACACCATCCTGTTCTCTTAAATACCTGAACACCAGAAAATTAGATATGGGCATCATGGTTTCTTTTGGAATATGCCCCCGGATGCGACGCTTGATGACATCTGCTTGACTTTCAATCTGAGTAACTTCTTGTCTGAATTCTTCAAATGTCTTACATTTATCAGAAAAATAGCACTCCATGGCCTGCTGAAAAGCCCAGGCGCATTCCATGACCTTTTCCGCATGTTCCTGAAGACCTTCAAATGGTGAAGTCATAAACATTTCAAAAAATGGTACGCGCATCGGCATCTCCTTCTATAAAAAGAATTGCAGTATCTTAAATATAACCATACTGGTAAGCGCAGAAGCAGGTACGGTTAAAAGCCAGTATAACATAATTTTGAAAACAATGCTAAAATTAACCGCTTCGACTCCGCGAGCAAGGCCTATTCCCATAACTCCGCCCACCGCAGCATGAGTTGTGGATACGGGCAGTCCCATTTTCGAAGCTACAAGAACCGTTGTGGCTGTTGCGAAATTTATTGAAAAACCTCGTGTATTACTGAGAGTGGTAATTTTTTTACCCATGGTTTCCATGACACGGTGACCGGCCATTGAAATTCCACAGGCAATACCGATACCGCCGAAGAGCAAAAGAAAAACCGGCACCGGTACTGTAGCGCCGATACTACCTGTTTTGACCAGAAGATAGATTACAGCAAGAGGGCCGATGGCATTGGCCACATCGTTTGCCCCCTGTGCCAGAGCAACATAGCAGGCGGTTCCGATTTGGATAAACCGAAATACCTCTTCTGCACCATCATGCTTGCTTCCTTTAAAAAAGCGTTTTAATAGGTTCATCCCGGCGAATCCAAAAAAAAATGCCATAATGAATGCCATAATCAAAGCATCCGACGAATTGATACACAGATTTTTTCCCAACGGTGTCTTAAACAGAAATGACAAAACAACGATGAAGACCGTGGTACCGATGAAAAAGGGAGATAATTTTAGGGACCAGACGAAAGCATTTTCTTTGGAGAGAATTAATTTTAGGATAATTTTAAACAATAAATAGGAGATTACAAGACTGAAGACAGGGGAAATGATCCAGCTCATTACAACCGCACCGAGTTTTATCCAATTAATAACTGAAAATCCGCCGGCTATGATTCCAAAGCCGGTCATAGCACCAACAATCGAATGGGTTGTCGAAACCGGTAAAGATTTCCACGTGGCAAAATTGACCCACAAGGAAGCAGCCAGCATCGCAGAAAGTGCGCCGATAAGCACTTGATGGGGATCGTTTAGAATATCCGTCGAGACAATACCTTTACGGATTGTATTGGTAACATGGGAGCCAATAAATACGGCACCAAGGATATTCAATATTACGGCTATAAATACGGCCTGACGAATTGTAATAGCCTTGGCACCTACAACCGGGGCCATAGAGTTGGCAACATCATTGGCACCTATGTTCCAGGCCATATAAAAACCAACGATGTAACCAAATATCAGGACGTAGAATTCTTGAGGCATTATTAATTTAAATGATTTTAAATTATTGTATCAAATCAGAAACAATCGGCAGATACGGCAACACCTTTTATGCTTAGACGGTAACTACCTCCCAAACCTTTTATCCGATGTTCTATGTTTTTCAGTCTTATTAGCAGACTGAAAAATGATGGGCGATCAAAATGCATTAGTAAGTTATGGCAAAGATACGACTCACCTTTTTCAATAAATAAACTGTATCAATTTTATACACTTCCATAAAACTCAGAACCCATATCACAAAATCGCTAAAGAATACAAAGGATAAGTGTAAAAACCGTAGCAGCTGAACAGGCAACGTCCGGATAGTTTCTGTCGGGTAAATATCCTAAACAATTTTTATGTGTCTTATCGAGAATTAAAATATGACAGTAACATTCTGCTTTGACAGCTAATTCTGGAAAAATGATGTTCCAAGATATAAATATTTAAAAATGGCAGATAATCTATGGAAAATGGCATATATGAAAGAATTTATGTTTGTTAATAACTTAAACACAAAGTTGGATATGATTGAAATGCCTGTAGAAATATAGTGTCCGAAAAAGGGTTGTATTTAAAAGCAGTTGGCAATTTAATGATAATTAAACCAATAATAACAATTATATATAAATTCATGATTGCTTGTTAATAAAAAAATGAAAAACCGGATTTATCCGGCTTGACGCAAAAATACTGACCTGTTAGATAAATTATAAATTTTTTCGATATTCAGTCAGTATGTTGATAACCTGTAATAACACCTCTAAATCGGATGATTTAGTCTTTTTCCTATTTATTCCCTCTAAAAAAGCAGATCACTCTGTTTGTTATAATTCAAGAATATAGATCTTTATGAAGACACTTTGGAACGAGGTTAAAACTTCAATAAAGTCACGGATTCCTGGTCACAGCTTCAGGATGTGGATTGAACCGCTGCAACCGGCAAGGTGTGATGAAAACGGTTTTTTCCTTTTTTCTCCCAACTTTTTTTCCAAAAAGCGGGTTCTTGAAAATTATGGAGCCCTGATAGAATCAGAAATAAAAAGAGTCTCGGGAAGAACATGCAAGCTTTGTATCGAAATTTCCGGGAAAAACGCCCCCTCCCAACCAAAATCAGATGATAATCTTCAGCTGCCGCTTCCCAATATCAATGTGCGTCCGCACAACGGTCGTTTTTTGAAAAGCGATTTTACCTTTGACCAGTTTGTGGTCGGAAGCAATAATGATTTTGCTTATTCCGCCTCCCTATCACTGGCTTCACGAAAAAATGCTTCCCAAAATGCTCTGTTCTTATTGTCAAAGACCGGGATGGGGAAAAGCCATCTTACCCAGGCCGTGGGACACTATATCTTGTCCGAATATCCCTCAGACCGTGTCTATTATATAACGGCAGAGGACTTTAGCAATGAGATGGTTTATGCTTATCAGCACGGTTCTATCAATGCGTTTAAGAAAAAATACAGAAATCAATGTGACGTCATGCTGCTTGAAGACGTTCATTATCTTAGGGGCAAGGAACGCACCCAGGTCGAGCTTGCATTAACCCTTGATACCCTGTTTGAAGCCGGCAAGAAAATAATCTTTTCGAGTTGTTATCTTCCGGCAGACATCCCAAAACTCGATAATAAATTGAGATCACGTCTCTCCTGCGGCCTCATTTCAAACATTGATCCCCCGGATTTTAAGACAAGGGTCAGGATACTGCATAAAAAAGCAACGCTTAACGGTTGTAAAATTCCCGAACCCGTTATCCATTATCTAGCCGGTGAACTTAAAGAGGATGTAAGACAGCTTGAAAGCGGCCTTATCAGCGTTACTGCCAAATCACTTCTTTTGGGGGAACCCATTGATCTTAAGCTTGCAGAAAGTGTCGTCAAGAATATCGTACGCCAACAGAAAAATATCACCATAGATGTTATCAAGAAGATGGTTTGCAAACATTACAGTGTTTCCATAAGTGACATTGTTTCAGGTTCACGCAAACAACCATTTGTGCGAGCGAGACAGATAGCAATTTACCTGTCGCGCAGATATACGGATACTTCTCTTCAGGAAATTGGGAGAAGCTTCAACAGATATCATGCCACAGCCCTTTATTCCATCAGCGCCGTTGAACGGGAATTAAAAGAAAATGGCCCTATGCAGAAGCAGGTGGAATTTCTTTGTCAAAAGATAGACGCAGGAAAATTTTGATGTAAAGGAATTCTACAGGGACCTATCCCGACTATCGTACAATGGTCGGCATCAACCATCCGGCATCAAATTTGCTCTGAGTTGACCGCAGGCAGCGGAAATATCCTGGCCCTTGCTGTGACGAATAATGGCCGTATAATTGTTTTTATTAAGGATTTCTTTGAAGTTAAGAATTGCAGATTCTTCAGGCCGGTTAAATTCACTCCCTTCAAACGCATTAAAGGGGATAAGATTTATTTTTGCACGGATCGGTCTCAGCAACTTGACCAAGCGTTTTGCATCTTCTGTAGAATCGTTTATCCCTTTTAAGAGAATATATTCGAAAGTAATTCTTCGTCGGGGCAATAAAGGATATCCGGCACAGGCATCAATCAGTTTTTCCAGAGGATATTTTCGGTTTATCGGCATCAGCATATTACGGGTTTTGTTATCCGTAGCATTTAAGGATATTGCCAGATTAACGGTTGTCTCACGGCCCAGGTCAGAAAGCTTTGGGACCAGACCCGCTGTGGATACGGTCAGCCTGCGGCTTGAAAATCCAAGCCCGTAATTGCTGTCGGTAAGGGTCGTAATGGCGCTGACCACGTTGCTGTAATTTGCCAGTGGTTCACCCATCCCCATGAGCACAATGTTGGTGAGACGCTTTGAATCACCAAGACATTTTGAGACGTCGCGCACCTGGGCAATAATTTCACCTCTGGTAAGATTTCGTACAAACCCACCCCTGGCGGTAAGGCAAAATCTGCACCCCTGTGCGCAGCCCACTTGACTTGATATGCAAAGCGTATAATGATTTTTTTCAGGAATCAGTACAGTTTCAACATATTTTCCGTCAGTGAGTTTAAAAAGATATTTTTGGGAACCGTCTTGTGATGTTTCGATTCGGGCCGTTTCAAGTCGGTCAATAGAAAAATGGCGTGAGAGGAGGTTTCTGCTTTGTTTGCCCACATCGGTCATTATATCAAAAGTGTCTGCCTGGCGAAGATGGATCCACTTCAGAATCTGAGCGGCACGATAAGGCTCAAGCTCATTGCTTTGGAGCCATAACACAAGCTGGTCATGGGTAAGTTCTTTAATGTCGGTTTTTTTTAATCTTGACATAATGTTATATTACTATTAGTTTGAAAGATTTCAATAAAAACTTTATGGGTGTTTTTATGTTTGACAATCTCAGCGACCGACTCAATGCCGTATTTAAAAAGCTAAAGGGGCACGGCAAATTAACAGAAAAAAATATCGAGGAGGGATTGAAAGAAGTCAGGATGGCTCTGCTTGAGGCCGATGTCCATTACAAAGTCGCAAAAAAATTTGTTGCTGATATCAAAAAGCGGGCCCTGGGTCAGGAAGTTATGGAAAGCCTGACTCCCGGCCAGCAGGTTATAAAAATAGTCAATCAAGAACTCACGGAACTGATGGGGGGCCGACTCGAGGATTTGAACCTTTCGGGTTCTCATCCCGCATCTATAATGCTGGTGGGTCTGCAAGGGTCCGGCAAAACCACAACCGCCGGCAAACTTGCCGTTTATCTGAGAAAACAGGGAAGGAAGCCCTACCTTGTTCCGGCGGATATTTATCGTCCTGCTGCTATTGAACAGCTAACTAAGCTGGGTGACCAGCTCTCGGTTCCGGTATTTCCGTCCAACCCGGAAGTTGATCCGGTTAAGATTTGTCAAGAAGCAAGAGCCACAGCGCATAGGGAACTGTGTGATACGCTGCTTATAGACACCGCAGGACGTTTACATATAGACGAAGAGTTAATGACTGAGCTTTGCCGTATCAAGGATGCGGTAACGCCGTCTGATATTGTGCTTGTGGCGGATGCCATGACTGGACAGGACGCTGTCAATATCGCCGAATCATTTAATAATGCCCTTGATATTGGCGGTGTTATTCTCACAAAAATGGACGGTGACGCCCGTGGGGGAGCAGCTTTATCCATAAAATCGGTTACAGATAAACCCATAAAATTTATTGGTGTGGGTGAGAAACTGAGCGACCTGGAACCGTTTCATCCTGACAGGATGGCCTCAAGGATACTGGGTATGGGTGATGTCCTTACCATGATCGAAAAGGCACAGACGATTGTTGACGAAAAGAAAGCGGTTGAACTTGAAAAAAGGCTGAGAAAAAATGAATTTACTTTAGAAGACTTTCGTGATCAGATGGTTCAGATAAGGAAGATGGGCTCTATTTCTGAACTGATCAATATGATTCCCGGTATGGGTAAGATTAAACAGCTGAAAAATCTCGAGGTTGACGAAAATGAATTTATTAAGATAGAAGCGATGATAAATTCCATGACCCCCCAGGAACGACGTCAGCATACTTTAATCAAAGGGAGCCGTCGCAAAAGGATTGCCAAAGGAAGTGGAACTAGTGTACAGGATATAAATAATTTGCTTAAAAATTATACTCAGGTTGTGAAAATGATGAAAAAAATCACCAAGGGCGGGATGCGAGGATTAGGCCGGGGAATGCTGCCCTTTTGAAGGAGATCGAATATGTCAGTTAAAATCAGATTGGCCAGACACGGAGCAAAGAAAAGACCTTTTTATCGAATTGTCATTGCGGATAGTGAATCACCTCGGGACGGCAGATTCCTTGAAAATGTAGGAACATACGATCCTGTGGCAGATCCTGCGAAGGTGTCTCTGAAGCAAGAACGGATTAAGCACTGGATCGGTCAGGGGGCTATCCCTACACACACGGTTAAAAATCTTTTGAAAAAACAAGGTTTTTTTGCCGCTCCCACATAATATCTTTACCTCTATTTCTCAACAGCCAACAAAGGAGATGAAGCTATGAAAGAGCTGATCGACTATATTGCTAAGGCGCTGGTTGATAATCCGGAGCAGGTTACGGTCTCTGAGGTAGAGGGTAACCGGACTTCGGTATTAGAGCTAAAAGTGGCTAAAGAGGATCTGGGAAAAGTTATCGGAAAGCAGGGTCGAACGGCAAGAGCCATGCGAACCATATTGAGTGCGGCTTCTGCTAAATTAAAAAAGCGTTCGGTTCTTGAGATTTTAGAATAGTATTGTGGAGAAAAATGGGTTTGTCCCTGTTGGAAAGATCGTTGGTGCCCATGGTGTAAAAGGAAATATTAAGGTCTATTCCTACGCTGAATCCTTGTCCGTTTTCAAGCCAGGCAGTTTGATCCTTTTAATCAATCCCAAAGGACTTGAAAAAAGCTATAAAATAAGATGGGTTAAACCTCACGGTAAGCTCGCCCTTTTAGCACTCGAAGGTATAGAGAACAGGAATTCCGTTAAAGCCCTTATGGATTCCGTGTTTGT
>Ga0315535_1002110_pt1 | contig 12934 bp, 14 predicted proteins | sample SalMarSW160220MG_2_FD_203092 | JGI IMG/M metagenome (GOLD analysis project Ga0315535, IMG submission 203092) | Salt marsh sediment microbial communities from the Plum Island Ecosystem LTER, Massachusetts, United States - Salt Marsh Sediment SW1602-20 ...
TTCGTTTAATATTTCATCACATACTTTTTGATTTCCACTGATTGTTGCTAAGTAGGGATGTGTACTGTATAGGAGGGCTTCATCAAGTGGAAGCATATTCACTCCGAAAAGCTTGAATCCCTTGCGCTCTTCAATCAATCCATTATTTTGAGCTAGGTCAATGATATCTTTGTTTGCTCCCTTTTCTGGTTCATTCATTTCACTATTGAGCAAAGCGCCAGCAGCTGCAAATTGAATATCATAATCATTCAAATCTATCAGGGATTTCGCAAATGCATATCCCGCGGCTGATATAGTGGAATCAGTTCCTAACGTGAGCGAATCTACTTGTTCTAACTCAGAATTGCCTCCAATAATTAGAGGATAGTCTTTACCTTTCTTGATTCTCTTTTTACCTATGATATCAATGCCGACTAATATTATTGAGGATAATTCGAACCTCTCTCTTAATTCGTTAATTGTTTCAACTGTCACCACTGGTTGTGAGAATGAGATATGAAAAAGAGATTTTGTCCTTGAGATTGCCTGAGAAATAATCGTACTTGCAATTATCGCATCCGGATAAAGAGAAGTCAGAAGTACGTTCTGGTCGCCTATCTGGAAATTGATACTATTACAGACCTTCTCTAAAGTCTTCAGAGACGGTGTCTTCTTAGCCGTCATGCTCATCTCAAAGAATTAGAGATGTGTTGGCCGTGATAAAACTATCTTAAGAGAATAGCAGCTTGATCGGGACTGTACTTCCAATCTGCAGGCAGAACTCTTGTCTTACGATAATATTTTGAAAGTCGATGAATTTTACTTTCAACAAGTTGAAGACCACGTTTTGATGAAAAATCTTTCTTGTTTTCTTCAAGATGTCTTCGAATAGTTGCAGCTTTGGCAATCATATTTCTCAAATCTTCTGGAACGTTTCGTTCTAGATTATTTTCACGAATAATATCCATTACTTTCTTGCCAGATATTACTTTAACAAGAGGAACTCCATATTGATCTCGGAGAATCATACCAATCGTAGAGGGAGTATTTCCAGTCTTAGCTAACTCGATCACCTTTTCCTCAACCCACTTAGAGTCCTTTTCTTTATCAATCCATTCAGGCACTCGTAATGTTGAAGGGCGATTGCTACCAGACTGGCCCTTGCGTCGTGTGTGCATTCTTGCCATCGGAACTACCTCTAGATTATCTATTTCCCCAAAAGTATGGGTCTGCCCCACGGCCTAAGGCTGTTGATATAAAGATTGCCTTGTGTGAACTAATGATATCGTCCGCGTTCACGAATTTCCTCCATACGAGAAAGAATATCCTTCGCTTCTTCACCGACTGTATCAGAGTATCCTTTGATTGTAGCTTCAAGCATGCATTCCTGTAAATCCCAATGAGTGGTCTCTAGGGCTCTGTGGATTAAGTGGAGGTCTACACCTTTATTTTCAATTGTAGCATTCATTTCTGAAAGTCCAAAATCTACTAACCAGAGTTTTGACTTTATGTCGATAATCACATTGCTAGTTGTAGGGTCTCCATGAACTACATCACCCTTGTGCAATAATGCTATTGAACGCCCAAACTCAAAACAGAAATGTTTCAACTGGCTTTCCGTGAGTGAACTAGCAATCTGCTTAAGCTGTGTACCTTCAATGTAGTCCATCAAGATTGTACAATCATCTAGATTTACAGCATAAACTGCAGGTGTAGATACTCCCAGAGTTCGAGCTACTGACAACATCTTGCATTCTCTACTGGTTCTTGTTTTTCTAAGATGCGAATCAATATCCTTGAAGAGATATGGTTTTGATTGACGCCACTTCAAAACAAAAAACTGATTCCATCTCTCGGTCTTTATGATGATAGATTCAGCACCTCGAGCTATGATTTCCTTCAATATTATGACCTCCAGAGGATATCTTGCTCATCGGTGCGCCATTTTGGAAGAACCTGTGAATCACTGATTTCAATTGTACGACCAGTTTTAAATTGCAGTATTCCATTCCATGCAATCATGGCTCCCTGATCTCCTGCCAAAGAAGGAGAAACTCTATGGAATTTTGCACCATGCCGTTCTGAAACTCCTTCAAGTATTTCTGTGAGTCGGTTGTTACGAGCGACTCCACCGGTAAGCAGCAGTTCTTCCTTGTTTGTATGGGCAATAGCTCTTTCTGCAATTTCTGCAAGCATACCAAAAGCTGTTTCTTGAACACTAAAACAGATGTCCGGAATTGGAACTCCTTCAGAGAGAAGTTTCTTTGCAGCGGTTAACATCCCTGAATAGCTAAGATCCATTCCTTTCACTGAGTAAGGTAGATTATGATAATTAGATCCTTCTTTTGCTAGTTTTTCAATAATAGGCCCTGCAGGAAAACTCATACCAAGTTTCCTTCCTAAGACATCTAACATATTACCGATTGCAATATCCAATGTTTCACCAAATGTCCGAAACCGACCTCCAGCAAAAGCTATTACTTGAGTATTTCCTCCTGAAACATACACTGTAACAGGGTCGTTGAACTTAGACTCAAGACAACCTATTTCTATATGTGCGACACAATGGTTAACATCCACAAGTGGTATGCCAAGCTTCAGTGCCAAGGTTCGAGCCATTGTAGCGGTGGTTCTCAGACAAGGTCCCAATCCAGGGCCTCTGGAAAATGCAATAAGACCAATATCGCTGTATCTAATCCCAGCTTTTTCTAGAGATGTATTGATTATTTGAGGACCGAGTTCGGAATGGTGTCTGCTAGCTTCTCTTGGATGAATTCCACCCTCTGCAGGTTTTAACATGTCCCAATCATTTGATAGTACTTTTCCCTCGTCCGTGACAATTCCTGCTCCAAAAGAATGAGCAGTTCCTTCTAGTCCTAGACAATATAGTACCATACTATTACCTTCTATCATTACAATTGGTCTATTGATTTTCTAAGCTGAGTGGGTTTGTCATTTTAAATTGACTCTTTCGTTCAAGTCACGTAGAAACTTCTCCTAGCAAAGGCTTTATAATACTTAAAAGAGGCCTCTCTTGAGAGGTGCATTATGTGTCCGAAAAAATGCCCATTAAAGCACTTGAACTGCAACTAAATGACGTTGTTTCTGTTAAGTTGAAAGACCAGAGAATATTCCGAGGACACTTGACAAGATGTGATATGTATATGAATCTCACACTTGCAGAAGCTGAAGAACTTGAGAGTGATGATGTAAAAGCCAAGTATGGTCAAGTTCTAATCAGAGGTAATAACATTCTCTGGATCCAAATTCCCGAGTAATCATTATCGTTCAATTTCTCTGCGATATTTTTCTACAATTTTGACTAGTTGTTCCTCACCTTTCACACGAGCTTGTTCACGTACATCTTTGATGAATACCTGAAAGATTTTGTCAAACTTTTTACGGCTGATGAATGCAAACTCATCCACTCGTTGTAGTTCAACATCTTTTGCGTCAATAACAGGAATCACTACCTTTACTAATTCATCTCTAGGAAGATGCGATAGCGGTGTATTAATTACCAAAGCACGTATTTCCTTCTCAATGAGCATGCCTGCAGTCTGCGATCCCCCTCCAGAGGCATCTTCAAATAGAACAATATCTCCTTGCTTCAAACCGACCTTTTTATCATATTCTTCAATACTCTCTCTAGTAAATTGAGGTATTACTTTAACGGCAAGCATATCTCCGCGCATTTCGAGATGTTTGACTCCCTTCAATAATTCAAGTCTGGATCTCAACGCCTTCATCTGTTTCTTAAGGTCATCAATTTCGCGTTCTGCCTTCTTTAAAGACGATTTTGATTTTTCTAACTCTCTATCACGTTTTATCTTCCAGAAGTTTTCTTGATTAACAATATCTAGACTATCTGATAATTCACTTTCACGGAATCTAAGGAATTCAACCAAACGTTGGAAATCTTCTACCTTATCGAGAAGCAGTCGATTATCAAGAGATACCTGCTCGATCTTGGCTCTGAGTCCATTATAACGTTCTTGAGTCAACTCTTCTTCTAGTTCTGGTTGGACTTCAGGAATAGTTTCTGGTATCTCTGAGTCCATTCGTTCTAAGGTTGCACGGGCCTCATTGATTGAAGTACCTTTAATCACTAGAGCTTTCAGATGATTTCGGTCTATCTGGAGCTGTTCTTCTCGAATCATATGGTCAATTTGCTGTAATTTTGATTGTATTGATCGGTGTGCAAAAACTGCTGCAGTCAGAGCATCACGTTCGTGTGCATTACGAACTCTAATGCTTTCAGAATACTCCCTCGCCAGTTCTTGTTTTTCTGCAACTGGAATTGGTTTTCGTGGTGTGTATATTGCAGCGTTAACTGTACTTGCAATCTTCTCCACGAAATGCGGTACTTGTGGCACATCAGAGGCAATCATCACAGGTATACCTTTTTCATATACCTCACGAATCATGTCTGCCCGGGTTAGACCTTTTCCGCTTCGTAATACTTGAACCCTGCCATCTAATGTGAGTAGACAATAAGCTGCTGTTGTTCCAGGATCAACCCCAAGTATGAAATATCTGGGCTTAACGCTGGATGCTGTTGCTCTGGGTTCCAGAGGTAGAAATTCTACTCGTTTTCTGACCGGGGCAATTAGGACTTTCCAATCACCACTTTTCTTTGATTCAATTAGACTGCTAATAGTTGGAAGTGGTGCATTAGTCACCAGACGTGCACTCGAATATCCAAAATCTGATGTTCGAATATCAATATCATAATCAATATCTGCTTCCCTTAGCTGAGACTCTATGTACCTAGTCATTTGTTGAATCTCTGAATGGATTCTTCGACGATATCTGTTCGCGCTCTGACCACCGCGTCCAGGTTTTTTCCCTCGTGATATCTTAATCTCAGTCTGTTCACTAAAACATTCTAGATGATGACCAATTCCTCTTGAAGCAAGCTGTGCAGCAAGATGAGCTGATTCTAGTGCAGTAGGTTTGCCTTTAACATCGAGACCGTGGCGTCTAGCTAGGATTTTGAGGGCGATTTGGTGAGGGGGAACCCCTGTTACCTGCACTATGCGTGTATCGGGAGGAATTCTGTCAACTAGACGAAAGAGCGATTTGCTATTTGGAACAATTTCAAAAATATTGTCAGTGCAAAGCCATTTTGGATTTATTTCACGAGTAAGTTTCAAGAGTGCTCCTCTAGATATTTCAGGATGTTCACTAAGGATGACTCCATCACGCATTGTTACACAGGCAAACTTTGGAGATTTTTTCGATTTAGGACTGTATGATGGAAGTATATCAAACCCAATTATGAATATAGGTTCATTATCATCATCCATCTGATTCAGCACTCACTTAATTAGAAAATATCGTGAACGGCTATCAAGCTATTTGTCTAGTCACATGGTTTAGGACTGTTACACTCCCCAAACAACAAGTATAATAAAGGCTCGCTTAAGCAATCGAACAACACTCTCTTGAGGTGCCCTAACTGTCCGAACATATACAAATTGATAACAAAGATGCAATACTAAAGATTGGACGCGCCCTATCATCTAGTACACGACTCAAAATTCTACAGCTTCTTCTTCAAGGAGAGAAAGATGTAACAAGAGTAGCTCGTCATCTTGGTGGAACAGAGGCTAACGCAAGTGCTCAGATCAAAATTCTGTACGAAGCTGGTTTGTTAGAATGCCGATATGAACCAGGTCAACATGGTCTGAAAAAGATCTCAAAGACAAAAGTGAAACGCGTCACAATTAATTTTGAATAAATTAGCAAAATCTATTCTGCTGGAGAGCTTGCATAACTGACAAGATGAGCTTTCCAGCGGCGTATCCTTTTCAGAATATTATCTCGTTCCTCAGTCCTGATTCCTCGCTGGCCTCTCGCCTTCAGGAAATTCAATACTATATCTATATCACGTGCTACTTTCTTCTTCCTTTCATCATCATCTATAAGATATTCTTTAGCCGTTTCGAGATATTCTAGAATTATGTCTGCAGTTGCTTCTCCTGTTCTCAGTTCACGAGCTATGGGGTCGAGAACTCTGCTGACCTTTGCGTTTGCTGAACTTGAATCTGAATCGTCTGTTATTGAACTTGAATTCTCCTCATCCTCTACAACGTCGTTAGGAATTGGTGGTTCCTCAGAGGGAATTTCATCAGGAAGGTCATCCGCAATTGGATCCGAAGTGGGTGGTGCTTCAATTGAGTCAATATCTCGTTTTATTCTAGAGAAAAGGGGTACGATGGAAGGTGATAGATTTGAGGGAAGTTCTGTGGCAAGATTAAGTCGGTCTCTTAATTCCCGTAACTGGTCAAAGAGCTCAACTAAACCTGATTGCATATGATCTATCAATTGGCGGATATCATTCAATTCATCATCTTTCAAGGACATAAAGCCCCCAGAGAGTATCACTAAAGAATCCAATTTATGGTCTTATCAGGATTGTGGGGAGGGCCTTGTTATTATGAACCCCTATTGTACACTCTTACTGTTTCCATATGACTTTCTAGTAAAAAGATATATGCATCAATCATGGGATGTGCGATTGGAGGTTCGTAACGATGCAAGAAGCGCAACAGATGTTCAGTATTAGTGGATTTGGAACTCTAGGTATGGGTCTAGTAATTATTCTCGTGCTGTTACTGATTGGATTAAGAGAGAAAGAAAACATACTCAGAAAGGTTCGATTTTATCGAGCAGCAGGAATCTTACTTGGTCTGCTGGTCATAGTTACGGGATTTGCTTGGTTTAGCTACTTGGCGGCTACTGTAACTACACCTCTGACTATTGAAGATGTGATTATCCTTACATCAGTTTCTTCCGGTGGCGGCTTGATTTCAGGTATTTCCTGTTTCTATGAATTTAGTCAATAATAATTAGACTTCTCATCAATATATTGAACATGTCCTTTAGAGAATGGGTTATTAGTCTCTTGTGTTCGACACCGAAGTAATTATAGGTGAATATCATGCCTCATCCATCTCTACAATATCTTCGCACTGAGGTTTTAGTTAATGGATCCGTCTTCTGTCCAGGTTGCGGAAATGGAATCACCATGAACTCATTCATTAAAGCAGTTCGTGACCTTGGTCATGATGACTTTAGTGGGTTTGCTTTTGTGTCTGGTATTGGATGTGGCGCATGGATTCCTTCTCCTCACTTCAATGCTGATACGCTCCATACTACTCATGGCCGAGCAATTGCCTTTGCTACTGGTCTGAAATTATCCAATCCTGAACTGAAAGTGGTCGTGATTAGTGGAGATGGCGATCTTGCAGCGATTGGTGGCAATCACCTCATTCATGCAGCTCGTCGCAATATCGATATGACTGTGATTTGTTCTAACAACTACATCTATGGGATGACTGGTGGTCAAGTAGGCCCTACGACCTTCACAGGAGACCGTACCAGTACCTCACCTTACGGTAATCCAGAGCGTCCCTTTGATCTTGCTCGCTTGGTTGCAGCAGCAGGCGCTAACTATGTAGCTCGATGGACAACAGCACATCCTATTCAGGCATCACGCGCAATGAAGACTGCTCTTGAGAAGAAAGGTTTCTCCTTTATCGAAATGGTTTCACAGTGTCCTACTGCATACGGCCGCAGAACCAAGTCTGGCGATGCAGTTGATATGGTCCAGTGGTTTAAGAAATTCCCCGTGCGCAAGAGAGGTGATCCTGTAGAACAGAAGATTCCTACGCGAGATGGAGTGGATCTTGGGGTCTTTGCTGATAGAGATGAGATTTCACTCATTGATTCTATGAAGGCGACATTTGCTGACTTGGAGGATTAGAAGATGAGAACTGAGATCCGACTTGCTGGTACTGGTGGTATGGGTGTTGTTCTTGCAGGAGTTATTCTCGGTCATGCAGCTGTCATTCATGGAGGTCTTGAGGCAATTCAGAGCCAAAGCTATGGTTCAGAAGCTCGTGGAACTGCTGCAAAGAGTGAAGTAATCATCAGTGATGAACCAATCCACTATCCAGAGGTACGAAAATCTGATTACTTTATCGTCATGTCACAAAAAGCGCTTGAGAGGTATCTGAGTGGTGCGAAGAAGGGAAGTGTGGTTTTAGCAGATCCTGACCTCGTGAAGATCGATGAGATTGAAGGGTATGAAGTCATAGAGATCCCTGCAATGAGAACTGCAGATGAAATGGGTACGAGACTTGTATCCAATATGGTCATGCTTGGAGCCTTTGTGAAAAAGTCAGGGCTCTTTCCAATTGAAGTCTTAGAAAAGACACTGGCTGAGTTTGTAAGTAAGAAGTTTCTACAGGCTGATATTGACGCAGTTCGTGCTGGTGCTAATCTAGTCTAACCACCATGAACCAGAGGCAGGATAGTCAGAATATCTCCATCTTTCAAAATAGTTTCGAGACCACCTGTGATTCCTATATCTACTTCGTTACAGAGAATCATAGAATCACGATCAATATGTGCAGGTTCTTTCCATATTCTCTGCAGATATGAATCATGTTCAACCATTTTGACAAACAGGTCTCTAAGAGTAAGACCTTCCTCTAATTGGATTTCTACGATTCCACCCTCGATATCCTGTGCGATTGGCCCTTGAAACCTGACTGAAATCTTCATAGTATGTCCCGCTCGTTTTGCTAGAGTGAATGCTTGATAAAGGACTTGTTTTATGCTCTAGTCTTAAGCTCTATATATGAAAGTGATTGGTTGAGAACTATGACGGCGAATTGTGAAACTGAGACCACTCCAGAAGTGGTGTCAAGCAGGTACGCTCGCATCTTTGGTCTCGAAGACCCAACGCCTGACGCAGTGCGCTATGTCAAAATCCTATCAATATTACTTCCTGCTTTTGCCGCCAGTTTTCAGATTAGCACCACTTTCTGGATGATTCAAATGGCAGAAACTCTCGGTGGGGGTGATTACTTTGCAGGTCTTACACTCGTTGGAGTATTAGTTGTCATCCAGATGGCAGTTCAGACATCACTTGATTATCCCACTGGTGCACTTGGAGACTGGATCGGGCAACGCTATGTTATTGCTTCGGCGTTGCTCTGTTATGCTTTAGCTTTCTATCTATCTTCGCTGATTGTTATCGGTAGTCCATTCATTGTTTACGTGGCCATTTACGCTCTCTTTGGGTTGGGATCATCACAGGAGAGTGGTGCGTTCAATGCTTGGTTTGATAATAATTACAAAGTTGCGATGCCTCATGATAAGGACCGAAAGCAGTATGGAGTTTTCCAAGGTCGACTGGCTATGGTCTGGCAGGTGTCCTCAACACTTGTATTGATCCCTGGCTCTTGGCTCGCATGGCTATACAGTCGTCAATTTGTATTCGGGTTCCAAGCGATATTTGCCGTTCTCCTTGCTGTTGCAGTCCTCAGACTTGTTAAGGATTTACCTGGAGTTCAAGAGGAAAAGGGAAAGAAACCCTCTATCAAAGAATACGGGGCTCTTCTGAAAGATGGGTTCAAGTTTCTTGTGTCCAACAAGTTTGTCACCCTGCTAATTTTTGGTGAAGTAGTAATGTTTAGTACGGGTCCTGTCTGGTGGAACCTCATTCTATTCCCATTATACTTCAGTTTCCTCGTTACCATGGTAGCAGTTTCAGCATTTCGAACCCTTGTTTTTCTCCCGCAGGCTGTAGCAAACGAACGAAGTGGTGTTCTTGCCAAGAGATTCGAACCGAAAAAATGGATACCGCGGTTCAGCTTTCTTCAGTTTGCAAGTGTGTTGTTTTATCTGCTACTAGCAGCAATTGTGCATTTCTATCCGGGAATACCACCAGAAACAGATCCAGCAACCATTGAATTCCTCAGTGTAATGATCCCTTTCACCAATGTCCCCCTGATTGAGATACCTGTTGTAACAGTGATTCCTGTATTCCTCCTTTTCTTAGCATTTGTCTCATTGAATCTCTTTGGAGGAATTGCGGGAATTCTCACTCAACGGGTCATGTTAGATGTCATTCCAAACAGAATTCGAAATTCTATGTATTCACTACAACCAACTTTAGTCATGTTGATTTCAATGCCCCTCATCACATTCTTTGGGTGGTTTATCCCATTCTCAGGTGGATTCACGTGGACGTTCATCCTTTGTGCTTTCATTTCTCTCATTGGAGTATTGATGATTCGACAAGCTTTCGAGTATCCGATACCCAAAGCCGAAATAGTTGTCAAGGCAGATGAGGAAGAGAGAGAAGAAGTCCAAGAGATGGATATTACCTAGGAAACTTCGCTTACATTCCAAACGATTGTTTCAGGACCTCGGGATTAAGTGCGCCTGCATGGTATACTATTCCAGTTTCTATATGGTTGATTGTAACCTCTGCAGGACTGAAGAATAGAGGGTCCACCTTGTAGAAGTTAAAATCAACGCTCTTGAAAAGACTGTAAAAGGGTTGCCCATATTGGTCTGATGTTGACGATGGAACCTTCTCAACTATCTCTTGAAAATTATCGTCTTCTGACTTCACAAAATAGAATGTTCGTCCACCATAGAGAATGCAATCGTTGGTTAGTCCCATCGCTTTACTATCATTCTTAGCAACTGGCGCAATTGGTGCAACACCATATCCTCTTCTAACCTTCTCAGGATCAAATCCTATCTTGTGGAGCTTATGCATACCAACTTCGACAATTCGAGATGAAATTTGAACTGAACCTGCAAGGCTCGCGGTTGGTACTACAATACAGTACAGATTTGAAGAGGAAATCCCGCATTTTTCAGCGATATACTCTGTAACTTCATCGGAAGGTTTTATTCTACTCTCCAGGATGATGACTCCTTTCTTTGACCTGTCCCTGTAATTTAGTTCATCATAGAATTTCTTTTCCACTTGAGCCAATGCTCTAGCTGGACCTGAACCCATTGCAAAGTATTTACCAACTTTAATAGTCCATCCAGTATATTGCGATGCAAGAGTAGCAATCTTTGGATAATTTGTTCCAACAATTACAGCAGGTAGTTCGAGGTTTCCAATATACATCATACTGAGTCTGACCGAACCTAGACCTCCCAAACAAACCTCTCCAATGAGTCTTCCAAGCTCTGCACTTCCTACACATTCAATTCCAGCATCAATTATCGTTGCACCATTCTTACTCTCTTCTACTCTACAATTTAGACTGTCCTTCTCATCCAAAATCGTTTTGACAACCTCTAGAGCCCCTTTATTCACACTATGGTCCAACTTCTGCACAATCTCCACTGAATTTCATCCATCCATCGTTAAAATAGTGTTCCAGTAGGCATTGTAGTGCTTCTTATGTGTTGGACCATACCACATTATTAAGCAAGGAGTGTGCTGGACACATGGATGTTTCACAGATGGAAGAGATAACAATCTGGAGCGAGACCAAGAAAGGTGCAAAAGTGGTTGAACGATTCCTGCCAACCACTACGTCAATCAATCTTAGTGACAGGCGTATTGGTTCTACCGACCTTTCACCATTAGAGCAGTTTCCGAATCTTGAGGTCTTGATTATGTCAGGGAATGAATTGCAGAGCATTGATCTTTCTTATATAGGGACTTGCAAGAATCTACTTGAACTCTCGCTGGGTAGTAATGAGATGGAAACAATCGATCTCACTCCTTTAGCGAATTGTACGAGTCTAATGCATCTTGATATTTCATATAACAAACTTCGAGAGATCAATCTCACATCTCTAGCACAATGTAAGGATCTCAAGGCACTTCACCTCTATGATAACAAGCTTGAAACCATTGACCTCTCAGTTCTTAGTAAGTGCAAGAAGCTACGTAATCTATCCCTCAATAACAATGGTATAAAGTCACTTGATATCTCGGCCCTATTCAAGTGTCCTAGTCTTATGCAACTTGGATTGGATGAGGGTGTGAAATTAACTGCAGATAAGAAACTCAAAGAAGCAGATTCTCCTCGGGCACTAAAACCGTTACTTGGGAATATAGATTGGTACTAAGTAGAAATCTTTATCTCTAATTCTCAGGGCAAATGCGAATGACATCACTTTCGAGAATGTCAAAAATGCCCCAGTAGCTCAGCTGGTTTGCTTAGTGGGTTAATCCACTATGCCCAGAGAGATCGCTTCCTTGGTAAGGAAGAGGCCGCGAGTTCGAATCTCGCCTGGGGCTCCACTTTCTATTATTTTACTAATGATTGTAGAATATCAGGATTTGTGAGTATTATATCTGCAAATTCTTTGAATCTAGCTTTTTCTGAAAGCATGAAAAGAATCACATAGATGTCCTCAATAGTATATTTTACTGAACTTTCATCACTTAAGAGAAATTCAAGATGAAAACGAAGACGTGATACGATTTCATCCTTAGAAGTAAGATTCTCCATTGTTTTTGGGTTAAACATGATGGTTGTCTTTACATGCTTTGTGGTTCTCTCAAGATTTTCAAGTTTGAGTGGACTATCAATGATAGATATGAAATTACGATTCTCTCTTTCAATCAGATTTCTGTAGAGTTCAATATCTTCCCACTTTGCAGTCCTCTTTGCACGTGAATACATCCTTTTGATCTCGTCCCGTACTCTATCCATACGGAGAAAACCAATCAAAAGAAGAATCCAAGCTGGAATAGATTCATAGTCCTCAATTGTTGGAAGTCCCACAATCAAAAAGAAACCAGAGAGCCCATAAAGCATAAGGTATGATAATTCCCAAAGTGATCCACTTCTATGATAAAATCTGAACGAGAAACTTTTCATACGACTGTCGAATGCGTCATGAGGATCTTTCAGGTTCTTGATGAGTTTTCTAATCATTAACTCTGCTAAAACTAGTGGAAGCACAACTATAACCAGAGATCCTATGAAATATAGACTCAACTGCATTGCTCCAATACCACAATCCTATTTTTACTCAGGACAATATTAGCTTTTCCAGAATCCCCGATTCGGAACGAATCTCGCCTGGGGCTCCACTTCTTTTAATTCTGTAGCTTCTCAATCTTGAAGACAACTGGTTTTAATCCATCACCGCACGGCTGATAGGTAACTCC
>Ga0315535_1002111_pt1 | contig 12934 bp, 10 predicted proteins | sample SalMarSW160220MG_2_FD_203092 | JGI IMG/M metagenome (GOLD analysis project Ga0315535, IMG submission 203092) | Salt marsh sediment microbial communities from the Plum Island Ecosystem LTER, Massachusetts, United States - Salt Marsh Sediment SW1602-20 ...
GAGTGCTCATGCTGTCTGCGAACAACGTTCTCTCCCCCGCCAGCGGCCGTCCGATTGTCACGCCGAGCCAGGACATGGTCATCGGCGTGTACTACCTGTCCGAGATCGTTGAGAGTGCAAAGGGCGCCGGTTCGATATTCTCCGACATCGACGAGGCGGTCATGGCCTACGAGTCGGGGCAGGTCGGTCTACACGCACCGGTAAAGGTGAGAGTTGGGGAGATCGGCGGTTCCGCCGAGATGCACGAGAAGCTCAAGGGGAGCCTTGGATCGTTGCTGACCGCCGAACCGGTCGACGGTTCGCGGCCACTCGAGACGACCGTTGGCCGTGCCATCCTCAACGGGGCCTTCCCCGTCGACTTCCCGTATGTCGACGCGGTCGTCCTGAAGTCGGACATCAGGCGTCTGATCGAAGAGATCATCGCCAACTACAAGAAGCACGAGGTGCAGCGTTTCCTCGACGCGATCAAGAACCTGGGGTTCCGCTACTCGACCCGCGCCGGCCTGACGATCGGTCTGGGTGACGTCAAGACGCCGCCCGAGAAAGAGAAGATCATCTCCAAGTACGAGAAGGCGGCCGAGAAGGTCCAGCAGCAGTTCCTCAAGGGCGTGATCACCGACGACGAGCGGCGCCAGGAGCTGATCGAGATCTGGACGAGAGCCACCGACGAGGTGAAGGAAGCCATGGAGGTGACGCTCAAGGCGGAGAAGTTCAACCCGATCGACATGATGATCCGTTCGGGAGCGCGTGGAAACGTCATGCAGGCGAGACAGATCGCCGGTATGCGGGGTCTCGTCGCGAACCCCAAGGGCGACATCATTCCTCGGCCGATCATCTCCAATTTCCGCGAAGGGCTGTCGGTGCTCGAGTACTTCATCTCGACGCACGGCGCCCGCAAGGGGCTCGCCGACACTGCGCTGCGTACGGCCGACTCCGGCTATCTGACCCGGCGTCTCGTCGACGTCAGCCAGGAGATCATCATCTCGGAGGAAGACTGCGGTTCAGACCGGGGCATCGTCCTACCGGTTCGTGATCGTCACGGGCGCCCCGTGCGCAACGCGCACACGAGCCTGTTCAGTCGCGCACTCGCCGAGGATGTGAAAGTCGGTCGAAAGATCGTCGAAACCGATCAGGGCGTGAAGCTGAAGGCGGGGACGATCCTGGGCCGGCCCGAGATCCTCGCGCTCACGAACGAGGAAGAGGTCACGAAGATCAAGGTGCGGTCCGTCCTCACATGCGACTCCGAGTACGGCGTGTGTGGCACCTGCTACGGCCTGAGCCTCGCGACCGGCCGCACGGTGGAGCTTGGTGAGGCGGTCGGCATCATGGGAGCGCAGTCGATCGGAGAACCGGGCACGCAGCTGACGATGCGGACCTTCCACACCGGCGGTGTGGCGGGTGACGACATCACGCATGGACTCCCGCGTGTGGTCGAGCTGTTCGAAGCCAGGACTCCCAAGGGCAAAGCAGTCCTCTCCGAGGTCGGTGGTGTTGTCAAGGTTGAGGAAGACGAAGAGGGTAGGAGGGTCGTCGTGGACGGTCCCGAAGGGGAAGCCACCTATGGGATCTCTCGGCGTGCTCGTGTTCTCGTTCACGACGGTGCCGAGATCGAACCGGGCACGCCACTCACCCAGGGTTCGCTCGACCCGAAAGAAGTGCTGGAGATCTCCGGTGTTCGTGCCGCCCAGAAGTACCTGGTGGATCAGGTGCAGGACGTGTATCGCTCACAGGGCGTGGACATCCACGACAAGCACATCGAGCTGATCGTTCGACAGATGCTGCGCCGGGTTCGTGTTGTGAGCGTGAATGACTCTCCGTTCCTTCCGGCAGAGCTGGTCGACGAGCGGCGATTCCGCGATGTGAACCGTTCGCTCGTGGCCGACGGCAAGACCCATGCCGAGGGCCGTCCAGAGTTGATGGGAATCACGAAGGCGTCGTTGGCGACCGACTCATGGCTGTCGGCCGCCTCCTTCCAGGAGACGACCCGGGTGCTGACTGAAGCGTCGATCTCAGGCAAGTCCGACTTCATGCGGGGCCTGAAGGAGAACGTGATCATCGGAAAGCTCATTCCGGCGGGGACCGGTGCGGAGCTCTATCAGCGGGTGGAGCCGCTCTTGCCCGATGCCATGCCGATCTCGGCGCTCGGCCTGTTCGGGGAATCGATCGAGTCGACCGGCGAAGGGGAGTCGCTTCCATCGGATCCCGCCGAGTGGCTCGCGTCGCTTGGTGGTGGCGAGGTCATCGAGCCCGAAGAGGACGAGGACTAGACGAGGAGTTCTCGACGAGTCGTTTCCTCCCCCAGGGAGCGTTGGGGGAGGTGGACTCGGCCTACGGCCGAGACGGAGGGGGCCACTCGCACCAACCGAGCTGGTACCGAGTATGTCGTATCCCGTACGCAACCTGAGGCGTTCGTCGGCCTCGGGGCGAGACGTACGACAGGATACGAAGTACGAAGTACGTGGTGCCCGCCCCAAGCGGGCAGACACTCAGATTCCGAGATACGCCTTCTTGACGTCTTCGTTCTGTTCGATCTCGGACGACGGACCGTGGAAGTCCATCTTCCCCTCACTCATCACAAATGCGTGGTCGCTGACCTTGAGGGCCATACGCACGTTCTGTTCGACCAAGAGGATCGTGAGACCTTCTCTCTGGAGCTTGCGCAGCGAGTGAAACAGCTCGAGAGTGAGCACCGGCGCGAGACCGAGCGACAGCTCGTCGATGAAGAGGATCTTAGGTTCGGCCATGATGCCTCTGGCGACAGCGAGCATCTGCTGCTCGCCTCCGCTCATCGTGCCCGCGCGTTGCTTCGATCGCTCCTGGAGCCGTGGGAACAGCTCGAACACTTTGGCGAGATTGGCGTCGATGTGCGCCCTTGCTCGCTTCGGTGTCGCCCCCATCTCGAGGTTCTCCTGCACGGTCATATCACTGAAGAGCTGTCGGCCCTCGGGCACCATCACTAGGCCCAGCTCGGCCTTCGCGTGGGCCGAGACCTTGCTGACGTCTCTGCCTTCGAACGTGACCGAGCCGCTCCACGGCGTGATCTGCCCCAAGATGGTTCGCATCAGCGTGGTCTTGCCGGCTCCGTTCGAGCCGACCAACGCCGTGAGCGCTCCTTGTTCGACCGACAGATCCAGACCCCACAGGATCTGAAGCTCGCCATATCCCGCCGTCACGGCCGATACCTCGAGGAGTGCCATGTCAGGCCCTCCCCTCTTCGAGGATCTGCTCTGCCAGTTCCGGGTTCCCCAGGTAGGCCTCGATCACCTGCTCGTTCTGCGACACCTCTGCGGGAGGCCCGTCGGCGATCATCTCGCCGTAGTTGAGGACGATGATCCGATCTGACAGATTCATGACCGCGTGCATGATGTGCTCGATCATGATGATCGTCACACCGTGATCTCTGATGTGTCGGATCGTGTCCAACATGCCGGAGACCTCGGTGTTGTTGAGTCCCGCGAGTACTTCATCGAGTAGGAGCAGGTCCGGGCCCGCGGCCAGCGCTCGGGCGAGTTCGAGGCGCTTCTTCTGAGCGACATTGAGGCTGCTGGCGAGCAGCTCCGCGCGCTGTGCGAGACGTACCGTCTCGAGGACCTCCTCCGCGGTCGCTGCGGCAGCCCTGATCGAGAGGTTGTCTTTGCCGTAGCAGGCTCCGGCGATGACGTTGTCACGAACGGTCAGCTCGTTCAGGGGTCTGACGATCTGATGGGTTCGCGACAACCCCAGCCGAGCAACGTCGTAGGTGTGTCTGCCAGTGATGTTCTTGCCTTTGAAAGTGACCTTTCCCTTCGTGGGTGGATACACACCGTTGACGCAGTTGAAGAGTGTTGTCTTTCCCGCGCCGTTGGGACCGATCAGGCCGAGGATCTCCCCGCCCTCGAGTGAGAAGCTCACACGATCGACGGCAGTGAGCCCACCGAACTGCTTGGTCACTTCGCGTACCTCGAGAATCATTCGAGCACCCTCCGCAGTCGTGGGAACCGTTTCCGTAGCCATCCGGTGGCCCCTGTGGGGATGAACAGGATGATCAACAGGAGGAGCAGGCCCGCTACGGCCAACTGCACGTTCTTGAAGATGGGGCTCGTGAGGAGACTCTTCCGGAGTTGCTGGTAGACACCGGCGCCGAGGATCGGACCAAAGACGGTTCCGAACCCTCCGAGCATCACCATCACGATGAGTTCGATGGAGAGTTGGAGCCGGAAGGCGTCGCCGGGTTCGATGTTTCCGTTCTTGAAGAAAAAGAGCACACCGACGAGCCCGGGGAAGATCGCCGACAGGACGTAGGACCACGTCTTCGCGCTCGGAGCTCGCACGCCCATCACCTCGGCCGCGTCCTCATCTTCCCGGATGGCCATGAGACCCAAGCCGAACTTCGACTTCTTGACGAGATAGGACGTGACCACGACAACGATCGTCACGAGCGCCAACATGCGGTAGGTCATCCAGAGTGCCTGGGTGGCACCTCCATAGTCCTTGTAGACGGTGAACTTCATGGTCATCCCAACGGGTCCGCCGAACGCGTCCAGGTTGTTGACGAGTGCACGCATCGCTTCGTTGACACCGATTGTTGCCAGCGCGAAGTACGCACCGCGCAGCCTCAGGATCGACTTGCCGAGCAAGTAGGCGAGGATCGCTGGAGCGATACCGCCGGCGACCATCGAGAGCCACAGATTCCAGCCGAGTTGGGTGAGCGTGAAGAAACCGACGTAGCCTCCAACGCCGAAGAACACGATGTGCCCGAATGAGACATACCCCGTGTAGCCCAACAGGATGTTGAGGCTCGATGCGAGCGCGATGGCCATCAAGATCGTGAACATTGACTCTCGTGTCGCCGCGCTGCCACTGATCATGGGGATGACGGCGAGGATGACGACGACGATCAGGCTGATGAGGAGTCCTGCGAATCGCTTCATCACGAGTCCTTCTTCCCGAAGAGGCCCTGAGGCATGACAAGCAGGATGAGCACGAACAGTCCGAACTCGATGACGGGCACCCACGTCACCTTCAGAAAGATGGGTACCAGACCTTCGATCAAGCCGAGAATCAGACCTCCGATGAGTGCACCGAGCGGATTGCCGAGCCCCCCGAGCACCACGATCACGAAGCTCTTCAGCTCATACGTCCCGCCGGCCAGGATGTTGATGGGCAGGATGGTTGCGATGAGCCCTCCCGCCGTCATCGCCAGCATGGTGCCAACACCGAACGCCAGAGCCAGGATGCGAGTCGATGGAATGCCCATCAATTCGGCCGCCTGGCGGTTGTTCGCGACTGCCCTGATGTACTTGCCCGGCCTCGTCCGGTACAGGAAGCCGTAGAGCAACGCGGTGACGAGGATCGCTATGAGTCCCGCCGCGATCCGGTTGCCCGTCACCGTGATTGGGCCCGCACTGACGGCGGGGAGGGAGAAGTTCACGTTGTAGGCCGACGTCGACAGAATCGCCGTGCCTACGCCGATGATCATCATGTTCACGGAGAACGTAGACAGCAGACTCGACAGCGGTGGAGCGTCGATGACCCGGTGAACGGCGGTGAAGTACACGATGATGCCTACGAGTAGCCCACCGATGGCCACCAGGATGATCGCCAGATACGGGTTCATCCCGAGGTAGGTGAACAGCTCGTACACCCCGAACATGCCGATTGCGATCAGCGGTCCGTGGGCGAGGTTGATGACGTCCATGACCCCGAAGATGATGGTGAGTCCCATGGCCGCGACGCCATAGACGAAGCCGATGAGCAGACCGTCGACGAATCCGGCCAGGAGGGCGTCGATGCTCATGGCTGCAAGCCTCCCGCGGCCGGATGGCCGCGGGAGGGTTCATGGACGGTGATTGTCACTGGCCGAGAGGATAGATCGGTGCCGCGGTCGCAGCACTCTCCGGCCAGACGATCTGCTTCACCAGATTGTCGTCCCACTGGACCACGACCATCGCGTGACCGACTTGCAGTCCGTGATTGTCTGCGCTCGTGTCGAACTTGATGTTGCCGTAGAACGTGGTCAGGTCGGCTCCATCGAGCGCAGCCTTGATCGCGTCCGGATCGATCGAGTCTGCCGTCTGGATCGCGTACTGGAGCAGCAACCCGGCAGCGTATCCCCCTGCCGCGTGATAGGAGGGATCCTCACCGTACGCCGCCGTGTACTCGCTTACGAAGTCCTCCCCTGTCGGGCCGATCCACGTGGTGCCGTCTGCCACGGCGCCCTCTTCGGTGAACTTCACCTGCGGCTCCCACTGGCTCGGACCGGCGATGCCCTTGGCGGCGTCACCGAGTTCCGAGAACGACGGCTCCGGAGGGGCAACAAGGAGCGACACGAACTTCACGGGAACTTGCTTCTCGTTCAGCTGGCGGGCCAGTGCCTCGCCATCGGCGAAGTGGCCACCGCCGAGGATCGCGTCAGGTGCTGCTGCCTGGACCTTGTTGATGATCGCGCTGAAGTCGGTGGTTCCTGCGTCATAGCCCTCGTACAACACGACGTCGTAGCCGAGTCCTTCCGCATAGGCCTTTGCCGCTTCTGCGACGCCGGTAGAGAACGTCGAGTTCTCATACACGAACGCGATCTTCTTGGCACTCGAGTCGAGACTGGCGAGTAGGTCGATCGAGCTGGTCAGATAGCGGCTCGACGGCGTGTACACCTGGTAGACGCCGGTGTAGCCCTGCTTGTAGTTGTCGTCTGAGGCGGCGCCGGTCGTAATCATCACTTTGCCGTACTGCTCAGCGATCACCGATGCAGCGGCAGTCAGACCGCTGGAGTAGGGCGAAATGAGGAAGTCGGCGTTGTCCGTGGTCGCCAGTGTGGTGTAGAGCTCCTGAACGCGATCCTTGTTGGACTCGTCGTCGTAGCTCTTGGATTCGAACATCAGCACGGTGCCGTCACTCAGGTGGATGCCGCCTGCGTTGTTGACGTCATCCATCCAGAGTTGAAGCCCGTCGACCTGGCGGGTCGACTCGGTGTTGTAGCTGCCCGTGATCGACGCCGTGAAGCCGATGGTCACGGTCTGGGTCACCATCTCTGGTGCCGTCGTTGCTTCGGTGGTTGCCCCGGCGGCAGTTGTAGTGGCCGCTGTGGTACCGGTCGAGCCCTCCGTTGTGGTCGTCGCTGTCGTTGTTCCGCATGCTCCGAGAACGAGCGCGAGCACTACGAACAGGACCGACCATACGCGTAGTCGTTTCACTGTCTCCCCTCCGATTGATGAAAGCGACCCGACTGCTGTCGGGCCGAGAGTCGAGGCTGCTTAGGGGCGTGGGGTGTCGGTGAGTCGTTGCCAGAAGGCCATGCCCTAGGGAAGCCGGTCTCGGTCACGGACACCTCCATACCCGTATGGGGTACCCTAGCACGCGCCTATTGGGCCTCGCCTGGCCCCGTGGGCGTCACTTACTCGGGTTGGAACCGGGTTCCGCTGGCCGATGGAGGTTCACTCGCCAGGAACTCGCGGAGCGACGGGAAGCGATCAGCGAGCCGTTTGAGCCAGTCTGTGTAGACGATGAGCAGGGTGAGGATCATGATCGGGAATGGGAGGCTCGGGAGGATCTGCGACAGGGTCGGAAGCACGGTCTGGAGCTCGATGGCGACGATCTGCAGTGTGCCGAACAGGTAGGCTCCGACAGCTGCTCGGTAGGGGTGCCATCCACCGAAGATGACGATGGCCAGCGCGATCCACCCGAAGTTCAGCGTGTGCTGGTACGACCAACCCAGTTTCACGTCCAGTGAGAACGCCGCTCCGCCGAATCCGACGAGCAATCCACCGATCGCCGTGTACAGGTATCGGAGACGGTTCACCGGGATGCCTCTCGCGTGCGCACCCTCTGGTCGTTCACCGACCGCTTGGAGTTTCAGACCGGGACGAGTGCGAAAGATGAACCAGTACGACACGAAGATCAGCACGATGCTTCCGTACACCATCAGATCCTGATCGAAGAGGATCGGACCTATGAAGGGGATCTTCGCGAGGCCGGGAATCGGGATGTGTGGCACACCGGCCAGTGGCTGGTGGACGTACGGGTTCCCGAGGAAGGTGGAGAGATCTCGGGTCAGGGCGAACATGACGAACCCCACAGCAACCTGGTTGAGGGTCAGGGTGATGCTCGCGTAGGCGATGACGAGTGCGACCAGCATGCCGACGATGCCGGCGACCAGAAACCCGAGCGTGGTACTGCCGGTCGTGAATGCAACCGCAAAGCCGGCCATCGCCGACAGCATGATGCTGCCATCCAGCGAGAGGTTGATGACGCCCGCTTTCTCGGTGATGGTTTCGCCGATGACGGCGTAGACGAGCGGGGCCGATGCGAGGACGATCGACGCAAGCGCGGATTCCATCAGGGCTCCTTCAGACGAGTGACTCGGCGTTCTTGGATTCCTTGTGCAAGCAGCGTGAACAGAACGAGGATGCCCTGGAGCACCCCGCCGAGCGAGGAGTCGAGGTCAAGTTGGAGCTGGAGCTGCGTTGAACCCACTGAGATCATTGCGAAGAAGAAGGCGACGACAGGCACCCACAGGGCATGGAGGTCGACCAGCAAAGCGACGAGGATGCCCACGTATCCATAGCCCCCAGATACCGCCGGCACGAGCCGGTGTAGGAACCCGGTCACCTGGATCGTTCCGGCGATGCCGGCTATCGCGCCACCGATCGCGAAGGCAGACAGCATGTACTTGGTCGTTGGGACGCCAATGAGGAACGCGCTCTTGTGACTTCTGCCGACCGCCCTCAGGCGCAGGCCGTAGCGGGTCCCCTTGAGCAGGAAGTAGACCAGCACGACGGCGGCGAGCGCGAGCACGATCGCCACCAGCGACAACCTCGTGTTGCCGACGGTCGGCAGCCATGCGTTCTGAGGGAACGGGTCGGTCCCACTTGTGGATGCAATACCGGCGCGTTTCCACGGTCCGATGATCAGGTAGGTCGCCATCGCCTGCGCTACGAAGGTGAGGCCGAGGCCGCCGAATATCTCGTTCACCCTGCCGAACACCTTCAGGGCTCCCGCGAGCAGTGCCCAGAGCATCCCGCCGATTGCTCCTGCCAGAACGGTGAGAAGCACCAAAAGCCACACCGGACCGTCGACCGTCCTCGCAACCCAGCTCGCGGCGATGGCTCCGGCGATCACCTGCCCTTCGACGCCGATGTTCCAGAGGCCGGCGGTGTAGGTGACGACGAGTCCTGCTGAGGTCAGCATGAGCGGTGCCCACGCCATGAGTGTGTCGGGGAGCTTGCGACCGGTCAGCGAGCCCTCGACGAGCAGGCGGAACGCGTCGAGGGGAGGGGCCTTGACGAGCAGCATCAGGCCGGCGGCGACGAGCAGCGCGGCGAACATGGCGAGCGCTGTCGAACCAAGCCGGTGGCTCCATCTCACGACGCGTACCCCTTGACGCCACCGATCAGGTAGCCGAGCTGCTCGACGGTCGCGGTGGACGCATCGATGATGTCGAGTATCTGACCTGAGAAGAACACGGCAATGCGGTCCGAGTAGCTGAGCAGTTCGTCGAGATCCGACGAAGCGAACACGATCGCCGTTCCGTCCTCGCGCCGCTTGAGGAGCTGTGACCAGACCCAGTTGGCCGACTCGATATCGAGACCTCGTGTGGGGTGAAGCATGAGCAGCAACGTGAGGTGCTCCGGGGCCATTGCCAGGAGGAGTCGCTGCTGGTTGCCTCCGGAGAGCTCTTCTGCGGTGCTGTCCGGTCTGCCTTTGATGAAATGGTCGGTGATGGCCGTGGCCGCTTCTCGATTTGCCGCACTCCAGTCGATGAAGAAGTCCGTTTGTTCGCCTGCAAGTACGAAGTGCTCGGATAGGGTGAGGCCTTGGAAGAGTCCTTCTTCGAGGCGGCCGGCCGTCAGATAGTGAACGCCGGCATCGAGGAAGTCGCGGTGGGTTGCATGGGACATGTTCTTGCCGCCGATGGTCAGCGTTCCGTCTCGAGGGTGGACGAGTCCGGATACGGCTCTCAGGAAGGCCCGTTGTCCGCTGCCGACCAGCCCGGCGAGGCCGAGCACCTCGCCCTTTCGCACGTCGAGCGACGCGTGCTCCAGCGTCATTGGTCCGTCGTCGACGGTGATGTCGCGCGCAGAGAGGACGGTGGATCCGAGAGGAATGTCGGTGCGTTGTTCCGCCACGACGACCTCGCCGAACATCATTTCGATCAGGCGGTCCTTCGGGCAAGGGAGGTCTTGCCGGCCCACGACCTGACCGGTTCGTAGCACGGTCACTTCTGTGCAGAGCTGCTCGACTTCTTCGAGTTTGTGGGAGACGAAGATGACGATCATCCCCTGCGAGGCGAGATCTTTCAGCGTCGCGAACAGCTTTGTTCGCTGTGTTTCCGAGATGCCTGTTGTTGGTTCGTCGAGGATCAGGACTCTGGCGCCAAGCCACAGGAGACGAGCGATCTCGAGCTGTTGACGCTCACCAACCGTGAGTTCCCGAACCGCCGCGTCGGGATCCAGGTCGAACCCGAATCGGGCGCAGACGTCGTGAAGCGCCCTGCGCGCATCCTTTCGGCCGGCGGTGACCGGACCGGGGCTACCGATGATGAAGTTGTCGAGAACGGTCATCGGTAGAAAGACGAGGGGATCCTGATGCAGCATGCCGATACCGTGTGCAAGGGCGTCAGCGGGGGAGGCAACGTTGAGCGTCTCTCCGTCGAGAGTGACGGTACCGGAGTCGGCCGTGTAGAAGCCGGTGAGGATCTTCATGAGAGTCGACTTCCCTGCACCGTTCTCGCCAAGGAGACCGTGCAGGTGTCCCGCTTCCACGTCGAGTGTTACTCCGTTGTTGGCGTGGACCGGCCCGAAACGTTTGTGGATGTCCCGCAGCTGGAGGCTCATGCAGGCGTAAGCCTAGAGAGTGCGGACGGCCGTTGCAGTATGGAGTGGGGGGACGGAGTTTCCCGTCCCCCCACCGACTGCTAGCTGGAGGTGTCGGCGCCCTTCATGCCTTCGAGGAGGCTGGGCATATACCAGATTTCCTTCTCGGAAGCTTTGGCCCCATCGGCCAGGAAGGACGATCCATCCTGGAAGTTGAGCGGTCCCTGCCAGAGGTTGATCGATCCGTCGGCGAGTCCGGCGATGAACGTATCGAGCTGCGCCTTGTTCTCGGCCGAAAGACCGGGGCCCTCTTCGAAACCGACCGCCGATGTGTCTGGGTTGTTGATGTTCGACCAGTCAGGTGGATTCCACTCCCACGAGCTCTCGAACGTGCCATCGATCACGGACTGGGCGACCTCGAGATAGGCCGGTCCCCAGTTGAAGTACGGCACGCCAAGGCAGATCTCGGGCTTCTCGTCGCAGGCGTTCTTGAAGTCGTATGGAACGGCCCAGACGCTCTCGCCCGAATCGGCCCGTTGGCCGGCAACGACCAGCGCCTCGGTCGTGTCGATGCCGGAGATCACCACGTCGGCACCACCATCGAAGAAGTTGTTCGCAACGACCGTCGGGTCTGCCGTCACACCCGGGATATTGAACCAGAAGCCGATCCACGACACTTCGAACTGCAGGTCGGCGGCATCTTTGCCCCGGTAGTTCTCCCAGCAGTACTTCGCGCCGAGAAAGGCCGAGTCTGTGAGACGCCGAGTTTCATCGTTGGCGAGTGGTCCGAGGTATGCGATCGAGCCGGTCTGCGTCGTCAGCGCAGCAGCACATCCCGCCATCATCTTGCCGTAGATCATCTGGCCCATGATGTTGCCGAGGTTGGACAGGTTCCTGAAGTCCTGGCCGTCCTTCCATGCGCTGTCGCCCGACGTCCAGATCATCGGTACCTCGGGGTGCGCCGCGGCCGCTGCCAGGACGCCATCTTTCATGTCGTCCGATGTCGCGAAGACGAGCTGAGCGCCCTGTGAGATCATGTCATCGGCGACCTGTTCGACCGTGGTGCTCGGACGGTCCGAGGGGTTCACCTTGTCGAGAACGATCATCTTGGCGCCAAGCCTGTCCACGATGTACTGGCCGGCCTCATAGTTCGCCTGGCTCCACCCGCGGTCGTTCTGTGGTCCGACCAGGATCATCCCGAACGTGAGCTGGCTCGCTGCGGCCGTTGTCGTTGTGGCGCCCGCCGCCTCGGTTGTGGTCGTCCCGGTGCCAGAACACGCCGCGACAATCAGTGCTAATACGGCTGCCACCAGCAAGAGCGGCGACAGTCCCTTCGTCCGTGTCATGCGTTCCTCCATCCCTGAACCTGCCCATTTGGGCCGGCATCTGTTCCCATGCTATCGCGCAGAAGTGGGCCCCTCGCCGACCATCGATTCGGGCATCTCCACCAAGACAGCAGAGCCGGTCGCGGTGACGGACTCACCGGCGGAGAAGTCGGTGTCGACGACCACCTTGCGGCCCTTGATCTCGATGAGTGTGCCGACGAGACGAACCGGGCCTAGTGGAGTGGGCTTGCGGAAGTCGACCTCGAGGTGGGCGGTGACGAAGCGGGGCGCCTCTTCGCTGCCGATCTCCTTGCCGTCGGCCACCATCTTGTAGATGGCGGCCGAGCCGGTCGAGTGACAGTCGATCAGGCTCGCGATCAGGCCTCCGTACATGAATCCTGGAACGGCGATGTGATAGGGGAGCGGCGTGAACTCGGTGACCGTGAGCATGCCGTCGAGGACTGTCTTGATCTGGTGGCCGTGTTCGTTGAGGGCCCCGCACCCGAAGCAGTGAGCAACATCGAACGGGTAGGTGTCTTGGATCGCGATCATGGCGGCGACGATAGTGGGGCCGGAGCCTGGTGGCTCCGACCTGTTGGTCCCCCCAGGAGCGAAGCGACGTTGGGGGGAAGATACCGCAGCCGGAGGCTGGGGTAGGGGGGTGGTGCCCACCGCGGGGCATTGTTGCGGGGCACGGTGGGGGAACGCGTTCAGACTTGGCGCGGTACGGCTCGCCCTGCGGTCTGGCTGCGAGGACCGGCTGCGTACGAGGTACGTGGTACACCGAGCGCACGCTCGGCCGTCGTCGAGCGAGCCTACCCC